>LIDZ01014385.1_pt1 | contig 12550 bp, 9 predicted proteins | sample 644651 | NCBI WGS metagenome assembly LIDZ01 (sample SAMN03856242, study PRJNA289617) | food metagenome | isolation source: wine grapes on drying loft during traditional withering process | host: Vitis vinifera cv. Corvina | place: Italy: Gargagnago di S. Ambrogio di Valpolicella | collected 2014-01
TGTTTCAAAAAAATATACGAGAAAGGTGCGGTTCATAAGAGAACCGCACTTTGAATTCTATTCGATACCTTGCTTTGCCACTTCTTCGTTTACTTCCTTAATGGCATCCTGCAGACCCTTGGCATTATAACCTTCAACAATTGCCTTCCATTGAACCACAGGGTCCTCTGTACTAATGATAACATTGACAATATCATCTACCACATTAAGCGAACCCAGTTTATTTTTAGCTGGAGTGGAGAGCAGCATCACATCAAAATTTATAGGTGCTGGTGTATCCTCCGCCTTAAACTTGTTATAGGTATCTACAACATCCTGGTCAATTTTAGCCATCTCAGGGTTTGTATTCACAACTTTTTGACCTGTATAAGCAAACTCGTTATTCCACTTACCGAGGAAGGCGAGATACTTGGTAATCGGATACTTGTCTCCGATAAACTCATCATCATTCAGCAAAGAAATAGCTTTTCCGTCTTCAATTTTATAATCCGTGCCTTCAATACCATTTTGAGATTTCTTGAAATATTCGTCGGATACCAGATAATCCATAAGCTCTAATGCTCTTTCAAACTTTGTTTCATCCAAATTGTTCGAAAAATAAGTTTCTGACCAATAAGGTGTTTCAACAAAAGTATATCTCTTCCCATCTGCGGCTGGCCAAATGTTCATGTAGCCGATGGCCTCAGAAGCACTTACACTGGGATTTGCTTGCTGAAACTGGTTTAGCTGATCCGTTGTCATTGATGGTAAGCCATAAACTGCGAAGCTCTGCCCGGCAAGAAATTTGGAAACCCCATCCGCATCTTTTTGAATGGCAAAATCTTTATCCAGAATACCATCAGTATATAAAGTTCTTAGTTGCTGAATTCCTGTATATGTTTTGGCTGAAGCATACGAAGGAATCCATTTCCCCTCTTCTTTAACCCATGATCGGGTATTTGTGAATTCCGGAAAACTCCCCAGGAACTGCGTCATAAGAAAGGTTTTGTTATTAAGCGAAATCCCCGTAGTACCAGGATGTTTCGCCATAACGGCCTGTGTCATTTTCACAAATTCTTCAAAGCTGGCAGGATCACTGGTGTATCCCGCTTCGGCTGCCCAATCTTTCCGGTAGCGAATGGCTCTATCCAATACCCAATTGCTTGAATCGGAATAGGTCATTCTTGGGATCATGTAAAATTTACCGTCCACCTTCAAGGGTTGTACTGATGGCAAGGAAATGATTTTTTGCAGGTTCGGGTAAGCACTCAAGTCATCCGGCAATGCTTTGATCACACCTTGTCTAGCCCAGGTCTGGTACAGTCCAGGATTATCATTAGCAATTGCGTTTACAAAAATATCCGGCAGTTGATTGGACGCTGCCCATACTTTAACCTTATCCATCCAATCGTTCCAGGTAATTTTAATAGGCTTAATGGATATATTAAGATCCGATTCCAAATCATTGTTAATGGTGTCATTGGCTGCATTCGGTGCCTCGAACCCTGTTGAAATGTCCCAGGCTGCTATACTTATTTCCAATTTTTTGGTCTCGGCATTTCCGCTGGACGCTGTTCCTTCAGTACCAGATGGTGTATTCCCGCTTTCCTTACTGCAACCCGAAAAAATGGAGAGTGCGACTAATAAAACAGCGAACGGTATGATTGTCTTTTTCATTTTTTTCATAAAAACGTATACCCCCTTATATTTGTTTATCATCATGGTATTTACCATAATCATCAGCCTTTGACGGAACCCATCATGATTCCAGCGTTGAAGTATTTCTGAACAAATGGATAAATAAGCAAGATAGGAACAGCCGAAACGATGATCATGGCTGACTTTACGGAATCGGCATATACACTTTGCACACCTGCAGCAAGTTGTGCACCCGTTGTATTCGTAAGTGACGCACTGAGATTAGTGATCGCTTCGCGTAGTACCAATTGCAAAGGTTGCAAGCTGGTATTGTTTATAAAAAGCATCGGCAGCCACCATTCATTCCAACGGTCTACGGCATAGAAGAGTGTTATTGTCGCAATAATGGGTAGTGAAATAGGAACCACAATACGGAATAAAATGCGTATGTCGTTAGCTCCGTCAATTTTAGCTGATTCCTCAATAGCAGGATCAATGGTACTAAAAAAGTTCTTCATAAGAATTAAATTAAAAGCATTCACTGCTGCTGGAAGAATCATAACGAGAAGATTATTTTGCAGGTGGAGCTTTTGTATCGTGAGATAAAACGGAATAAGTCCTCCAGAGAAGAACATTGTAAATATAATACCGGTAAAAATGAGGTTTCTCCCTGGCATCGTTTTCTTTGACAAAGCGTAGGCACCAGCTGTCGTAATGATCATACTCACAAAGGTACCTACAATCGTCACGAATAAAGAAACATAAATGCCTTGTGTCACCTTTCCTTCATTAAAAATATACTCATACGATGAGAAATCAAAAGATTTTGGGAAAAGGAATATTCCGCCTGCCTTTTTATCAAGAATGGTAGAAAACGACAACATAAGGGTTTGATAGAATGGAAATATAGTTATAATAGCACCGATGCCAAGAATCAAAGCTATAACTACATTGGATAGTGATAGGCGCTTCAATATAATCCCTCCTCTTTAAACACATGTGTTACCACAAAATTCGCACTGAACAGAAGCAGACAATTGATTACTGATTTGAGCAACCCAACAGTCGTTGAGAACCCGAATCCCGTTGCATCAGTAAAAGCGCTGCGATATACAAATGTATCCAGAATATCTGCCCGGTTATATACAGCTGAATTATATAAGTTGAAAATTTGGTCAAAACCACCATTCATTATCCCCCCGACTGCTAGAATAAGGAGGATTCCTGCTGTAGCTTTGAGAGCAGGCCATGTAATGGACTTGACTTGCTGGAGCTTTCCCGCTCCATCAATAGAAGCTGCCTCATATAATTCAGGATTTATACCTGCGATGGCTGCAAGATATATAATAGAAGACCAACCAGCTTCCTTCCAAATGTTGCTGATAAACAAAAGTGCTGTGAAGCTGCCGCCTTCAGTCAATACATTATTTTTGCCAAATCCAAAAACATGTAGAAGTTCATTCAGCAGACCTTGATCGCTTAATATGGTAGTAACAATGCCGCTTAAGACAACCCAACTGATAAAATGTGGAAACGTAAATACCGTCTGATACACTTTTCTTAACTTGCCGTTAAACATTTCGTTTAGTAACAGCGCCAGGATAATAGGTATAGGAAATTCAATAATCAGCCGCCCAAAGCTGATAAATAATGTGTTCCTGAAAGCGCTGACAAAATCTGGATTACTCAGAACGTCACGGAAATTTTGAAAATGATTCCAAGGGCTACCCAGTATCCCCAGAGAGTAATTGAAATCTTTGAACGCCAGAACAACGCCGTACATGGGCACATACGCAAAAATCACATAAAAAATAATAGTTGGCAGTACCAGAAGATAAAGATATTTATGATTCGCGATCTCCTTACCTAATTGTTTCTTAGAGCTCGAAAGTCTTATTTTCCCCGCCCCGTAATCTTCTTGTATTGCGTTCTCCAAGAACCCCACTCCTTAAATTGTAATCTGTTATCTATAATCCAATTGTAAAGAAAACGTTTCCTTTTGAGTATGAACAGGGATTAGTGAAATATGCACTTACAAGTAATCGCTTTCAATTAAGGATCATTAGAAATCCAAATATCTAATCATTGTCCATTGACAACGATAAACAGCACAGAGAAAAACCCAGTTTTACCCTTTCAGGAGTTATACCGGGTTTCGTTATTGGCCTATTCATTTCTATAGCTGCTCGGTGACATTCCTGTCGCTTTTTTAAATAATCTGCTGAAATAAAAATAGTCTTTATATCCGACACGTTCAGCAACTTCATTAATCGGAATCATCGTCGTCCGCAACAATTTACCGGCACAATCTATCCTAAGTTTGGAAAGATGCTCAGTAAAGGTCCTTCCTAATTCTTTCTTAAACAGTTGGGATATATAATTAGCATTCACATTCAATGCTTTCGCGATATGTTGGAGAGAAATATCCTCGCAAAAATTGTCATTAATATAACTCAATATGGACAAGAATGTCTGGTTGCGGGAAGCGTATGCCTCTGAAAGGACCTCTGTCTGCTCCTCCAGTAATAATCCCTTAATATTCTCAAACATGCCTTCAACATGATCAAAAAGGTCCACCAACTGATCGAAGGAATATAAATACATATCATTCATCTCCTGATTTGTCCGGGATAGGAATGATATAACATCATTGTATAGAATCAAGGCATGCCGAATATTCCATTGGCCCATTTTAAACAGCAGCACTATTGAATTAATTTCTGTGAGAAGCTGTGGAACATCGATGGGTATCGCTAACGTCAATTTAGGAACTTTTTTATCCATTAACTTTTCAGACTTCGTTACATCCTCCTTGGAATTTCCGGAAGTGAAATATTCGTAAGCATTTATTTCAGCTTTATAAATTGCATTTCTTAATTCTTGAATCTCATTAAATGCTTCACTTTGACCGATTCCCTTATAGCCCTCAAAGGTCATGGGAATGTCTCTAAGAATTCTTTTTTTATCCTCCGAATTGATAATATATATGTATTTCCGGTATCCTATGTGCAGCGAAACCGCAGGCACTGTACTTTCAATCTTCAACTTTTCTCTTCCTATAGTTAAGATCACTACCGCTCTACTTGTTTTGTCCCTCAGTACAGCTCCTCTGGTTAATTGCTGTTTCAACTTCGCCATGTCCTCTGCAGAACTGCTCTCAATTAGATCGAGAATCTCCTCTTCAACTAATTGGCTGTTACTGTCCAATTCTTTCTTGATTTTTTTGAGATAGTTTACAATTTCAAGATCATCAAAGGGCTTCAAACAATAACCAAAAACACCATAGTGAATCGCCTTCTGTGCCAACGCAAACTCAGCCAGTCCGCTGACAACTAAAAATTTTGCTGACAGTCCGGCATCTTGTATTTTCTTAATTAATTCCAGACCATTTATTCCCGGCATGCGGATATCTGTAAAAATAACATCGGGTTTGCAGTCCAGAATAACTTCGAATGCTTCTTCACCACTCAAAGCATATCCTATAACTTCAAACCCATAATATCCCCAGTCAACGCTTGCCTTCAAGCTTTTTATCACCAGCTCTTCATCGTCCACTATAAAAACTTTATACATGTTGTTCTCTCCTTATAGGCATTTTAAAAATAACCTGAGTCCCCCCTCCTAAAGGCGTGATTATCTTGATTCCGTATTCATCACCAAATGTTAGTCGTATCCTGTCGTTAACATTGATCAGACCAATACTTTTCCCTATAGCCTTGTCTTGCTCTGTATCTTCGAATTTATTATTTAGTCTCTCTTCAATTCTCTTCAATTGCTCAGGTTCTATTCCAACACCATTGTCTTGCACGACTATATACAAATGCTGTTCGGATACATATCCCTTAAGTGTCAAAACGCTTTTGGCTTTATTAGGTTCAATACCGTGAAATATTGCATTTTCAACAATAGGCTGCAGGATCATCTTTGGAATCATAAAATCCAGAACTTCTGCACTAAAATCGTATTCAACTTCCAAGCGTTCGCCAAAACGAATTTTTTGAATATAAACATAATTTTGAACAATAGTCAGCTCACGTTCGAGTGGAACGATGTCAGGCCCTTTAATGCTAAATCTAAAAAATAAGCCTAAAGCTTTGGCTAAATCAAATATTCTCTTTGAATCTTCCTCTACAGCGATGCCTTTAATCGACTCCAAGGTATTGTAGAGAAAATGAGGATTAATCTGACTTTGTAAATAAGCAAGCTCGGCCTGTTTTTTTACCAGTTCTGCCATATATAGCATCCGATTGCTTTCTAGCAAAAGCAGAGTTAAATCTTCAATTTTGTCCATCATTTGATTGAAACGAGAAGACATAATAATCATCTCAGCATACCCATCAATTTCAATCCGTTTCTTTAGATGATCCTTTTGTCCCAGCTTGATTTCATTCATCAGACGCATCAACTTCTTTAGGGGCTGAAGAATGTTATTTATGACAAATAGAAACGGAATAACCAACAGGAGCAAAGCAACACCCATTAACATAAATTGCTGTCTGCGAATTTTATCTATTCCCTGAAGTAAAACCTTATTCGGCATTTTCATTATAATTTCACCGTCTAAATCGGGAATGGAAGCTTTCTGAATGATAAATTGAGCGTTATGATCGGTTAATTTGTAACTTGGCAACACATCGCCCAGCGCGACTGTGTCGTCATTCGTATAAAAAATATGGCCTTGCCGATCCGACATATAAACTATCGAGCCATTGGAGATATTGACAGAATTCTTAAAGCCTACCAGAGCTTTAGTGTCAATGACCATGATAAGAGTGCCTAACTTATTTTTCATATTCTCAAAATTGATGATTGAATAAATCGGGGCTCCTACGACAATTACATTTCTTGGTTTATAGTTATAAGTAAGGGTCTTTAAACCTAAATAATAATACAGCCTTTTGCCGGGAATTTCCTGCACTATCGGTGATAGCTGATCTACGTCCCCTAGTATATTGAAATTTACTCCATCATTCCCCATCAAGGCTATATCCAATATTCCATCTTTCATTCCTGTCATATCCGCAATGTAGCTTTTCAACTGATTGTAGGATGAATATTTCTCCAGAGACTCCGTTGTATTCAGGTAGCTCTGGACCACTTGCTCATTATAGGAAATCGTTTCAATAATTCTTTTGATGACATCGCTGTTCGAAGAGATCGTTTGGTTTAACTGGGAAATAATATCTTTAAAATAATTTTCATTGTCTCTTTTAATGACTTCCGAAGCCCGAAAATAGTTAGTTACGATAATTACTATCATGACAAAAACGATAATCGAAGCCAAAAAGGATAATTGGATAATTATTGGAAGTTTCTTCAAATAGGACATGTGCACTATCTCCCTTGCATTTGTGTAAGCCTATTTTGTTCTCATTATCATATTATTTCTAATTTACAACTGAATAAAACATACAACGCGATTCCGCTGATGTCCCACTATCTATAATGGATATCCAACCATTCATCAACGTGACAGTTCTCTCAGTTACGGCCAACCTCTCCAATATGATTCATTGTATATCAGCTGCTAATAGTAATGTAATCGCTATAACTAGCATTTTTATAACATTATTTGATATGTGCAATCTTAGTATATAGTCGGATATACGGGGATGCATTGAACATTGAGAATAAATTGCAGTTTGATATATATATCATCTGAACTTGCCTACTTGCTTCAAGCATCGACTTTTCTTACCGTGAGTGTATACTTTCCACTAATCCAAACCATGCAGCCGCTTAAATTCCTCGGGCTTCATTCCGGTAACACGCTTAAACACCGCACAGAAATAACTGGCATGATCAAAACCGGCCAGCTGGGCGATTTCATATATTTTTTTGTCTCGTCCAGTGAACATTAATTGTTTGCTCCGGTTAATGCGCTGCTTATTGATATAGGTTACAGGTCGATCATGCAGGGTTCGCTGAAAAAGACGGCACAAATACTGCGGCGATACGGAAGCCACCTCTGCTAATTCTTTCAACGGCAGCGCTCTATGCAGGTTGAGTTCAATATAATGAAGGACCGGCTGAATGCGTTCCAGCTCATCATCCTCTTTTGAAGTGGGCAGCAGATTACGTTTCAAATCAAGGAGCAGCGTATATAACAGCTTGGAACGTTCGAGGTTGGCTCCTGGTTCATTACCGTCTGACATCGTGAGCATTTCTCTTAATGGCTCCAGCAATAACTCGTCTCTTAATCTTCCAGTACCCGACTCGCGAATCCCCAAGAACAGCAGCATCTGACTAGCTTCTCTACCATTAAATGAGATCCATGACAGCCTCCACTCGCGGCTGATCGGAGTATACGAGTGAGCGATATGCGGGTATAAAAAAAATACATCCCCGGGGCCTACCATATACCGTTTATCTTTGATCGTCAGCTCACCTTTGCCCTCGAGAATCTGATGTAATTGATAATCTGGAAATCCGGCTGGACGATCCGTTTCCGTCTGATGCTCCCAATAACCGATGGTTGTAGCATACAGCGGCAATAATATCGTCTCTTCCGTTTGGCAAAAGATCAATTTGCTCTTCATGCGTCTCCCCCATTTTTGGCTTGATATCCGCTGTAAACTTTCATTCTCATATTAAACAGTCTCTTCCATTCTACTCTGCTTCCCAAAATGATTCTAGTTTCATATTGTACTATAAAAGGAGAAAATCCTTCTATATCCGTGACAAATTACTCAACTTATAATATGAATATACTAATAGAGTTGAGGAGATGTTACTCGTGCGCCACAAGCTTGTCTATCAACCACCTGCAAACGGCTACCCGGAATGGAACAACAATCCCGAGATATTTCAACTGAATCGTATGGATGCGCATGCCTCTATGATGTCCTTTTCAACTGTATCAGAGGCCTTAAAGGGTGTTAAAGAAGCCTCCACTAATTACCAGACCCTTAACGGTCCCTGGAAATTCGTATTCTCTGAAACACCGGAGCTGCGGAGCAAGGATTTTTATCAAGCAGATTATGACAGCAGTAGCTGGTCTGATATTCCCGTTCCCTCTCACTGGCAGTTCCAAGGCTATGACTATCCTCAATATACAAATGTGCGTTATCCTTGGGCAGAGTCCGAACCCGAGTTGAAACCGCCCTTTGCTCCAACGTTGTATAATCCGGTAGGCTCTTACATACGAAGCTTCACAGTACCGGAAACTTGGGAAGGACAGCCTGTATATCTCAGCTTCCAGGGAGTTGAATCCGCTTTTTATGTATGGGTAAATGGAGATTTGGTTGGTTATGGCGAAGATACCTTTACTCCATCTGAATTTGATATTACCCCCTACTTGAAGCCTGGAGAGAACAAGCTAGCCGTAGAGGTGTATCGTTGGTGCGATGCCAGTTGGCTGGAGGATCAGGATTTCTGGCGTCTTAGCGGTATTTTTCGTGATGTTTATTTATACACAGCTCCCTCCGTTCACGTTGCTGACTTTTTTGTCCGCACTAATCTGGATAAAGAATTCGCAAATGCGGAACTGAACGTGGACATACAGGTAGAAAATTACTTTAACCTGGATGTAAATCCCCACTCACTCCAAATGCAGCTCTATGATGAAAAGAACCAACCTGTTTGGGCTGCTCCAATATCCGCGATTACTTCGTTTGATGAAAGCGACGTACAACAACTCCAACTGGCCGCACTTGTCGATCATCCCTATAAATGGAGTGCTGAGAAGCCTTATTTATATACTCTGGTACTCTCGTTAATCGACGTTCAAGATCATCTGTTGGAAGCACTCAGTTGTAAAGTTGGATTCCGCTCCTTCGAGATCAAAGACGGCCTCATGAAGATTAACGGAAAAAGAGTTGTGCTCAAAGGCGTTAACCGGCACGAATTCTCCTGTGATACCGGCCGCGCGCTGGCCAAAGCTGACATGATTCGCGATATCCAGTTGATGAAATCCCATAATATTAATGCGGTAAGAACCTCCCATTATCCGAATCAGTCCGTTTGGTATGAGCTCTGCGACGAATATGGGCTCTATGTCATTGATGAGACGAATCTGGAGACACACGGCACTTGGCAGTACGGGCAACAGGAACTACATGAGGGTAACGTCCCCGGTAGTAAACCGGAATGGCGAGCCAATGTGCTGGACCGCTGTAATTCCATGATGCAACGAGACAAGAATCATCCATCTGTTGTGATTTGGTCACTGGGCAATGAGTCATTCGGAGGCGACAACTTTATCGCCATGCATGACCAACTGAGACAAGCCGATCCCACGCGACCTGTTCATTATGAAGGCATCTTCCACTATAAACCTTCAGGAGCAGCTAGTGATATAGAGTCTACTATGTACGTTAAACCTGACGATATTGAAAAATATGCGCGAAACCATCCGCAGAAGCCTTATATCATCTGTGAATACAGTCATGCAATGGGCAATTCCTGTGGCGGCCTACATCTATACTGCGATTTATTTGATCAATATGATATTTTTCAAGGTGCATTCATTTGGGACTGGGTGGATCAGGCCATTCGAACCCAAACTGCAGAGGGAAACGAATACTTAGCTTATGGCGGCGACTTTGGTGAATCTCCGCATGACGGAAATTTTAGTGGGAACGGATTGCTATTTGCTGACCGGTCGGTAACGCCCAAGCTGCTTGAGGTTAAAAAGTGCTATCAAAATATAAAAGTAACCGCTGTGGACATCCACAAGGGACTCTTCTCGTTCCGCAATAACTTCTTATTTACGAATGTAGAAGAGTATGATCTGAAATGGGATATTCGCTTGGACGGAGAAATAGCGCTTGAAGGGCTGCTGCAGGTTGCTGTTCTACCTGGAGAAAGCGTTGAATGTGCTATTCCATATGAACTGAGCACTTTTGTAAATGACAAAGAAGCCGTCCTGACTGTATCTTTTGTACAGCTGGCAGCAACTTCCTGGTCTGAGGCCAATCATGAAATTGCTTGGGAACAATTTATTGTATCTCCCCGTATGGTTAACAACATTTCCGATCCACTAGGAGAAGAGTTGCAGATTACTGAACAAGGAGATGCTTTAACTGTTAGTGGCGGTAGCTTTGCTCTGACTTTTAATACGACTACAGGCGATTTATTCTCTTACCTTTCCGCTGGAAAAGAACGTCTACTTGAGCCCGTAAGACCCAATTTCTGGAGAGCGGTAACCGATAATGATCTTGGCAACGGATTGCAGCAGCGCTGTGCGGTATGGAAGGAAGCTTCTTACACCCGTAATCTAGTCCAATTCACCTGCCGAGTTGAAGGTAATCGCTGTTTCGTCTCTATCGCTTATCTTTTGGCGACGAATCCTGATTCCACATTGCTGCTCCATTATGAGATTCGCTCCGACGGGTCCATGGAAATTACGCAGGAACTGAATCCTGGGGGAAGCTCTCTCCCAGAAATCCCTGAAATCGGTATGTTGTTTGTGCTTGATGGAAGTCTGGATACCCTTTCCTGGTACGGCAGAGGACCGCATGAGAACTATTGGGACAGACAAACGGGTGCGAAACTGGGACGTTATAGTGGCAAGGTTAGTGAGCAATTTATTCCTTATCTTCGACCTCAGGAGTGCGGCAATAAGACAGATGTCAGATATGCCTCCCTCACAGAGGGTGCGAATGGTTCAGGACTTTATTTTGAAAGCTCAGCCCCTCTGGAAATGAATGCTCTTCCTTGGAGCCCTGAAGAGTTGGAAGCAAATGATCATGTTTATAAATTGCCCTCTTCCAATAAAACCGTACTGAGAGTCAACTACAAGCAGATGGGCATCGGCGGGGATGACAGTTGGGGAGCAAGAACGCACGAACAGTTTACACTGCCTGCTAATCGGCCATATACCTTCCGATTTATGGTATCTCCACTCTAAACTTATATTTGCAGCAAATGCGAGATCCCGTATTCGGAGATCTCGCATTTTTTTGTACTACTATATACTCCATAGAAGCTTATTTCAGATATCCTCTTGCAAAGACAACGGAACTATCATAGTCAACATACACATTTTCATAATTAGATTTATGCAACACATCAGCTACATAATAATACAGTGGAAGGATGACCATCTGATCTATGAGCAGTTTTTCAGCTTTTGCATAGGCTTGAATACGATCACGAGGTTCAGTCGTTTGCCGTGCTTTCCGGATATAACTATCATAAAGCTTATTGCTCCAGCCTGTATCGTTATCCGTACTCCAAGATGTGAAATAATCCAGCATAGCCGCAGGATCGTTAAAGTCCGCTGCCCAACCCGCTCTGGCCATGGTAAAGTTTTGTTTGTAACGGTTATCGAGCAGTTCTGACCAGGTTTGGAGTTCAATGGTCGCTTCGACACCCAGATTCTTGTTCCAACTTGATATGACGGATCTTGCAATAGTGGAATGATTGGAATCCGCATTCATAATAATCGAAAAGCTTGGAAGTTTCGTCATTCCTTCTTCCTGCAAGCCTTCCTGCAGCAGCTTCTTAGCCAATACCACATCTTCACTAAAATAATGTGTATCTTGGATCTCCGCACGAAAGTCTAGTTTAGCGCCACGGATGTTCCAAGGAACAAACCCATAAGCTGGCGTGCCATAATGGATAGATTCGCGGTCGACAGCCATGGCTAAGGCTTTACGTATCTTCAGATTATTAAAAGGGGCTTTGTTTAGATTGAATTGGTAATAATAGGTAGAACCAAAAGGGAATTCGTCCATATCCTGAGTGGAAGCTGAATCTAAAGAAGCATAGTCTATAAGTTCGTTCCCTCCAACCCAGTCTACCTCATTATTTATGTAAGCAACCGTCGTTGACGTTCCAGTTTTGGGCCGAAGTAGCTGTACCTCTGTAAAATGAATCTCTTGGGCCGCATAATAATTGGGGTTTTTGACTAATGAAATCTTATCCTCATCCCATTGTTTAAGCTGGAAAGGACCATTAGTTACCATGCTTTTAAGTTGAGATGCCCACT
>LIDZ01006725.1_pt1 | contig 12525 bp, 10 predicted proteins | sample 644651 | NCBI WGS metagenome assembly LIDZ01 (sample SAMN03856242, study PRJNA289617) | food metagenome | isolation source: wine grapes on drying loft during traditional withering process | host: Vitis vinifera cv. Corvina | place: Italy: Gargagnago di S. Ambrogio di Valpolicella | collected 2014-01
CAGACAAGCCTCATGCGAAAGCATGGGGCTTTTTTGTGTGCGTTAAACGGCAAAAGCCGCCTTAAAAAGCCCCAAAAGGCCTCAAAAAGTCCCAATATTCCCCTCATCCAGCCCGTAATTACGCCAGAACAGCTCCCACACTCCCAGATAATCCTCAGAATTACCCCCAGACGCTCCCGATATCCAGGTAAGAGATTCCTTAAACCCCCCAAAATCAGACAAAAAAAGACGCCGTGCTGCCGCACGACGTGCTTTGTTTATGGCGATCCCAAACGCTTACTCTATAATCCAACCTGCTTCACAGTTCTGTAACGTAAATACTTAAAACAATTCATTAACATCTTGCCGGTAAGGTCTACTACCGGTTGCTGTTTCACTTCTATCGCTAATTATTAGCAAGGAATAATAAAAGAGGTTAATTTTATGGCAGATGCCACGTCAGAACGGCAGCCTGAGGCTACGGCCGATGCGCTCTCCACGCGCCAACGTATCTGGGCAATTGTTGGTGCATCATCAGGGAATCTGGTCGAATGGTTTGATTTTTATGTCTATTCATTCTGTTCTCTCTATTTTGCTCACGTCTTTTTCCCTTCAGGAAACCCAACAACTCAACTGCTACAAACCGCAGGCGTCTTTGCCGCTGGCTTTCTGATGCGACCCATCGGTGGCTGGCTGTTTGGCTATATTGGCGACAAGCACGGTCGTAAGAAATCAATGCTGATTTCAGTCTGCATGATGTGTTTCGGATCGCTGGTAATTGCCTGTTTACCGGGGTACGACACCATTGGTGTCTGGGCACCAGCCCTACTGCTGTTGGCGCGCCTGTTCCAGGGATTGTCTGTAGGCGGCGAGTACGGCACCAGCGCAACCTATATGAGTGAAGTCGCTGTAGAAGGGAAGAAGGGATTTTATGCCTCTTTCCAGTATGTCACCTTAATTGGTGGGCAACTGATGGCGCTGCTAACCGTGGTAGTTCTGCAGCAAATCCTGAGTGATGAAGAACTTCGTGCCTGGGGCTGGAGAATACCGTTCGCAATCGGAGCCGTGCTGGCCATCGTTGCGCTCTATCTGCGTCGTTCACTGAATGAAACCTCCGATAAGAAAACCCGTCAGCACAAAGATGCCGGATCGCTGAAAGGACTGTGGAAATACCGTCGCGCATTTATCATGGTGCTCGGGTTTACTGCTGGCGGCTCGCTCAGCTTCTATACCTTTACCACCTATATGCAGAAGTATCTGGTGAACACGTCAGGTATGGATGCACGAACGGCCAGTATGCTGATGACCGCTGCACTGTTCATTTTTATGCTGATCCAGCCGGTGATTGGGGCGCTGTCAGATAAAATTGGACGCCGCAGCTCAATGCTGATCTTTGGTGGGCTGGCGGCGATATGTACCGTGCCGGTGCTGACATTGCTGCAAAACATCAGCAGTCCGTGGGCGGCATTTGGACTGGTGATGATCTCACTGCTGATCACCAGCTTCTACACGTCGATCAGCGGGATCCTGAAGGCAGAGATGTTTCCACCGGAGGTACGCGCTTTAGGTGTGGGACTGTCTTATGCGGTAGCCAACGCTTTGTTTGGCGGTTCAGCAGAATATGTGGCGTTGTCGCTGAAGGCGGCGGGCAGCGAAACCAGCTTCTTCTGGTATGTCTCGGCGATGGGGGCCGTGGCATTTTTGGTGTCGCTGATGCTGCACCGAAGAGGGAATGGTATCAAGCTTTAACGGGCAAGACTCCACAACGTGTAGCCGGTGGCAGCACCGGCTACATCCCAACTGAAATCTTTCCAGCTCCAGCCAGAACCGCCCTCCCGACTGTCGTACAACTCTTTCGCCGCGCCCAAACTGAGCGCAAACATCAAGCCAAAGCTGGCGCTTCGGCCTTCGTTCCAGTGCTGTTTATCTCCATAAGCACTTCCAGACGCCGTGAGAACTGCTGAGGAAACAAAATGCTCAGCTTTATCCTTGCCGGTCCAGCTGTCGTTGGCCATATGGGTACAGCCGGTGCAACAGAGAACCATCAGCCATACGAGTTTGCGCATGTCTTCTCCCAAAAAAAAGCCCCGTCACTGACAGGGCCTGATTTAAGCGAACTTACAGAATGCGGCTAATCAGCCTGTCGATACGGATACGGCGCAGACGGCGGATCAGCTTACGCACTTTAAGCGGGTAATCGGCAATGCTTTCCAGATCGCGGAAGTGTTCAACCACGGTGGTGTTTTCACGGATCAGCGCCAGCTCGTGGCGGCTTTGCTCAACCAGCTGCTGGAGCGGATCGTGGATGAGGATGGCATTTTCGAGATCAAGACGCCATGCGCGGGGATTCAGGTTATTCCCGGTAATAAGCAGCCATTCGTCATCGACCCACATGCCTTTAAGATGGTAGCTGTTCTCGCCATCTTTCCACAGGCGAACCGTCAACTGGCCGTTAGTGACGTAATATTGCAGACGGCTCAGGAAGCGGCGCAGGTTGATCTCATACAGGTAAGGCAGGGCACCGATGATCTTGAACGGCTGATCCTCAGGAATATAGAAGTCGTTCGCGGTTTTGTCCCCGACGATAATCTCAACTTCACGGCCCTGACGCAGTAACCAGATAATGTTGCGCACCAGGATGGCGGGCATATTGAAGTACGGGGTACAGAGCGTCAGCTTTTGCTCAGCACAAGGCATCAGGTGGAAGATGGTTTTGTTAAGCAAGCTACGTTTGCCCAGACCAACCAGCGGAGTGACTGCCAACTGTTCATTGTTGGCATCGCCTACGAACTCATAATCAAACCCACGCAGATCCTGACGGAACTGGCGGGTTTCATTTTTGATTTCCGGACTTTTTGGCCGCTCATGCTGATCGAGACGATGCACCGCTTCAGCCTGGATAAGGTTGGTTTCAATCCAGTCGAACATGGTGTTAGCCAGCGTGGGATTGGTAATCAGCTGATAGCGGTCATAACGGTATTTATCATGCTGGTGCAAATACACGTCATTGAGACTGGCACCAGTGTAGAAAAGGGTATCATCAATGATCGACCCTTTCAGGTGCAGCACGCCTAAGGCTTCACGGGTGTTTACCGGTACGCCATAAACGGTAATCTTAATGTCAGGGTGAGCGTCTGCCAGCTCACAGTACCAGTCGGCATTGGTTGCCGTGCGCGCTGCACCAATACGGCCACGCTGTGCGCGGTGCCAGTCCACAAGGACACGGACATCCAGCTCAGGGCGAAGGCGTTTGGCTTCATACAGCGCGTTGAGAATGCTGCGGCCACCATCATCGTTTTCCAGATAAAGCGCCACAATGCAGATGCGATGTTTCGCACCTGCGATTTTCTCCAGCAACGTCTGGCGAAAATCAGCCGCTGAATATAGCGTAGTGAAGTCAGCAGCCGACTGAGACAGTTTTGGCAGTTGCGCAAGGTGCTGTTGGTGTTTATTGCGTTTGAATTTAGACAACATCACAGTGCGTATCTTCTCTGTTCATAGAATGGCCTTTTGCCACAAAATCATCACCCTAACCGCGAATATTACCATTAGTCGGGCCTGATGGTTTTAGTTTTACGTTTCCAGACATTATCAGGTTGGCGAAAAAGGCAGCGAAAGGGCCACAATGCCGTCCTCAATCTGCACATCTACCTTAAATCCCAGTTTGCGGGCCAGCGTAATCATCCCCTGATTGCCCGGCATGGTAATGCCGTTCAACTGCTGCAACCCATGTTGACGGGTATAGATAATCATCTTCTCCAGCAGGCGCCGTCCCAGTCCCAGGCCCTTAAGATCGGATCTTACCAGCACGGAAAACTCCGCATCGATGTTATCGGCATCGGAAATAGCACGCGTCACACCTATGATCTCATCGCTGCCATTTTGTTGACGGACAGCAACAAACGCCATCTCTCGATCGTAGTCGATCTGCGTCATGTTAGCCAAATCGTCATGAGTGAACTCATTGATCTCACTGAAATAGCGATAATAAAGATCTTCTTTCGTCACCCGGCTAATGAACTGCCTTAACAACGGCTCGTCTTCAGGCAGAATTGGGCGAAACAGGCAGCTCTCGCCATTTTTCATCTCAACCCATTCTTCCAGCGCATGAGGATAAGGGCGAATAGCCAGACGTGCTTCGGGATCGCCGACAAAATCAGCCAGTTGCATGGTGACATCCAGTAGCGAGAATTCAGAACCCGACGCCAGCAGAGGATGAATGTCCAGCCGCACGATCTCAGGGCAATCAACGATAAGGTTGGAGACCTGCACCAGTACCTGACTGATGCCGGCAATATCCAGCGGCTGGAGCGCGCTCCGACTGCGGATTTTACCGCTCTTGATCGCCTGAATGACCAGATAGCGTGCCAGCGTCATATTCAGCGGCGGTAAAGCAACCACCGCTTGTTTGTCGGCTTGCCACTCAATGCCCCCTTCTCCCAGCATGATCATCGGACCAAACACCGGATCCTGTTCCACCACAATTCTTAACTCCTGAGCTCCGGCACGGTTAGCCATGCTTTGCACCAAAAGCCCATGGATATTTGCCTGCGGTAAGGCCAGTTTCACCCGATCGATAATGGCCTCTGCGGCCTGCTCAACTTCACTGGCGGTGCGCAGATACAGCATCACACCCTGCACGTCCGACTTATGGGGAATATCCGGTGAGCGGAGTTTCAGCGCCACGGGATAGCCGATCTGACCGGCAATATGTACCGCTTCGGCACTGTCGCTGGCAATCCAGGTTGGCAATGTATTGAGCCCATAGGCGCGTAATATGGCCTGAACTTCATGGGTATCAAGCGTAATGGCCCCTTCTTCCAATGCCTGACGGATCAGATGATGAGCCTCCGCCGTATTCGCCGTCAGGTTCGGCGGCAAAGCCGGCGTTTCACGCAGCTGCTTCTGGTTGCGGCGGTACTCCACCATATGCATAAAGGCGGTGACCGTGCCTTCTGGCGTGCGGTATGTCGGGATACCGGCATCACTAAACAACCTGCGCGCATCCAGCGAAGAGAACTCTCCACACCAGTTGGTCAACAGAGAAATCTGTCTGGCGCGGGGATGTTTGAGGATGGTTTCAATCAGCCTCTGTGCGGTCAGCGTGGCGGGTGCGACAGCGCTGGGGGCGTGAATAATCATCAGCGCGTCAATGTCCTGGCTATCCAGCAAGCGCGAGACCACCTGTAGATAGCGATCCGGCGTGGCATCATCCTTTAAATCCAGCGGATTACTCGCGCTGATCTCATCAGGCAGAAGGCTTTGCAGGTCAGTAAGCAGTTCCTCACTTAACTGTGCCAGCTTGCCGTTTCTGGCATCCAGCGCATCAAGCGCCAGCGCGGCGGGGGCCGCGCCATTACTGACAATCATCAAACGCTCGCCGCGTAACGGTCGCATATGGCTGAGTGTTTCTACTGCGGAGAACAGCTCATGGGTGTCCTGTACCCGCAACAAGCCCGCGCGTTGGATCGCGGCATCCCAGGCGGCATCGAGGCCGGCATGGGTTTTCAACAATTGTTGTGCCTGCTGGCTACGACCGCTTTTAATCACCAGAATCGGTTTGTTCCTTGATGCACTTCGCGCAGCAGAAACAAAGCGTCGGGCATCGCTCAGGTGTTCCAGATAAAGCAGGATCGCGCTGGTTTTGCCATCTCTGGCGAGGAAATCCAGCAGGTCGTCGGCATCAATGTCCAGGCTATCGCCCAGCGCAATAAACCAGGAAAATCCGAGTTGCCGTTGCTGAGCCCAATCCAGAATGGTATTTGAAACTGCGGCAGACTGAGAGATAAAGGCAAGTTTGCCCTGTTGAATCGGGACAGGTGAGAAGCTGGCATTTAAGCCCTGCCAGGGAGCCAGCAAGCCAAGACTGTTGGGGCCGAGCAGGCGAATTTGCCACTCGCTGGCACACTGCTTTAGCGCATCAAGCTGACTGGCCGGCGCCGAAAGAATGATGCAGGCCTTACAGCCGCGTTCACCCAATGCTTTCAATAAGTCGAGATTGCGGCTGGCATGCGTACAGATCACCGCAAGATCGGGTGATAAGGGCAGGCTGGCAATATCAGGCCAGGTCAGCACGCCACAAACGGCCTGGTATTTCGGGTTGACCGGCAGAATAGGGCCGTTGAAACCGCCCGCCAGCAGGTTACGCATCATCAGATACCCTGCGCGATCCGGTCGTGAAGAGGCACCAATCACCGCAATTGATTTAGGTCTTAACAGCGCTTCTAATCCGCGTTGGCTCATTTCCCCTCCCTTCGAAAAGATTCATCCTGATTCTAACGCTTTCTGGCAAGTCTGCCGCACTCAGCCAGTAATCACCTTGAGGATAAAGCGATCAGGGAATAACTTCCTCGTGCGAAGCCGCATTTTGATGAAGTGGGTGATGCGGTTTGCCCGCTAAATAGCGATGGCGGAACAGATCAAAGTGGCGGAACAGCGCTTCACCAGCCGCGGTATCACCGGCCTGAAGCAGCAACTCGGCCGCCACTTCAGCGGTACAGTGCTGTCCATCGCCATGCACTTCGCGCAACTGATAGTTCGACGGTCTGGTCAGCGTCAACGACATCACCGGAAGGTTATCCAGCCAGGGGCTTTTTCGGAACATCTTACGGGCTTCAGTCCAGGTGCCATCGAGCATGATAAAGAGGGGCGGTTTGCCTGTCATCGGCGGCGTGTTCATCACCGGACGTCCGGCATCGGCATAGGACTCGGGGAAAACGACTACCGGCTGAACATCGGGATTTTGCACCGCAGCCAGCAGTGCCGGATCGGGATCGATGCGTGACCAACCAAAGGCTTGCGTGTCCGGCAGAATATCGGCAATTAAGCGACCGGTATTGCTTGGCTTCATTGGTTCAGTATCAAACATCACCAGACAAAAACGGCTGCGGGCTTGCTGTGGCGCCATCGTTGCGCACAGGCAGTTTTTACGCGGCAACAGGCAGCGCTGGCAACGAATGGTTCGGTTTCCGCGGGCGAGAAAAGGTCGAGTGGCGCGAGCAAGGCGTTCAGCGCGCAGGCGCAGGACAGCGTTTTCAGTCATGGGCGTTAATCTGAGGAAAACGTTATTCTAACGGAATTGGTGGGTAATCAGTAGTGGCCAGGCAAGCCTGACCACGTAGGGAAGATCAGATATTTTCGTTCAGCCATTCATCGAACTGCGGCTTTGGCATTGCGCCATTAAGCATATCGACCATCTTGCCCTGCTTATAAACCATAATGGTAGGAATACTGCGGATACGAAAACGGGCGCTTAGCTCAGGCTCCGCTTCGGTATTCACTTTTATAAAGCGTACTTTGCCGCTGCGTTCGTCGGCGACGTTTTCATAAACCGGGGCGAAGTTGACGCAAGGGCCACACCAGGGTGCCCAAAAGTCGATCACCACGGGCAGATCGTCCTGCAGATATTTATCCAGCGTGGCGGTGGTGGCATTGACCACTTCACCGGTAAACAATTCGCTGCCGCAGCGGCCGCATTTCGCGCCATCAGTGATACGCTCTGGCGGAACGCGATTCGTCGCCTGGCATGAAGCACAAACCGTATTCATTGATTCACCTCGGTGATGATTAGGGGGTAAGCATTCACTTACCGCATTCCTGAGTAATAGTGACGATAATTATGGTTGAGAGAGTCTCAGCCAACAAAGTGGTTTGTTCAATGGGTATAATAGGCTGTGGCTGACAGAATTTTCAGCATCTTCAACCCGGGAGAAGCGCGCTCTCTGCCCGGATAACGCGTGCAACGCGGTTTTAGTGGAAGTTGATAGCTAAGCGCCGCCACATCAGGTACTCTGCGCGCTTCGCGCTCAGCCAGGTGGAGGGAAAATGAACGACGAATTTAAAGGTAAAAGCGGCAAAGTCAAAGTGATGTATGTCCGCGGTGATGACGAGAGTAGCAAGGGCGGGCAAAATCCCCGCACGGGTAAAGGTGGACCTCGTCAGGATGGCAGTCGTCGTCCTTCTTCACGCAGTAACACAGACAGCAAACCGCGTGGCGGGCGCGATCGCGACGTAGCACCGGGTGATTCACCATGGCGTACGGTTTCACGCGCTCCGTCTGCAATCGATGACAGCAAACCGGATCACGGTGGCATCAGCGGAAAAAGCTATATCGACCCGGAGCAGATCCGCCGTCAACGTTTGGAAGAGACGCGTGTGTATGGCGAAAACGCCTGCCAGGCCCTGTTCCAGAGCCGTCCTGACTGCATCGTGCGCGCCTGGTTTATCCAGGAAGTGACCCCGCGTTTCCGCGAGGCGCTGAAATGGATGGCGGCTAACCGTAAGGCTTATCATGTGGTGGACGAGGCCGAACTGGTCAAAGCGTCTGGTACAGAGCATCACGGTGGCGTTTGCTTCCTGATCAAAAAACGTGTCGGAATGCCAGTCAGCGAGTGGCTTTCAAACGCGGGTGAGAAAGATTGTGTTGTTGCTTTGGAGCAGATTGGTAATCCACACAACCTGGGCGGCATGATGCGCAGCTGTGCGCACTTTGGTGCGAAAGGGTTGCTGGTGGATGATGCGTCTTTACTGGAGTCCGGTGCAGCAGTGCGCACGGCAGAAGGTGGCGCGGAGCATGTTCAGGCCATCAGCGGCGAAAGCTTTGCTGAAGGGTTGAATGCTTTCCGTAAAGCGGGCTATACCATCGTGACCACGTCAAGTCATAAAGGGACCCCGTTAGCGCAGGCTGAACTGCCAGCGAAAACGGTACTGGTTCTGGGACAGGAGCGTGATGGTCTGTCAGACAGCACCTGGCAACAGGGCGATCTGAGCGTCTCTATCGGCGGTACCGGCAACGTTGAGAGTCTTAACGTTTCGGTAGCAACCGGCATTCTGCTGGCAGAATGGTGGCGTCAAAACGCTTAAGCTGTTGTTCTAAAGAAAAACGGGCCCCGCAAGGGCCCGTTTTTTTTGGCTGAAACTCAGCAATCGTCAGTGTGCGCCACCGCCGCCACCGCCAGCACCAAACGGCGGACGGGCGAACCAGATCAGCACCAGCAGGAACAGGAACACCGCCGCAGACGCCCAGAAGATCTCATTGGCGGAGATAATCAGTCCCTGATTAGTGATCTGTTGGGCAATCCAGGCCGAGGCCTGATCGTGGGTCATTCCCAGCTGCTGTAGCTTGGTATACATCTCCTGAGAGTTAACGTTGTAAGCGTTCACTGACTCGCTGAGGTAGCTGTGGTGCATCGACTCCCGATCGGTCCACATGGTGGTGGTGATCGAGGTGCCGATGGAGCCCGCCAGCGTTCGCGTAAAGTTCGACAGGCTTGAGGCCGCCGCCATCCGTTCGGGGGGGAGCCCGGAAAGGGTGATGGTGGTCAGTGGCATAAAGAAGCAGGCCACCGCAAAGCCCTGAATAAATTGCGGCCACGCGGAGGCGCCAAAATCCATTCCCGGTTCAAACGTATACGCTCGCCAGTAGAAGCAGACGGCATACATGATGAAGCTGAAGGTCACCAGTTTTCGCATATCCAGCTTATGCGCGAACCGGCCGATAATCGGCGACAGGATCACCGGCAATATCCCAACCGGTGCCGAAGCCAGCCCCGCCCAGGTAGCCGTGTAGCCATAAACTTCCTGTAGCAACTGCGGCAACAGGACGATCGAGCCGAAGTAGAGCATATAGGCCAGACTGATCGACAGGCAGCCGATGGTGAAGTTTCGCGATTTAAACAGCGAGAGATCCACTATCGGATGGTCGTCCGTCAGCTCCCATACCAACAGGACAAGCAAAGCGATGACCGCCACCACCGTCAACACAACTATTTCTGGTGAGCTGAACCAGTCCAGCTCTTTACCCCGGTCCAACATCACCTGCAGGCAGCCTATACCCACGACCAGCAACACCAGCCCGACGGTATCTATCGGCCTGATGACGGTCTCCGTTTCCCGGTTTCGCAAGGTTTGCAGCGTCAGCATCACTACCACCACGCCAATCGGCACGTTGATAAAGAAGATCCACCCCCAGTGATAGTTATCACTGATCCAGCCACCGAGGATCGGCCCACAAATTGGCGCCACAATCACCGTCATCGCCCATAACGACAGGGCGACGCTTCGCTTCGCGGGCGGATAGTTGTTGAGCAGCAAACTCTGTGAAAGTGGGATCAGCGGGCCTGCAACCACACCCTGAACCACGCGGAAGAAGATCAGCATGGTCAGGCTGTCGGACATGCCGCATAACCAGGAGGCCACGGCAAACGCCGCCGTGGACCACAGGAACAGCTTCACCTCGCCTATGCGCTTGGCAAGCCAGCCGGTAATCGGGATCGAGATGGCGTTTGCCACGCCAAACGACGTGATAACCCAGGTTCCCTGAGAGTTTGAGGCGCCCAGGTTACCGGCGATGGTCGGGATAGCCACGTTGGCGATGGTGGAGTCCAACACCTGCATAAACGTGGCCAGCGACAGCGCGATGGTCATCAGAACAAGCTGAGTACCCTCAAGCGGTTTTTGTGCCATAACAGCCTCCCGCTTGCTTAACCTGCATTGGCGCGGATGATTTCAGCAATCATCTTGTCCGCAGGTGCCAAATCCAGAGCCAGCGCATTGGTTTCATAAGCTGGCGCAGATCTCACGCTGGTGGCCAGCACGCCGCCATCGGTATTGGTGGTATCCACCGTCACCAGTGTAGAAAGACCAATACGCAGCGGATGCTGGGCGACTTCCTTTGGATCCAGCTCAATACGCACCGGCAGACGCTGAACCACTTTGATCCAGTTGCCGGTGGCGTTCTGTGCTGGCAGCAGCGAGAAGGCGCTACCGGTACCCATGTCCAGACCCACCACTTTGCCGTGATAAACCACGTCGTCACCATAAATGTCGCTGACAACGGTGGCAGACTGACCGATGCGAACGCCGGCTAACTGAGTCTCTTTGAAGTTGGCATCAACCCACAGATTGTTGGCCGGAACGATGGCTAACAATGGCGTGGTGGAGGAGATTTGCGAGCCAACCTGCACGCTACGACGGGAAACATAGCCATCAACCGGGCTGACCACTTCAGTACGTGCTAAAGCCAGCCAGGCATCACGCAGTTCAGCCGCACTCTGTTTAACTGCCGGCTGATTTTCCAGCGAAGTATTGAGGATCATCGCCTGATTTGCGTTGTATTGCTGCATGGCAACATCCAGCTGAGCTTTCGCGGTGGCGACGGCATCACGCGCATGTTGCAGATCTTCACGACCAATCAGGTTCGCCGCCCCTAAAGGCTCGCGACGTTTTAAATCCGACTGAGCCTGTTCCAGCGCGGTCTTTTGCAGATCGATGGTGGCCTGATACTGCTTACCATTAATGATTAACTGGTGAGTCTGACGAACCGTCGTGGCAAGAGCCGTCTGCGCTTTTTCAAATGCCTGTTGGGCATCGGTTTTATCCAGCGTGACCAGCACATCACCTTTTTTGACATAGTCGGTATTGTCGAACCACACCTTGTTGACGCTGCCTGAAACCTGCGCCATCACCTGCGCCTGGTTGCCTGCAACATAAGCATCATCGGTATCCTGATAATGGCGCAACACCATAAACCAGTACACCAGGTACGCAACCCCGATAACAATGAACAGCACAGCAAGAAAAAGTAACGCTATTTTACGTGTTTTCTTTTTTTTAGCCGGCGGTTGCGGGTTTTGGATCTCCGCATTTGCACTCATGGTTTTCTCCACTTATCCATGCCAACCGGGCATGGCTCAAATGAGTCATGCCCGGATTCTAAAATGCCAGCGGGTTAGCGCTGGCATAAATCAAAAATTTGCGGTCTAAAATAGCGGTTACTGGCAGGCAGGTTGTCGCACAATATGCTATTGAAGGAAAGGTTATCTTGAAAGGGCGGTAACCACTTCCTCTTCGTCCATTTGATCCAACCGGGTCAATAACTTACGAGTGATGCCTTCGAGCTGAGATTTTTCTGACGGATTCAGTGAAGACCACAATAGCTGCAGACATTTATGCTGAGGTGGCAGCAACTGACGCAGGAAGTCGTTGCCTTTATCAGTCAGGTGCAGGTGCAGACAGCGGCGATCGCTGTCGCTTTCACGGCGTTCAATCCAGCCGCGTTTTTCCAGCTCATCGGCAATGCGGGTCGCGTTGGTGCGGGATGATCCCAGCGCAGCGCTAAGTTCTGACGGCTGAATGCTGTGATTTTCCTGTGCATCCAGGGTGATCAATGCCATAAACAACGTCTCGTTAATTCCCTGAGCCTTCAGCATTTTGTTGCGGTTTTCCAGCAGTTTGCTCTGCATGTGCATGCACAGCCGCGTCAGCATGATTTCCTGCAAAGGGAAATCTTTCTGGCGGTTAGCGCGGAAATTTAGCATCTGTTCAATGGGAGAAAACGAACTTTCCATCTGGGACCTCATAAGTTGCAACTGGTATCGTAACGATGGTGATAAGTCATAACATCAATCCTGTCGGCAGGGCTTGTTCACATGCCGGTGGACACCATCAGTAATTTCCAGGTCACTCCATAACCCAGGGCGCTCAGCAGCATCTAAAAAGGGCGATACTGCTGGTGTTATAAAAGGTAATACCTGATAAGCCTAAGCC
>LIDZ01014792.1_pt3 | contig 12518 bp, 13 predicted proteins | sample 644651 | NCBI WGS metagenome assembly LIDZ01 (sample SAMN03856242, study PRJNA289617) | food metagenome | isolation source: wine grapes on drying loft during traditional withering process | host: Vitis vinifera cv. Corvina | place: Italy: Gargagnago di S. Ambrogio di Valpolicella | collected 2014-01
AGAGGCCGCCACAGCCTGGGAAAAACCACGGTCATCCGCTCGACCGTCAGCGACCAGCCAGTCACAAACTGACGCTATGTGTCTGAAAAGTTGTTGGGCTACACTGCCCGAAACCGACTTTCCAGCTCTCCAGAGGTTGCCATGGCTGACTACAAAGCGCCCCTGCGCGATATGCGCTTTATCCTTAACGAAGTCTTCGATGTCACTAAACAGTGGGCGCAGCTACCGGCGTTGGCCGACGCAGTAGATGCCGAGACCGTCGAGGCCATCCTTGAGGAAGCGGGCAAGGTCACCAGTAAAAGTATTGCCCCCCTGAGCCGCGCGGCCGATGAAGAGGGCTGCCACTGGCACGATGGAGTCGTGACCACCCCCGCAGGTTTCCTGCAGGCCTATCGCACCTACGCCGAAGGAGGTTGGGTAGGCGTGGGGGGCGATCCGCAATTCGGCGGCATGGGCATGCCCAAAGTCGTCAGCGCGCAGGTCGAAGAGATGGTCAACTCTGCCAGCCTGTCGTTTGGCTTGTACCCGATGCTCACGGCCGGCGCTTGCCTGTCGATCCTGGCGCACGCCAGCGAAGCGCTCAAGCAAGCCTATCTGCCCAACATGTACGCGGGTGTCTGGGCCGGATCGATGTGCCTCACCGAACCCCACGCCGGCACCGACCTGGGCATCATCCGCACCAAGGCCGAGCCCCAGGCCAATGGAAGCTACAAGGTCAGTGGCACCAAGATCTTCATCACTGGCGGCGAGCACGACCTCACCGAAAACATCATTCACCTGGTGCTTGCCAAACTGCCGGACGCTCCGGCTGGGCCCAAGGGCATCTCGTTGTTTCTGGTGCCCAAGTTCATGGTCAATGACGACGGCAGCCTGGGCGAGCGCAACACCCTGAGCTGCGGCTCCATCGAGCACAAGATGGGCATCCAGGCCTCGGCCACCTGCGTGATGAACTTCGACGAGGCCATCGGCTACATCGTCGGCGAACCGAACAAGGGCCTGGCCGCCATGTTCACCATGATGAACTACGAGCGCCTCGGCGTGGGGATTCAGGGCCTGGCCTCGGGCGAGCGCTCGTACCAGAACGCCGTGGAATATGCCCGCGACCGTCTGCAAAGCCGCTCGCCGACCGGCCCGCAAGCCAAGGACAAAGTCGCTGACCCGATCATCGTGCATCCCGATGTACGGCGCATGCTGCTCACCATGAAAGCCAGCAACGAGGGTGGTCGAGCGTTCTCATCCTACGTGGCCATGCAGCTCGACAGTGCCAAGTTCGCCGAGGATCCGACGGTGCGCAAGCGCTCCGAAGATCTGGTCGCGTTGCTCACTCCGGTAGCCAAGGCCTTTCTCACCGACCTGGGCCTGGAAACCACCGTGCATGGCCAGCAGATCTTCGGCGGCCACGGATACATCCGCGAGTGGGGCCAGGAACAACTGGTGCGTGATGTGCGCATCACGCAAATTTACGAGGGCACCAACGGCATCCAAGCCCTGGACCTGATGGGCCGCAAGGTGGTCGGCAATGGCGGGGCGTTCTACAAGGTGTTCGCCGAAGAGATCCGCTGGTTCATCGCTGACAACGGTGGCGAGATGGCCGAGTTCACCAAGCCTCTGGGCGCTGCGCTGGATAACCTCGACAACCTCACCACTTGGGTCATCGAGCAGGCATTGCACAACCCCCAGGAGATCGGGGCAGCCTCGGTGGAGTATCTGCAGGTGTTCGGCTACACCGCCTATGCCTACATGTGGGCACTGATGGCCCAAGCGGCGCTGGGTAAAGAGTCGCAAGAGGCGTTCTACTCCAGCAAATTGGGCACCGCGCGCTTCTTCTTCGCCCGCCTGCTGCCGCGGATTCACTCCCTGACGGCCTCTGTAAAAGCCGGCAGCGGCTCACTCTATCTGCTGGACGCCGAGCAATTTTAGAGGCTGTAAGCATTTGCTTACAGCACGTGCTGCCGATCACCTATATCGCCGTCATTCGGGAGTAGTTATATTTAACTCACGGATGTAGCGCAGGAAGCGCCAAGGAAACTCAAGGAATTACCCGCCAGGACGGTGGGAAAGACAAGGATGTCAGGGACACACTCTGCAAAACCCCGCTCAGGCGGGGTTTTTCGTTTGTGCGCGATTTAGCCGATGGCAAATGCCACGGGTTTGCCGATTCGTGCAAGCATCCCAACCAACGCATCGAGGGTAAATTTGCCGGTCTTCTGGCTGATTAAGTCCGGCATCCCTTCGCTAGTGGATACCCCGCGAGACGACGAAAACGATGTAGCAAGCGCATGGGACGGGATATGCATTGACCTCTCCTCGCTGGAAGGCCACACACTAAAGATCAAGGCCGGCTGTGGATGTCGGCCGGAGCCCCGATCTTTTGTAGGAAGGGTCTGGTGCTGGAATGGCTCAACGCTTAGCGATGATGTATACCGCGTGGATGATCCCGGGAATGTAGCCGCACAAGGTCAGCAGGATGTTGAGCCAGAAAGCGCCGCCAAAGCCGACCTGCAGGAACACGCCGACTGGCGGCAGGATGATGGCGAAGATGATGCGAATGATGTCCATGTTGTTGCTCCTTGGGTCGTTAAAGTAATGACCTTTGGCACCCCAAAAAATTCAGTTGTCACGTAGCAACCTGCTACTACTCAAGCACTTACGCCACCTGTGCACTTTGAGGGCGCTGGCTGCGTGCCGGCCCGCGAAGCCGTATCAGCGGCTCCAGACCCTCGGTTTGAGTGCGCACCACAAGCGCAGGCTGCACGAAACCATGCAGGCGGTCGTGGTCGACGATGACGATATCCGCCTCAATGCCCCAAGCGTTTTCTGTGACCAGCGACGGGCAATCCGCACTGCCATCGATGATCACCAGAATATGCAACGCCCGGCACAGTTGGGCTGCAGCCTGGCAGTAGGCGGCTGACAATTGCTCACAGGCGCTGTCCAGCACGACGGCTGCGGTGTTGGCATCGACCGCAGCATCCAGGGCGGCTTGATCATTGGCCGGCAGATGATCAGGGTGATCGCTGACGAACAGAAAACTGCTTTCGCGCCGCTTGCTCTGGCCCCAGCGGAGCGCCAGGTCCAGCGCGGCTTGGCGGGCGCTGGCCAGGCTGGAGCAGGGTCGGATCATCTTGGTGTGTTCTCGCGCAGCACCTTGATCCACATCAGGGACGAGCTGCACCGGTGTTTTTTTGCTGGCAGGTGGTGGCGTGTCAAGCTGGCCAAACGTCGCAGTGACGTCAAAATCAGCAGTAAAGCGTTGCAAACTGAATAGACTCATTTGCTCAGGCCTATCTAAATGCTATACGGCGAACGCGCATGAAACCTCCGCGCGAGGGCCTTTTTATGACGATTGGCCCTTTGATTGCGGATAGACTAAGGCGCCGGTGCCTCGTGCTCCATTTCGATTTAGCAGCTTTTTCGATAAGCGATACTTATGGATTTCAAACAACTGCGGTATTTCGTCGCGGTCTACGAAGAAGGCCATGTCGGCCGCGCGGCGGAGCGCCTGGCGTTGTCCCAGCCCGCGCTGTCGCAGCAGATTCGGCAGCTGGAACACAATCTGGACGTGAGCCTGTTCGAGCGCAGCAACAAGCGGCTGCTGCCAACCCTGGCGGCCCACACCTTGTACAACCACGCGGTGCCGTTGCTCGATGGTTTGCAGCGAGCGCGCGAGGCGCTGGGCAACTTCAAGGGCCAGGCGTTGCGCACGTTGGCCATTGGCGTGCTGCAGACGGTGCATCCCAGTTTGGTCCCGCAGCTGCTGGAAGGGGTGCGCAAGGCCCAACCCCATCTAGTGACGCAGATTTACGAGCTGTCGGGGCTGGAGATCGAGCGGCGCCTGCTCAACGGCTCGCTTGATATCGGCATCGGTTACCTGCCGCCGTGCCAACCTGGCTTGCATGGGGTGCAACTATACGAGGACGAACTACAGGTGGTGCTGCCCGCCGACCATCCGTTGCGCGAGTTCAAGCGGATATCGCTGGCGCAGGCGGCGGACTTGCCCATGTTGCTGTTGGGCGAGGAGTTTCAGTTGCGCCAGATCTGGCAAGGGCAGTTGGCCAGGCTAGGCCGCCGGCCGCAGGTGCAGGCCGAGCTCAATACCATGGCGGCGATCCTCGACAGTTTGCCAGGCTCGGCGCTGGCCACGGTACTGCCAGGGCGCGCCCGGGTGGTGCAGCAGGATGCAGCGCTGCTGTGGAAGCCACTGACGGAGCCGCGTGTGCCGCTCAAGGTCGGGTTGGTATACCGAGATGCCCAGCGTCAACAGGCGTCAGTCGAGCTGCTGCAGCGGGTGTTGCAGCAGCGGTTGTGACAGAGGCGGTTAGGGTGAGTAATGGTATGAGTATTGACTGATCCGGCCTCTTTGCGGGCAAGCCTTGCTACGGTGCAGGCCAGGCCTGGGTCTTGGCCCTGCAGGAGCCAAGTTTGCCGGCGATGGGGTCGGCCGACTCAGCCCATGACCTTGCAGTAAAACTTCCACTCTTCTTCCAGCGCATGGGCCAGGTTGGCAGCCTGACGAAAGCCATGGCGTTCTTCAGGGTAGAAGTGTGCCTCGGCAGGCAAGCCATTGCGCAGCAACGCCTGGAGCATGCTGCGAGTCTGCTGCGGCACTACCACGGCATCCAGCTCGCCTTGAAAGAAAATCACCGGCACTCGGATCTGCTCGGCATGCAGCAACGGCGTGCGCGCCTCATAACGCTCTACATCGCGCTGCGGGTCGCCAATCAGCCAGTCCAGATAATCACTCTCGAACTTGTGGGTATCTCGAGCCAGCGCCGCCGGATCGCTGACCCCATACAGGCTGGCGCCGCCGCAAAACACATCGCTAAACGCCAAGGCGCACAGCGTCGTATAGCCGCCGGCGCTGCTGCCGCGGATAAACGCCCGCTGCCCATCGATCAGCCCCTTGCCCGCCAGATAGCCGACCGCCGCGCAGGCATCTTCGACATCGCTCACCCCCCAATTATGTTGCAGCGCCTGGCGATACGCGCGGCCGTGGCCGGTGCTGCCGCGATAGTTGATATCGGCGATGGCGAAGCCGCGCTGGGTCCAGTATTGGATACGCGGGTCGAATACCGGGTAGCAACTGGAGGTCGGGCCGCCGTGGATGAACACCAGCAAGGGTGGCGGCGCATCCGTGATAGGTGGTGCATAGAGGAAACAGTGCGCCTGGCCGTCGCCGCTGGGAAACGTCATGGGCTGCGGCAGGCTGATCTGCTCTACGGGCAATGGTGCTTCGCCACCGGCGAGAATCTGCACTTCATGGCTGCGCCGATCGATGGCGATCACGGCCGACGGGCAGGTGGCCGATGCGGCTATGGCATAGAAGCAGGCGCTGTCGGCGGCCAGGCTGCGCAAGCGGGTAAACGCACCGGTGTAATCGAGTGTCGAGCCATCGGCGTCGTTGTACAGCCCAAGCCTGGCAAATCCGTCTTCGAACCAGCTGGCCAGATAGGTATGGTCGGCCAATGGCAGCCAACTGCTGGCGCCCAGTTGCCATGGCGCACTGGCATGATCGGCGGCCTGTGCTGGCAGCGCGTGCCAGCCCGCTGGGCTTTCGCGCCAGGGCTGCCAGAAGCCGTTGCGATCGGACAGGCACTGCACGCGGCCCGTGGCGTCGATGCGCGGCTGCTGCAGCGACTCAGGGTGCATTCCGTCGCCAGCCAGGCAATAGGCCTTGTGCCAGCTGTGGCCATCAAGGGTGCGCTCGGCACACATCAAGCGGGTCGAGGTCCAGGGTTGCTCGGGGTGCGACCACTCGATCCAGGCCAAGCGTGAGCCGTCCGAGCACAGCACCGGCGCGGCATAGAAGTCGGCCCCTTCAACCAGCACCTGGCGCGCACCGGTGTCGGCATCGATGGCTACCAGGCGGTGTACCGGATAGGGCTCGCCGGGTTCTTCTTCGACGGCCAGCACCTGGCCATGGGCGAAACTCAGATCCCCGTAGCGGCGGATATCATGGGTCAAGGGATGGGGTGCGCTGGCGTCGAGCGCCTGGCGATACAGCTGTTGATCGCGCTCGTTGACGAACACCACGGCGTCGTCGACCAGGCAGAACGAGCCGCCGCCGTACTCATAGACGCGGCTGCGTACGCTGAAACCGTCCGGGGTCAGGCAGCGGGCCTGGCCGTTCTGCCATTGCCAGATGCGGCTCGCGCCGTCGCTGGGTTGGTACTCGCTCCAGAACACGCCGGCGGCGCAGATGCGCAGTTCGGCAAAGTCGCTGGCGGCGGCAACGGCCTGCGCAGCGCTGAACAGCTCAGCTTTTGGCGATGAGACGGGAGTTTCGTTCATTACGGAAGGCCAGTTGGTCGATAGTCGCAGTCGCGTGTTCGGCCTCCTCCCGCGCCCGCAGAATGATGCCGTGATCGACCGATTTACTGCACACCGGATCCGCATTGCTGGCGTCGCCGGTCAGCATGAATGCCTGACAGCGACAGCCGCCGAAGTCCTTTTCCTTTTCATCGCAAGAGCGGCAAGGCTCGGGCATCCAGTCATAACCGCGGAAACGGTTGAAGCCGAATGAATCGTACCAAATGTGTTGCATGCTGTGGTCGCGCACATTGGGAAACTCAACCGGCATCTGACGCGCGCCATGGCACGGCAGGGCGGTGCCATCGGGCGTGACGGTCAAGAAGATATTGCCCCAGCCGTTCATGCAGGCCTTGGGACGTTCTTCGTAGTAATCCGGGGTAACGAAAATCAACTTGCACGGGTTGCCAGCCGCCTCCAGGCGCTCGCGGTACTCGTTGGTGATCCGCTCGGCCCGCACCAGTTGTGCCTTGGTGGGCAGTAGCCCGACCCGATTGAGCTCGGCCCAGCCATAGAATTGGCAGGTAGCGAGTTCGACGAAGTCGGCCTCCAGGGCGATACACAGCTCGATGATCTTGTCGATCTTATCGATGTTGTGCCGATGGGTGACGAAGTTCAGCACCATCGGATAGCCGTGGGCCTTGACCGCCTTGGCCATTTCGAGTTTTTGCGCAAACGCCTTTTTCGAGCCGGCGAGCATGTTGTTGACCTGCTCGTCGCTGGCCTGAAAACTGATCTGGATATGGTCCAGGCCGGCTTTTTTGAAGTCACTGATCTTTTGTTCGGTAAGGCCAATGCCCGAAGTGATCAGGTTGGTGTAGTAGCCCAGCTGGCGTGCTTCGGCGATCAACTCGGCGAGATCCTGGCGCACCAGCGGTTCGCCGCCCGAAAAACCCAGCTGCGCAGCGCCCATCTCCCGAGCCTCGCGCATGACCTTAATCCACTGCTCGGTGCTCAGTTCCGATCCCTGCTTGGCGAAATCCAGTGGATTGGAACAATACGGGCACTGCAACGGGCAACGATAGGTCAGCTCCGCCAGCAGCCAAAGCGGCAAGCCCACTGGCGGCGTGGGTGGGATATTCACCGCGCCTGCCTGTGGGTTAAGAGAGTTCGATCCAGTGTTGTGCACGGGCCACCTCCATGAATTGCTCGATGTCGTCGCCAAGCTCGGGTACATCCGGGAACTGCGCCCCCAGTTCGGCGATGATGGCCGCCACATCGCGCTGCCCATCGATCAGGCCGCCGATCAGGGCGGCGCTTTCGTTGAGTTTGATCATGCCCTCGGGATACAGCAGCACGTGGCCCTTTTGCGCGGGTTCGTACTGGTAGCGATAACCCTGGCGCCATTGCGGGGTTTTGCTGCGATCAAAGCTCATAGAGGGATACCTTTGTGCCACACGCGGCTGTCGGTCACGCTGTGATAAGGCGCGCGGTTGAGTTCGTAGGCCATGCTCATGGCATCGAGCATGCTCCAGAGGATGTCCAGCTTGAACTGCAGGATCTCCAGCATGCGCTGCTGGCCCTCCAGCGTGGTGTAGTGTTGCAGAGTGATCGCCAGCCCGTGTTCGACGTCGCGGCGGGCCTGGCCCAGGCGCGTGCGAAAGTACTCATAGCCAGCCGGGTCGATCCACGGGTAGTGCTGCGGCCAGCTGTCGAGGCGCGACTGGTGAATCTGCGGCGCAAACAATTCGGTGAGCGAGCTGCTGGCGGCTTCCTGCCAGTTGGCGCGGCGGGCGAAGTTGACATAGGCGTCTACGGCAAAGCGCACGCCGGGCAGCACCAACTCCTGGGAGCGCAATTGGTCCGGGTCCAGGCCGACCGCCTGGCCCAGGCGCAGCCAGGCTTCGATGCCGCCGTCTTCACCGGGGGCGCCATCGTGGTCGAGCAGGCGCTGGATCCACTCACGGCGGATTTCGCGGTCGGGGCAATTGGCCAGGATCGCGGCGTCTTTCAGGGGGATGTTCACCTGATAGTAAAAGCGGTTGGCGACCCAGCCCTGGATTTGCTCGCGGCTTGCGCGGCCTTCGTACATCGCCACGTGGTAGGGGTGATAGATGTGATAGAACGCGCCCTTGGCACGCAGGGCCTGCTCGAACTGTGCTGGTGACATGGGGGTGTCGGTCATGGTGTGTTCCTGCGGGTATCCGGTGGCGTGCTTTGTGTAGCAGCCCAGCTTGCCGGGGATGGCATACCCACTGACGCCATCGCCAGCAAGCTGGGCTCCTGCATTGCTATCAGCAAGTGATCAAAGCTCGATACTCATGCCATCAAAGGCGACTTCGACGCCGTGGCGGGCCAGTTGCGCACGTTCGGCGGAGTCTTCATCGAGGATCGGGTTGGTGTTGTTGATGTGGATGAGCACCTTGCGCGGCTTGTTCAGGCCGTCGAGTACTTCGAGCATGCCGCCTGGGCCGTTTTGCGCCAGGTGGCCCATCTCTCGGCCGGTGCGGGTGCCTACGCCACGGCGTTGCATTTCGTCGTCTTCCCACAAGGTGCCGTCGACCAGCAGGCAGTCGGCCGCGCCCATGCGTTCAAGCAACTTGGCGTCGACCTTGCCCAGGCCCGGTGCATAAAACAGCACCCCGCCAGTGCGCAGGTCTTCGACGATCAGGCCGATGTTGTCGCCCGGATGCGGATCGAAGCGGTGAGGCGAGTAGGGCGGTGCGGCGCTACGCAGCGGCAGTGGCGTGAAGCGCAGGTTGGGGCAAGCATCGATGACAAAGCTGCCTTCGAGCTCGATACGTCGCCGGTCGAGGCCGCCATTCCAGTGGGTGAGCATGTTGAACACCGGGAAACCGGTGGTCAGGTCCTGGTGAACCATGTCGGTGCACCACACCTGGTGCGGGCAACCTTCGCGCAAGCTCAGCAGGCCGGTCGTATGATCGATCTGACTGTCGAGCAAAATGATCGCATTGATACCGGTGTCACGCAGGGCTCGGGCCGGTTGCAGCGCCGGAAAGCTTTGCAGCTGGGCGCGGATGTCTGGCGAAGCGTTGCACAGGATCCAGTGCACGCCGTCGTCGGACAGGGCAATGGAAGACTGCGTGCGAGGCAGGGCGCGCAGGGTGCCGTCGCGCAAGCCCTTGCAGTTCACGCAATTGCAGTTCCACTGTGGAAAACCACCGCCGGCAGCGGACCCGAGAATCTGGACGTACATGGCAACTCCATCGCGAAGGCCGAAAATGAAAACGCCCCGGCGAGCCGAGGCGTTGCAGTGCAGCTGACAATCAGCGGCTAGCGAAATACATGGTGACTTCGAAGCCGATGCGCAGGTCAGTGAAAGCTGGTTTGGTCCACATAGGTGTACTCCTTCCGGGTTGTCAGAGCATGTGCTCGTTACACTTTAGTCTGTCTGTTGGGACGGACGTTCAGCGGCGTGATGCCATGTTACTCAATTTACCTTGCTGGAGCTGCCCCCGTTCCTGTGAAAAGCTGTTGCGGGGAACGTAATTATCCGGTCGGTACATTTTGTCCGGCAAGTGACACCGTATTAAATCTGCCCGGTGGCACTCCCATCGCAGGTGATACCGGGCTCTGGCCGGAGAGACGCCGGCGAGATGTGCGCAAGAGCGTGTGACTGTCGTGATGCCACGTCTGCCTTCGCGGGCAGAGCCCGCTCCCACAGGGGCGGTGGAGGCCGGAGATTTGAATAAAGTAACCGGTCGGGACATTCCATTGAGTTTTGACAACAATGATTTGCACTGCCTCGTCGCCTATGGGCGCGCAGTGCTTAATTCGTGCAGCCGCGAAGTGCAGGCCGCCAGCCCTGCAGCCGCTGACACCATCGATAACCTGGACAGCGGCGAGTAGCCGCTCGAACTCAGCTACGGCGCGCAGATCACCCCCTGACTGTTGGTGCGTCCGGATGGCAGGTCAAGGCGACGTTCTGAGTGCAGCTCACGGCACCATCGCCAGCAAGCTGTGCTCCTACAGACACGCCCCCGTAGGAGCGCAGCTTGCTGGCGATGGGGCCAGTAGCCTCGGCACATCTATCCCCGCTACCTACAAACTCTGTGCCTTGAACGTATCGCACTGGCTGATCTGGCCCTGGGCAAACCCGGTCTTGAACCAGCGCACCCGCTGGGCCGAGGTCCCGTGGGTGAATGAGTCCGGGACCACACGGCCCTGACCCTGCTGCTGCAAGCGGTCATCGCCGATAGAGTTGGCCGCATTCAGCGCCTCTTCTATATCGCCGGGCTCCAGCCAGTTCAGACGCTTTTGCGCGCTGTTGGCCCATACGCCGGCGAGGCAATCAGCCTGCAGTTCCAGGCGTACCGACAATCCGCCAGCCCCTTCCATGCGCTGCCCGCGTTGGCGGGCCGCATCCACCTGTGCAGACACACCCAGCAGGGTCTGCACGTGATGGCCAACTTCGTGGGCGATCACGTAAGCCTGGGCGAAATCACCGGCCGCCGAAAAGCGCTGGGCCATCTCGTTGAAAAACGACATGTCCAGATACACCTGCTGGTCGGCCGGGCAGTAGAACGGCCCGGTTGCCGAGCTTGCCAGGCCGCAGGCCGAATTGACCCGACCACTGAACAGCACCAGCTTGGGATCACGGTATTGCTTGCCCGCTTGCTTGAAGATCGCCTGCCAGGTGTCCTCGGTGTCGCCGAGAATGGAGCGCACGAACTCGGCCTGCTGATCATTGGCGGGCGGCGCCTGCCGCGTCTGGCTTGCAGGCGCGGTTTGCGGCTGGCTCGTCTGCCCGGTCAGTTCCCCGAGGATCTGCATGGGATCTTGCCCCGTCAGCAAGCCAAACCCGACGATCAGCACCACGGCGCCCAAGCTCAGACCCTTGCCACCGATGCGCATGCCGCCGCCACCGCCACCGCCGCTATCGTCCCCGCGCGCATCCACCACGTTGTCGCTGCGCCGGCCTTTTTTCCAAAGCATGGCAAGATCCTTTTTCGGTTCTATTCATAACCATATGGTTATGTATTGAGGGGTTATTTTCAGTATCGGCCTGGGATGTTTTGCATGAGACTAGTCCCAAGCCTGACCGTGGGCTTTGTATGACAGCAAATGCTCTCAATAAATCAAATAACAGGAGATCGACATGTCTGATCAAGACACCAGTCGTTTCGTTATCCGTGACCGTAATTGGCACCCCAAAGCCTTGACCCCTGACTACAAGACCTCCGTGCCGCGCTCCCCGCGCCAGGCGCTGGTCAGTATCCCGCAGACCGCCAGTGAATCCACCGGCCCTGATTTTTCGCACCTCAAGTTTGGCGAGCACGATAATGATCTGCTGCTCAACTTCAACAATGGTGGCCTGCCGATTGGCGAGCGCATCATTTTGGCCGGTCGTGTGTGCGATCAGTACGGCAAACCGCTGCCGCACACCCTTGTGGAAATCTGGCAGGCCAACGCTGGCGGCCGTTATCGCCACAAGAATGACCGCTATCTGGCGCCGCTCGACCCCAATTTTGGCGGTGTCGGGCGCATGCTCACCGACAGCGAAGGCTACTTCAATTTTCGCACCATCAAGCCCGGCCCCTATCCATGGCGCAACGGCCCCAACGACTGGCGTCCGGCGCACATTCATGTGTCGGTCAGCGGTCCGTCGATCTCCACGCGTTTGATCACGCAGCTGTATTTCGAGGGCGATCCGCTGATCCCGATGTGCCCGATCGTCAAATCGATTGCCAATCCTGAAGCGGTGCAAAGCCTGATTGCCAGGCTCGACATGGCCCATGCCAATCCGATGGATTGCCTGGCCTATCGCTTTGATATCGTATTGCGCGGCCAGCGCAAGACTCACTTCGAAAACCGCTGAGGGGGAGACGCTCATGCCTATTCAACTGCTCAATGAAACCCCTTCGCAGACCGCCGGCCCTTACGTGCACATCGGCCTGGCACTGGCCGTTGCCGGCTTGCCGCCGCGCGATCAAGAGCTCTGGAACCAGATGGCCAAGCCGGGTGCGCCGGGCGAGCATATTCTGCTGCTGGGCAATGTCTACGATGGCAATGGCCACTTGGTGCGTGATTCGTTTCTGGAGTTCTGGCAGGCAGACCACCAAGGTCGCTACCAGAGTGAGTACAACCAGGAAAACGCCTTCAACAGCTTTGGCCGTACCGCCACCACCTTTGATGCCGGTGAGTGGACGCTGCACACCATCAAACCAGGCGTGGTGACCACCAGCGCCGGCGTACCAATGGCGCCGCACATCAACGTCAGCCTGTTTGCCCGGGGTATCAACATCCAC
>LIDZ01001957.1_pt1 | contig 12481 bp, 13 predicted proteins | sample 644651 | NCBI WGS metagenome assembly LIDZ01 (sample SAMN03856242, study PRJNA289617) | food metagenome | isolation source: wine grapes on drying loft during traditional withering process | host: Vitis vinifera cv. Corvina | place: Italy: Gargagnago di S. Ambrogio di Valpolicella | collected 2014-01
GTGGGTTCTGGCAGGCGATAACCTTTCAGGCAGCTCTCCACCAGGCTCAATGCGGTAGCCGGGCTGATGCGATGGCCAGGGGAGATAAAAAGCGGATTACAGCGGATTTTACTGCGCAGGACAAAACCAATCTGCTCGCCTTTGTCCATTAATGGCTGGCTGGCACCCGGCTCATCGCCGAGCGGTTCAAAGGTGCCACACAGCCGGCTTTTCGCCACACCCAGCGTCGGCACATCCACCAGCAGGCCAAAGTGGCTGGCAACGCCCAGGCGACGCGGATGAGCAATGCCCTGCCCATCGACCATTAACAGGTCAGGACGCTGCTCCAGCTGCTGCCAGGCAGCCATCAGCGCAGGATATTCACGGAAGGAGAGATAACCGGGGATATAGGGCATGGTGGTAGCGATGCGCGCAACACGATGCTCCACTAACTGGAGCGAAGGATATTCCAGAATAACCAGGGCGGCGCGGGTTATCTCACCGCCCTGCTCAAACCCGACATCGGCACCGCCAATGTAACGGGGCGGCATTACCTCAAAATCATCTTCACGTACCACCTCAGCGGCGCGTGCAAGCTGTTCCTGTTTTAATGCCTGAATATCCATGCTTAGTCCTGATGGTATGGGCGAGACAACGTGTGGACTGCCTCGACAAACACGCCGGCGTGCTCTGGCGGCACATCCTGATGGATGCCGTGGCCCAGATTAAACACGTGACCGCTGCCATTACCGTAGCCCGCCAGGATAGTGGCGACTTCCTGCTCAATGCGGGCAGGCGCGGCATACAGCATGGAAGGATCCATATTGCCCTGCAGCGCGACCTTATCACCTACACGGCGGCGTGCATCGCCAATATCGGTCGTCCAGTCTAATCCCAGCGCGTCACAGCCGGTCGCCGCCATTGCTTCCAGCCACTGTCCGCCACCCTTGGTGAACATGGTAACCGGTACGCGACGTCCGTCGTTTTCACGCTGCAAGCCATCAATGATTTTGTGCATGTAGTGAAGGGAGAACTCAAGGTAGTCACGACCCGTCAACACGCCGCCCCAGGTATCAAAGATCATCACCGACTGCGCACCGGCGCGGATTTGCGCATTGAGGTACAGGGTGACGCTGTCAGCCAGCTTATCCAGCATCAGATGCAGGGTGGCCGGCTCGGCATACATCATCTTTTTCAGTTTGGTGAAGGCCTTGCTGCTGCCGCCTTCCACCATATAGGTCGCCAACGTCCACGGGCTGCCGGTGAAACCGATCAACGGAACCTCACCGTTCAGATTCTTACGGATGGTGCGTACGGCATTCATCACATAACCCAGTTCCTGTTCAGGATCGGGGATTGGCAGCTTTTCAACGTCTGCACGACAGGTAACCGGTGAAGAGAAACGCGGACCCTCACCCGTTTCAAAATAGAGGCCCAGGCCCATCGCATCAGGAATGGTCAGGATATCGGAGAACAGGATCGCCGCGTCCAGGTTATAGCGACGCAGCGGTTGCAGCGTCACTTCACACGCCAGTTCGGCATTTTTGCACAGCGACATAAAATCACCGGCTACCGCGCGAGTCGCTTTGTACTCAGGCAAATAACGTCCGGCCTGGCGCATCATCCACACTGGCGTTACGTCTACCGGCTGGCGCAACAGGGCACGCAAATAACGATCGTTCTTCAGTTCACTCATCTTTAAAAGCTCTCTAAGCACACATGCATGCGCGTAGTGTAACATTTATTGGAAATGGCGCTGCCACAGCGTCACAAAAATTGAGCGATTGCGGGGAGGAAAGGAACGGAAGCCAGGATGCGGTTTACAACCGGGCGGTGAAACTCCCACCCGGCAGAGTGGCTGATGACCCTTATCAACCCGTTATTTAGCGGCGTTTTCAATCCTCGCTTTATTCATATTTTTCTTAACTTCCGGTGGCATTAACTCAGATATTTCTGGCTTTGCCCTGCCCGTTATTAGCGCTTTATCTGTCAGCATTTTTTCGTCAAGCACATGCGAGTTGCCAATAAAGACGCCACCTTTTTCAATAGAGAACTCCTCGGCATAAACATCGCCTTCAATTCGACCTCGGGAAAGAATAGTTACTGACTTCGCGTAACAGCATCCTTTAAGCGAACCATTTACGACAACTTTCAAAGAAGACACCTTGCCATTCACTTTCCCCTCTTGACCGATCTGCACCGTTTTCTTACTGACAATATCGCCAACGATCTGACCATTTATCGAAATATTAGCTTCATTAATTATTTCACCCGTTAATTTACTGCCTGATGAAATGCGGGTTTCTTTTGCCGTCGCGTTCTCATCAGCCAGCTCCAGCGCGGCCTTCGGTGCCTGCGGCGAGGCAGAAGCGACTGAGCCGTTCACTGGCGAGTCTGTTTCTTTCTTATTGAAGTTAAACATATTGGGATCCATCCTTTTAGCGAGAGTTAATAAAACGAATATTAAATAACAGCCGATCGTCACCCTCAGGCAACAATCAAAGAATTTATATTGCGGGAAGAGGTAACAACAAAGAGAAAAAATCCATAAGAGCCACAAACCCCATAAGTAATGTTCTTTCCTGAACCTTTCCATGGCATCATTCCCTGATGTTATTAACATGATATTAATGCAGCCTGGCAGAGAAAATCAGAACAATAAAATACGTGATGCTGCACGATTAAGCACAGTAGTTTATTTGAAAAAGAATGTAATAAGATGATTAAACACCCGAACGGGTTCAGCAAAATCCGGCAAAGGGTGAATTTGCCGGCCTGGATACTTACTCAGCCTCTTCCCGACAAAGCACCACGGTATCCTCAATCAGGCGACGGGCGACCGTTCCTGGAGGAGGAAGCTGCGGTAAGGCATCAAAGCGATACCAGCCCGCATCCAGTAGCTCTTTGGGATCGATGACAATATCTCCACTGTCGTAATCGGCCATAAACGCCATCATCAACGATTGGGGGAACGGCCAGGGTTGAGAAGAGACGTAACGCAGGTTTTTCACCTTCAGCCCACTCTCTTCCATCACTTCCCGCGCAACGGTTTGTTCAAGCGTTTCGCCGACTTCAACAAAACCGGCCAGTACCGTGTAGATGCCGTTACGGTGTTTGGTATGCTGGGCCAGCAGGATCTCTTCCCCACGGCGGATAGCCACAATAATGCAGGGCGCGATCTGCGGGTAATAGCGCTGTCGACAATGGCGGCACAGGCAGGCAAGTTCCGTTTTGCTGTGATGCATTTCATGGCCGCAGTAGCCGCACCACTTATGCGAGCGATAGAACTCCGCCAGCTGGATCCCTTTACCCGCCAGCTGGAACAGGCCCACGTCCAGATCGAGGATCTGACGCAAGGATCCCATGCCCTCTTGACGGTTCTCACAGATCAGCCAGACGGGAGCGCCCTGCCACTCGCCGATTTGTGATCCGTTCGATCCTGTCAGGCTTAATTCTTGTGCACTACCGAACGGTAATTGACCTTTCGGTAACCAAAGTTTATGTTCATGACTGACAACCCACCAGCCAACGTCTACGCTTGAAATCTCACGTTGCATAAAATTGCTCATCCTCAGCTTTACAGACTTTCTGAATTACTGGATTGGGGCGAAATAGTAAAAATTACACTCATGGAGTCACTCATGCTTAACCAGTTAGAAGTTCTGACCGCGCGCGTTGGCGGATGTAGCGACCTGGTAGACTTTTGTCTACGCTCTCGCAGGCAGTTGTTGATTGCCTATTATCGCCTGGTTGGCATCAAGCCTAACAAGGAATCGCTTACTACGCTCGATGAAAACGCGCTGGACAACTTCTGCCAGGGATTAGTGGATTACCTTTCCACCGGTCATTTCACCGTTTATCAACGCTTTATTCAGGAGATGGAAGGCAGCGAACAGTTGGCCAAAGCCGCGCTGATCTATCCCTCCCTGCAGGCAAACACCGAGATAATCATGCAGGTGTATGATACCCATCTCGAGAAGGCCATCGATCACGATAATTGCCTCGAATTCCAGAATGCTTTGTCCTCAGTGGGCGAAGCGTTGGAAGCGCGTTTCACGCTTGAAGACCGCTTTATTCAGCTGGCGCTGGAAAAAACGGCGGATAAGCCAGAGGCGGCGAATGAGAGCGCACTGGCCCGTCCGGCGTAAACGTTATCAGATTGTAAACCCCTTGTAGTTTCAAAAAAGCCCCTTTATGCTGAAAGGGCACTACGTGGCAGGCCAGCCCTGCCACGATTGTTTTGCTGGTGCTGTTTGCCAGCAAAATTCTTCTTGTCGGAGTGCCCTTAGGGGCTGAGACCGTTAATTCGGGATCCGCGGAACCTGATCAGGTTAGTACCTGCGAAGGGAACAAGAGTAAATCTTCAGTGACGGTGTGGATCCGACCATTTTCACACCCTGCGCTTACTCCTCCGAACTCCAGGCAAGCAAATTCCCTTTTTTCAGGAACGAGCTATGTCTACCAGTGATAAAAGACCAACCCGCCGCGAACAGCGCGCAGAAGCCCAGCAGTTTATCGACTCCCTCCAGGGCACCGCTTTCCCTAATTCTAAACGCATCTGGCTGAAGGGTTCGCGTGACGATATTCGCGTGCCGATGCGTGAAATCCAGCTCAGTCCGACGATGGTCGGGGGCAGCAAAGACAATCCGCAATTTGAAGATAACGAACCGGTACCGGTGTATGACACGGCCGGACCTTATGGCGATCCGGATGCAAAAATTGATGTGCATCGCGGACTTGCCAGGCTGCGCAATGACTGGATTGAACAGCGTGGTGATACTCAGCACATTGAGCAGCTCAGTTCGGTGTACACCCAACAGCGCCTGGCGGATGAAGGCCTCGATCATTTGCGTTTTGACCATCTTCCCCGCCCACGTAAGGCACTGGCTGGCCGCTGCGTGACGCAAATGCATTACGCGCGTTTGGGCGTGATTACGCCAGAGATGGAATTTATCGCCCTGCGTGAAAATATGGGCCGCGAACGTATTCGGAGTGAGGTGCTGTTGCAACAGCATCCCGGCAACAGCTTTGGTGCCAGCCTGCCAGAAAATATCACGCCAGAGTTCGTCCGGCAGGAAGTGGCGGCCGGCCGCGCCATCATCCCTGCAAATATTAACCATCCTGAATCCGAACCGATGATTATCGGCCGCAATTTCCTGGTGAAGATCAACGCCAATATCGGTAACTCTGCGGTCAGTTCCTCAATCGAAGAAGAGGTGGAGAAGCTGGTGTGGTCCGCACGCTGGGGTGCCGATACGGTGATGGATCTTTCAACCGGCCGCAATATTCATGAGACGCGCGAATGGATCCTGCGTAACAGCCCCGTTCCGATTGGTACGGTTCCGATCTATCAGGCGCTGGAAAAAGTGAACGGCGTGGCCGAGGATCTGAACTGGGAAGTGTTCCGCGATACCTTGCTGGAACAGGCTGAACAGGGCGTCGATTACTTCACCATCCATGCCGGTGTGCTGCTGCGCTATGTGCCAATGACCGCAAAACGCCTGACGGGGATCGTCTCCCGGGGAGGATCGATCATGGCCAAGTGGTGCCTGTCCCACCATAAAGAGAGCTTCCTCTATGAACACTTCCGCGAGATCTGCGAGCTGTGCGCTGCCTATGACGTTTCCCTGTCTCTGGGCGACGGATTACGTCCGGGATCGATTCAGGATGCCAACGATGAAGCGCAGTTTGCCGAGCTGCATACGCTGGGCGAGCTGACCAAAATTGCCTGGGAATATGACGTGCAGGTGATGATCGAAGGGCCGGGACATGTGCCGATGCAGATGATCCGTCGCAATATGACCGAGCAACTCGATCGCTGCCACGAAGCGCCGTTCTATACGCTCGGCCCGCTAACCACCGATATCGCGCCTGGCTACGACCATTTCACCTCCGGCATTGGCGCGGCGATGATCGGCTGGTTTGGCTGTGCCATGCTCTGTTACGTCACGCCGAAAGAGCATTTAGGCTTGCCGAACAAGGAGGATGTTAAGCAGGGTCTGATTACCTACAAGATTGCTGCGCATGCGGCCGACCTGGCCAAAGGCCATCCCGGTGCGCAGATCCGCGATAACGCCATGTCCAAAGCCCGCTTCGAATTCCGTTGGGAAGATCAGTTTAATCTGGCACTCGATCCTCATACCGCGCGGGCTTATCACGATGAAACGCTGCCGCAGGAGTCGGGCAAAGTGGCCCACTTCTGTTCAATGTGCGGCCCGAAATTCTGTTCGATGAAAATTACTCAGGAAGTACGGGAATATGCCGCCAGACAGGAGGCAGAAGCCCAACCGATTGAGATTGGTATGGCCGAAATGTCAGAGGCGTTCCGTACCCGCGGCGGGGAACTTTATCACCCTGCCGATGCGCTGACACAGGAGGAAAAAGCATGAGTCGCTCTCCTTTCCCGAAAACGTCTGCCCAACTGGGCCTCTACCCGGTCGTGGAAACGGTCGCATGGATCGAACGCCTGTTGGAGGCGGGCGTGCGTACGATTCAGTTACGTATTAAAGACCTTCCCGACGCGGCGGTCGAAAATGATATCGCGGCGGCAATTGAGCTGGGTAAACGTTATCAGGCGCGCCTGTTTATCAATGACTACTGGCAGCTGGCGATTAAATATCAGGCCTATGGCGTGCATCTGGGCCAGGAAGATTTGGATGTCGCCGATCTGGATGCGATCCATCGCGCCGGATTACGTCTTGGCCTGTCAACCCATGACGATGCCGAGCTCGATCGGGCGCTGGCGGAGAAACCCTCCTATATCGCCCTCGGTCACGTCTTTCCGACCCAGACCAAAAATATGCCTTCTTCACCACAGGGACTGCAGGAATTGCAGCGTCATATCTCCCGCCTGAAAGGGATTTCCACGGTGGCGATTGGCGGCATCAGCCTGGATCGGGCACCGCAAGTCCTGGCAACCGGCGTGGGAAGCATTGCAGTGGTCAGCGCCATCACGCTGGCACCTGACTGGCAGGCAGCCACCGCACAGCTACTCGATCTGGCAGGAACCGGGGACGAAGCCCATGTTCAGTGACAACGACTTTTTACGTTACAGCCGTCAGCTACTGCTGGAGGAGTTTGGCCTTGATGGCCAGCAGAAATTGCAGGCAGCCAGCGTGCTGATCGTGGGTCTGGGTGGATTGGGTTCCCCTGCGGCGCTGTACCTCGCTGCCGCAGGCGTTGGCAAGCTGGTGATGGCCGATGACGACAGCGTGCATATCAGTAATCTTCAGCGCCAGGTGCTGTTTCGCAGCAATGAAACCGGTCAGTCAAAAGTCGCCGTGGCAAAGAAGCATCTTCAGTCGTTAAACCCGCAGGTGGAGTTTATGGCTATGGCGCAGCGGATGACGGCCGAATCACTCGCGGATGTCGTGCAGCAGGTCGACCTGGTGTTGGATTGCAGCGACAACATGGAAACCCGCCATGCGGTTAATGCCGCTTGCGTGGAACAGAGTAAGCCGTTAGTCAGTGCCAGTGCCGTTGGCTTTGGTGGCCAACTGCTGGTGCTTACGCCTCCTTTCGAACACGGTTGCTATCGCTGCTTATGGCCGGACGAAGACGAACCCCAGCGAAATTGCCGCACCGCAGGGGTGTTGGGACCGGTCGTTGGCGTGATGGGAACCTTACAGGCGCTGGAAGCCCTGAAGATGCTGGCAGGCCAGCCCTCCTGTCTTGACGGCAAACTTCGGCTGTTTGACGGCAGACAACAAACCTGGCGAACGCTGTCACTGCAACGCAGTGCGGATTGCCCGGTATGCGGGGTCAGCCATGAAAATCGTGGTTAATGATGAACGCCTGACTCTCGCGGGCACGCTGACGCTGGCCGGACTGCTGGAGCAACTTTCCCGCCACCAGCCAGGCACCGCGCTGGCCGTTAATCAGCAGATCGTTCCCCGCGATCGCTGGTCTTCTTACTTATTACAGGAAGGCGATGAGCTGGTAATTTTCCAGGCCATCGCCGGAGGCTGATATGCTGCAAATTGCTGATAAAACCTTTTCGTCTCGTTTATTTACCGGTACGGGTAAATTCTCCAGTCCACAAATGATGGTTGCGGCATTGCGTGAGTCCGGCAGCCAGCTGGTCACCATGGCGATGAAGCGGGTCGACTTGCGTGGCGGCGATGATGGGATCCTGCGCCCCCTTCAGGAACTCGGCGTGCAGCTGCTGCCAAATACGTCCGGCGCTAAGACCGCAGAGGAAGCTATTTTTGCTGCCCGACTGGCCCGTGAAGCGCTGGGAACCCACTGGCTGAAGCTGGAAATCCACCCCGACGTTCGCTATCTGCTGCCCGATGCTATCGAAACCCTGAAAGCAGCGGAGATCCTGGTGCGGGAAGGCTTTACCGTGTTGCCGTACTGCCACGCCGATCCGGTGCTGTGCAAGCGGCTGGAAGAAGTAGGCTGTGCAGCGGTCATGCCATTGGGTGCGCCGATCGGCAGTAATCAGGGGCTGAAAACCCGCGATCTGCTGGCGATCATAATCGAGCAGTCCAATGTTCCGGTGGTGATAGATGCCGGCATTGGCGCACCCAGTCACGCCAGCGAGGCGCTGGAAATGGGTGCCGATGCGGTGCTGGTGAACACCGCGATGGCCTCCGCGCAACATCCGGTGCAAATGGCGAGGGCGTTCAGACTCGCTGTTGAAGCTGGCGCACTGGCTTACCGCAGCGGGTTGGGCAGTCGCCACCATCAGGCCGTGGCCACCAGCCCGCTGACCCACTTTTTGCAGGCAGGAGAGCCGCAATGAAAAGCTTCGTCTCGCAGTGGGAAACGCTCGATTGGGATGATATTCGCCTGAGGATCCACAGCAAAACGGCTGCGGATGTTGAGCGGGCGCTGAATGCGGTCAACGTCGGGCGGGAAGAGCTGATGGCCCTGCTCTCACCCGCTGCTCAGGCCTATCTTGAGCCGCTGGCGCAAAAGGCCCAACGCTTAACAAGGCAACGCTTCGGCCATGCGGTCAATCTCTTTGTGCCGTTGTATCTGTCCAATCTCTGCGCCAACGACTGTACCTATTGCGGCTTTTCCATGAGCAACCGCATCAAGCGTAAGACGTTAGATGCGGATGAGATTGCGCGGGAATGTCAGGCTATCCGCAAGATGGGGTTTGATAACCTGTTGCTGGTCACCGGCGAGCATCAGACGAAAGTCGGCATGGCCTACTTCCGCGAACATGTTCCCGCCATTCGTCAGCACTTCAGTTCCTTAATGATGGAAGTGCAGCCGATGAGTGAAGCGGAGTATGCCGAGCTGAAAACATTAGGACTGGATGGCGTGCTGGTTTATCAGGAAACCTACCATCCTTCGGTCTACAGCCAGCATCATCTTAAGGGCAACAAGCAGGATTTCTTCTTCCGGCTGGAAACGCCAGACCGGCTGGGGCATGCGGGCGTGGATAAGATTGGGCTGGGCGCCTTGATCGGCCTGTCAGACAGTTGGCGCACCGACTGCTATATGATGGCTGAACACCTGTTATGGCTGCAGAAAACCTACTGGCAAAGTCGCTATTCGGTGGCGTTCCCAAGGCTCCGGCCTTGTGCCGGTGGCATTCAGCCGGCGTCGATCATGGATGAAGCCCAGCTGGTTCAGGTTATCTGCGCTTTCCGGCTATTTGCCCCGGAAGTTGAGCAGTCGCTATCAACCCGGGAATCTCCGCAGTTTCGCGATAAGGTGGTGCCGCTGGCGATTAATACTATCAGCGCCTTTTCGAAAACCCAGCCCGGCGGGTATGCCGACGGGCAGACGGAGCTGGAACAGTTCTCCCCACATGATAACCGTCACCCGCAGCAGGTTGCGGACGCGTTGATTCAGTCAGGAATGCAGCCGGTCTGGAAAGACTGGGATCGCTATCTGGGAAGAGCCGCGAAGTAAAATGCCAGCGGATGTAACGGACCTTAAAAACGCTGGAATCCGCTTCGCATCGCGCTACGTCCTCACTGGCATCGTTTAGTGAGGACAGTAAACTCCCTCTCGTTGACTCCAACAGGGGAGTTAACCAGGGTCAGTATCAACCCCTCTCGCTGACCCTGCCTTCTTCCTCTCCAGCTGAAGTGACCGGATGATGAACCTTAATACCACAGCGTTCCATTGCCCGCTCCACCGCAGCACCAAGGATTTCCAGCGCAATACCGGTTCTGTCGGTAAACGGTTGGGCATAGCTGAGGCGCAGGCAGTTACGGTATTTTCCCGAGGCGGAGAAGAGCGATCCCACCGCGATTTGCAGCTTAGCCTCGCGCAACTCCTTGTTAAGTTTGACGGAGTCGAACGCTTCCGGCAGCTCTATCCACATCAAAAAACCGCCCTGCGGCCGGGTCACACAGATGCCGCACGGGAAGTAATGGCGAACCCAGTGGGTAAATATTTCCAGATTACGCTGGTACTGCTGACGCATCCGCCGCAAATGCGCCGGATAGTAGCCCTGACGCACAAATTCCGCCGCCGCCATCTGGGTTTGCGTGGCTGTTGAACCGGTCACGATGTATTTCATATGCAGCACACGATCGAGATATCGACCCGGCACCACCCAGCCTACCCGCAGCCCAGGCGCGACGGTTTTGGAGAAGGAACTGCACAACAACACCCGGCCTTCATCATCGAACGACTTGATGGTTGGCGGCCGGGGATATTCGTACGCCAGCTCACCATAAACATCATCTTCCACAATGGCCACGTCAAAACGCTGCGCCAGAGCCAGCAAGGCACGCTTGCGTGGTTCGGGCATGATAAAACCCAGCGGATTATTGCAGTTTGGTACCACCACCACCGCTTTAATTGGCCACTGCTCTAACGCCAGCTCAAGGGCTTCAAGGCTGATCCCGGTTTCTGAATCGGTGGGGATCTCAATGGCTTTAATGCCAAAGCCCCGCAGGGACTGCATGGTGCCGTGAAAGGTCGGGGATTCTACCGCCACAATATCGCCCGGCTGGCAGACAGCGCGAATCGATACCGACAAGGCTTCATGGCAACCGGTGGTGACCACAATCTCATCCGCCGTCAGATGACAACCGCCATCAATGGCCAGACGGGCAATCTGTTCGCGTAATTCCGGCAAGCCATAAATATTGTCGTAGTTCAGCATCCGCACATCCTGCTGATGGCCGATCCGACTCATGATCTTCCACAGCGGCTTGAGCGTTGGCTGGTTGAGGTCAGGCATGCCGCTGCCTAACTGCAACACATCTTTTTCCTGACGGGCGTTTAACAAATCCAGTACCGCATCCCACTGCGTAATTTCTACCGGACGCTGAGCCGGACGGGTTAGCGGAGGAACGGGCGGTTCGGCTTTGCGCGGAGTGACAAAATAGCCTGAGCGAGGCTGCGGCGTGATCAGCTGCCGTTCTTCCAGCAAGTGATACGCCTGCTGAACGGTACTGATGCTTACGCCATGTTCAGTGCTGAGGATCCTGACCGACGGTAAGCGCTCACCACTGCGGTAAAGCCCTTGTTCAATCCGCCCTGCCAGCAAATCTGCCAGATGTTGATAACGCGTCATCGTATCTTCTCCACAGGATATATAAGCCAGAAACCAGTACAGATCGCTCTGCATCTGACCATTCAGACCCACTATCTGCCAATCTGTATGTTAAATAAAGGTGTTTTTTGCATCTGTATTGAAATCCCGCTTCCGCGCAAAATAGCCCCATACCCCGTTGAGGAGAGCATCATGGAATTCAATGAAAATCGGGCTGCAAAGCCCTTCGCCGATTCACCGTTTCATCTGATCTACAAATTGCCTTACCGTCTGTGGAAAGCCTGGCGGAGCCGGGTAGAGACCCGCAAAATTCTCTCAAGACTTAGTGCAAGCCAGCTGAAAGATATTGGCATGACCTGTGAGGATGTTCGTCGCTATAAATGATGTGGTGTTGGGCTGATACTGCCCGTATTTAGGGTGGCTGGAGAAATCCGGCCACCCATTTTTTTGTCCGTAAATCGCAGGCATAAAAAAACCGCTCCGGAGAGCGGTTTTTAGTGGCTTGAGGGTCAGAGACGATTAATCGTCTTTGCCGCCCATGCTCGCGTTCAGCAACTCTGCCAGGCTGGCAGAAGCTTCGTCCGCAGTCACCTGAGGAACAACCGGCGTTTCGCCAGCTGCTTTACGGCGCATACGATCCTGATGATAAGCGTAACCGGTACCGGCTGGGATCAGACGGCCCACGATAACGTTCTCTTTCAGGCCGCGCAGTTCGTCGCGTTTGCCCGCAACGGCTGCTTCGGTCAGTACGCGCGTCGTTTCCTGGAACGAGGCCGCAGAGATGAAGGACTCGGTCGCCAGTGACGCTTTGGTGATACCCAGCAGATCGCGTGCGAAGGTCGCTGCGATTTTGCCGTTGGCTTCGAGCTCACGGTTAGCAATTTTAACGCGTGAGAACTCAACCTGCTCACCGTCCAGGAAGTCTGCACTTCCTGCACTTGCGATGGTTGCTTTACGCAACATCTGACGCACGATGACTTCGATGTGCTTATCGTTAATCTTAACGCCTTGCAGACGGTAAACTTCCTGCAC
>LIDZ01015708.1_pt10 | contig 12462 bp, 9 predicted proteins | sample 644651 | NCBI WGS metagenome assembly LIDZ01 (sample SAMN03856242, study PRJNA289617) | food metagenome | isolation source: wine grapes on drying loft during traditional withering process | host: Vitis vinifera cv. Corvina | place: Italy: Gargagnago di S. Ambrogio di Valpolicella | collected 2014-01
GGCGGCGTTGTCCTTGTAGGCCGACAAAACACCCTCGCTGTGCATCTGATAGGTGTTCTTGATCATGCCGAACAGGCTTTTTTCCTGGCTCTGACCGTCGATGTCCCAACTGGCGTTGAAGATCTTGTGGCGGCAGTGCTCGGAGTTGGCCTGGGCGAACATCATCAGTTCGATGTCGTGGGGGTTGCGCCCCAGTCCTTCGAAACTGGTGACCAGGTAATCGATTTCGTCCTCGGCAAGCGCCAGGCCCAAGGCGACGTTGGCGGCCTCGAGTGCGGCGCGACCGCCACCCAGTACATCGATGGCCGTGAGCGGCTTGGGCTCGGCGTGGCTGAACAGGCCGGCGGCCTCTTCAAGCTGGCCCAGCACGATCTGCGTCATGCGGTCGTGCAGCGCGTCGGCGACCAGTTGCGCCTGGGCAGCATCGAAGTCACCTGCCACATAGAACGCAATACCGCGCTCCAGGCGCGAGACATTGCTCAGGCCGCAGTTGTGGGCGATATCGCTGGCCTTGCTCGACCAGGGCGAAATGGTGCCAAAGCGCGGCATGACCAGAAACAGACGCCCGGTGGGCTCCTGAACCGGCACACTCGGACCGTACTTGAGCAGCCGGGCAAGGACATGCTGTTGCTCGTCGGTCAGCTCGCCAGCGACTTCAGCGAAGTGGGCAAACTCAGCATACAGGCCAGTAACAGCGGGGACTTTCTGGCTCAGTTGCTCGAGTAACTTACCGTGGCGAAAGGCAGAAAGGGCAGGAGCGCCGCGCAGGATCAACATCTTCGGGACAGCCTCGAGAAGGGGTGTGCTTTGAGGCCGTGCATTCTAGCCTAAACCGCTGCTCACGGCACTCCAATCGATGTCGCAGCCTGAATCCGCCCATCGGTCGCCTCCACACCCTGCGCTAACGGAGGCCGCCCGCGAGGCTTTGCGCCGTTTGCCCGTGCGATATGCCAGGCGCTGTGCGGGCCGCCAGTGCGGTGAGGGAGCCTGGATTTGTGACAGAACTCGCACTTAGCAGACAACCCCTCTTCTGTCGAGATATGGCGACACACCCGCTTTGCGTATACTGCACCGATGTTTGCCCAGAGAGTTTCACGCTCGCGTTGCGCCAAGTGGCTCAGCGCTCTCGGTATCTTCCTGGCGCTCAGTGGTTGCGTGGATAAAACCACCACTCTCGAGCGCGTCAAGGAGGACGGGGTCCTGCGCGTGGTCACCCGCAACAGCCCGGCCACGTACTTCCAGGACCGCAACGGTGAAACCGGTTTCGAGTACGAGCTGGTCAAGCATTTCGCCGACGATCTGGGCGTAAAGCTGCAAATCGAGACAGCCGACAATCTAGACGATGTATTCGGCCGACTGGGCAAGCCAGGGGGGCCAGTACTGGCTGCCGCCGGGTTGGTGAGCACACCGACACGGGCGAACCAGGTACGCTTCACCCATCCATATCTGGAAGTCACCCCGCAGATCATTTACCGCAACGGGCAGTCACGCCCGACCACGGCAGCAGATCTGGCCGGCAAGAAAATCATGGTACTCAAGGGCAGCAGCCATGCTGAACAGCTGGCTGAACTGAAGAAGCAATATCCAGACATACAATATGAAGAGTCCGATGCAGTCGAAGTCGTCGACCTGCTGCGCATGGTCGATGAAGGCCAGATCGATCTGACCCTGGTCGATTCCAACGAAGTGGCCATGAACCAGGTGTACTTTCCCAACGTGCGCGTGGCCTTCGATCTGGGCGAGGCGCGTCAGCAACGCTGGGCCGTGGCGCAGGGCGAAGACAACAGCCTGCTCAGCGAGCTGGACCACTACATCGACAAGGTCGAGAAGAACGGCACCCTGCAACGCCTCAAGGATCGCTACTACGGCCACGTCGACATGCTTGGCTACGTGGGCGCCACTACTTTCGCGCAGCATCTACAGCAGCGGCTGCCAAAATTCGAGAAGCAATTCCGCACCTCGGCCAAGACCGAGGAGCTCGACTGGCGACTGCTGGCGGCGATTGGCTATCAGGAGTCGATGTGGCAGGCCGATGTCACCTCCAAGACCGGCGTGCGCGGCTTGATGATGCTTACACAAAACACGGCGCAGGCCATGGGCGTGTCCAACCGACTTGACCCCAAACAGAGCATCATCGGTGGCGCCAAGTACCTCGCCTACGTGCGCGACCAACTTGACGACAGCATTTTGGAGCCCGACCGCACCTGGTTCGCCCTGGCCTCTTATAACGTCGGCTCGGCCCACCTGGACGATGCGCGCAAGCTGGCGCAGAACGAAGGCCTGAACCCGAACAAGTGGCTGGATGTAAAGAAGATGCTGCCACGCCTCGCGCAAAAGCAGTGGTACAGCAAGACCCGTTACGGCTACGCCCGCGGCGGCGAGCCGGTGCATTTTGTGGCCAACATCCGTCGCTACTACGACATCCTCACTTGGGTGACCCAGCCGCAACTTGAGGGCAGCCAAGTGGCGGACGGCAACCTGCACGTACCCGGGATCGACAAGGCGAAAGCACCGGAGCAGACCCCGCCGCTCTAGACCCCGTCACCGTGGCTGGAGCCAAGCTGACCGCTACCCGCTGCGTAGATGATCGGACTTCAAGCCTTGGCCCGTCGCGCCTTGAAGAACTCACTCAGCATCGCTCCGCATTCCTCGCCCAACACCCCGCCCTCTACCACGACACGGTGGTTTAGAAACCCTTGGGCGAAAAACTGCCCTTGGCTCTGGACGATGCCGGCCTTGGGCTCCAGAGCGCCGAATACCACCCGTGCGATACGCGAGTGGACGATCAACCCGGCGCACATGCTGCAGGGCTCAAGGGTGACGTACAGGGTGCTGCCCGGCAGCCGGTAGTTCTGTACCGACTGGGCAGCGTTGCGGATGGCGACCATCTCGGCGTGGGCGCTGGGGTCACTGCCGCTGATAGGGCAGTTGAAGCCGCGCCCGACGATTTCACCGCCCTGCACAAGCACTGCGCCAACCGGCACTTCGCCGATGGCCGCGCCTTGAGCGGCCAAGGCCAAAGCCTGGAGCATGAAGTCTCGATCCCGGCTGCGATCAACGATCAACGGCTGGCGCATCAGACCACCTCGATGGCGGCCATCAGGCCGGTTTCCATATGATCGATGACATGGCAGTGGAACATCCAGACGCCCGGGTTATCCGCCACCAACGCCACCTGAGCCCGCTCGTTGCGACCAAGCAGGTAGGTATCGGTGAAATACGGAATCACCTCGTGGCGATTGGAGGCAATCACCTTGAAACTCATGCCGTGCAGGTGAATGGGGTGCTGGTACTGGGTCATGTTCTTCAATTCGAAAATGTAGCTGTTGCCTTTGACCAGCCGCGCAATGGGGCGATCGGCGCAGGTCTTGTCGGTGATGTCCCAGGCCTGGCCGTTGATCTGCCACAGGCTTGGAGGGCGGCCATTATCCGTGCCTACAGACACAGAGCCAACCCATTCGAAGTTGAAGTTGAGTTTTTCGGCGTTGGCCAGATCCGGTTCGGCCACCGGATTAGGCGGCAACGCCGGCGGCCACTCGCGGGTGGTAGCCGAATGCTCGACCGGCGCGACCACGCGAAACGACCCCAGACGCACTGGGCCATCGCGCAGGGCGATCACTTCCCCTGCCGCAGGAGCTCGAATGGCGATGTCAATACGCATGCCCGGGCCGAGCCAGTATTCAGTGCCCAGCTCCCTAGGCTCTATAGGGTTGCCATCCAGTGCATAGATGCGCGCTTCGAACTCGCCCCGCAGATTCAAACGATAGGTCGCGGTGTTATCCAGATTGAGCAACCGTACCCGCACGACTTCACCGGCGGGCAGATCGACCACCCCCAGGTGCCTGCCGTTGATACTGGACAGGCGCCCCAGCGTGCCATTGCGTGCGGCTTCACGGGCGATGCTGAAGGGCAGAAAAGCGCCCGACGCGTCTACGTGCCAGTTCTTCAGGCTGACCGTGCGCTCGTGGGTGAAGCCGGTGGGCTCGCGCTCCTCGACGATCAGCGGCCCCACTAGCCCGCGACCGAGTTCTTCGCTGCTGGCCACATGGGGGTGGTACCAGAAACTACCGGCATCGGGTACGCGAAAGTGATAGTCGAAGTATTCACCTGGCTTGACGGGCAGCTGCGAAACATAGGGCACGCCGTCCATTTCGAGGGGCAACCGGATGCCGTGCCAATGGATGGTGGTTTCGACCGGAAGCTGATTGATGAAGCGCACCCGCAGCCACTCGCCCTGACGCACCCGCAGTTCGGTACCCGGCGCCGAAGCGCCAAAGGCCCAGGCGGGGGTCTGATGGCCGGGTATCAGTTCTACATCAAGAGGTGCAGCGATCAATTGGTAATCGCGCCCTGCCTTCTGCTCGCTCCACCCCAACCAATAACGCCCCAGCCCCCCCGCGGTGAATCCGATAGCGGTCAAACCGGCAACGCCGCATAGCACTTGGCGGCGGGTAAAGGACATGAATGCAGACCCCTTTTGCAAACGGGCAAGGCCCAAAAGCGGACCACGATACACCTACAGATGAGAGAGATTAGCGTCTGAAACATATGGTAACCGTTGATTAGGCTAAGGGCGTGACACGCCAGGCGGCGCCAAGGACGGGTCACGAAACTCGAACGGCTCGTCGCGGACTCTGATTGCCAAGCGCCAATCTGCCTTGACTACCCCATCCGGGCGGCCCAGGGAAGGCAGATAATACTCGCCCGGGTCCAGCGTCATCGGCGTCTCCTGACCCGCACCGGCATCGACGATGCGGACTGCAGGTACATCCTGCAACTGGGCCAGACCCGGCACCCGCTTGTAGCTGGAAGCATGGGTATCGCCCACAAACGCTATCCATTTACCCTGCCTGCGCCCCGCTTCGCCGGCGCTGATCACTTTGTTGGCGTAGTAGCTGAACACTTGCTGGCGCAACGTCCCGCCCACCTCGTATAGATCGCTCATGCCATCGAGTCGATAACTCGCAGCACAGTCCAGCGCGCGCACCCGGATGCCGGCGCGTCGAGCAGAGCGGACCAGCTCGGTAAAGGTGTATTCACCCAAAGGTCGCATCTGGTGACCGACATCCATATCGCGCAGATAGTCCTGCAACGATCCCTTCAACTTGCCGCTGCGGGGCACCAGATCCAGTTCGGCCTGATGCAGATCGCTCATCAAGTGCTCCATGTACAGGGTATCGACGCCGTCATTAGCGAGTGCCCGCATGTTGTCGATCAAAAACTTCTTGCTGGAGACTGCCTGATGGGACTCGCCGATCACCACGCCGCGCGAGTCCGCCAGCAACCGCCGAAAAGCCAGCGCAGGCGGCACTTGTGCATCGGGCACCGGCACTGGCGAGCGAGGCCCTGGCCGCCATTGCTGAATGAACTGCGTGGCATCCGTGATGACCTGACCGCGCAGCCGATCGAGGCTGTCGAGCACCGGGTTCAAGGGCGAGTTGGGGTTGTAATACTCCCCCGACAGCAGGCGCCGAAAGTTGGCACCCAACAGCTCGCGCGTGGCTTCGCGCGCCGACTTCGGTACTTCGTAATGCCCCGCCGGGGTTGTGAACTGCGCATAGTCAATGGGCGGCGCGGTTTCGGCGGGCCTGATGCCCAGGCACTGACCGCCCCCGCGCAGACATGCGCCGTCGATCGCCTCCCACTCCAACTGCTCGTTGAAGCGCACCGGGTAATTGCCAGTAAACGCGAAGGGCCGCTGCGGATCGATGAGCAGCCAGCATTGCAGGTCGCGATCAAAGCGCACTCGATAAAGCTTGCCACCCATGCGGATGTGGCGCTCGCCAGCGATGATGAGCACGCCATCGGCCTCTGGCAGCGCCGGCCGGGTGGGCGGGATATCGGGGTTGGCTTGCAGCGGCTCGAGTTCGCCGACTTCGGGAATGGCGCCCGGCAGCAGCAACGTCGCATTGAGCAGCAACTCGATGCTGGTCATCACCGCACCCAATATGGCGGCCTTGCGGCTGGTGGCATCAGCGGCATGCACGGCTTGATCGATCTGCAACGCCAGCTTGGTGGCACTCGCGGCCACCGCCAGCAACGCCACCGGCCAAGCCACCATAGCCGCAGGCCCGAACATCCGGGAGCCGGCGCTTAGATAGCCGATCCACAGCTGTTTGCGCAGATCACTGTTGCTGTGCAGGCGCAGATTCGCCTCGATCAGCATCTGCTCACGACTCTGTAGGCACAGCCAGGCACCGGCGTCCTTGATATCGCCCCGCAGGGTCACTTGGCTCGCCAATGCATCGGGTGCCTTGTCGGCCAAATGCCGCCATGCTCGCTGACGATCGTGCGCCTCGGTCTCGTTGAGCAACCCGCCGTGCACCAGCAGATGGCTACACAGGTCCTCGTCGGCGAGTTGTTCATGCAGCCATCGATGGAACGCATGGCAATCGGCAAAAGCCTGAAAGGCGCTCGTGCGCCCGGCCAGGTACAGCAGCCTCTGGCCACCCGGGACCGTGAAACATAAGCTGGTGACCAAGTCATAGCCGCCGATCTGGAGCATGGCAGGTGTGGATTCGGGTAAAGGTGCACAGTGCCCTGTAAGGTCTGCCAGCGTCAGGCTCATCATCTGGGCGATACCCAACTCCTCGGCTACCCACTGCACTTGCTGGCGCGATAATTCGCCATGCTGACAGCTCTCCACGGCTGCGGTCAGGCAGTTGATCCGCGCCAGGGTCTCGATACTGGCGGTATGTAGCGTCCAGAACGCGTCGATCTGCTGATGATAGGTGGCGCTGAAATCCAGCCGCCAAAGATGGTCGAGCACCTGAGCGGGCAACAACCGCACATCGTTGAGCTCGTTGAACCAACGCGTCTCCGGGCCTGCGCGATAAAAACCGCCCATGGCGTTCAGTACATCGGCGTTGTCTTGATCCGACACCCGAAAACGGCACATGAACAATTGGGTAAAGGTCATGCTCTCCTCCGGCGGCCCCTGGTGGGCAAAGCCAGAGTAAGACTTGTGGCTGGATTGGGCGTTGTCAAAGCGGTGCCAGTAGAGGCTATCCGGATCGTCCTTGATACCCAGCGACTGCAAGAGCTCGGCGGCCCCGTCGTGGGCCATCTGGTAAAGGTCGGGCATGGCAACCACGACCTGACTGGCGAGGGTAGTGAGGGTTTGGCGCAGCGGGTCGAGCGATACTGATGCGGGCATGGGGCTGTCCTTGGTAAAAAGGACGCAGTGTTGCGGATCGGGGCTGTAGGGGTGCGCTAGCTATGTGGTGTATCGGGTGCTGCCCTATCTTGTGATTCACCCCAGAACTGGCCCAGAATCCTCCGGCTAACCTCTGTCTTTTTGACCCATAGGGATATCAACGGATGATCGACTTCAACAACAAGGGTTTTTTCAAACTGAAACAAAACGACGAGTACGCCGAGAGGGTCACCGCGCTGCTGCTCGACGGGGAGCGGGTGATTGACTCGTACAAATCGATGCGCGACGGCGTGGTGTTCACCGACCGACGCATCATCGCGGTGAATGTCCAAGGCATCACCGGGAGCAAGAAAGACTTCACGTCCCTGCCCTACAAGAACATCGTGGCGTACTCGGTTGAGACATCCGGGACGTTTGACCTGGATTCCGAGTTGGAGATCTACTTCTCGTCGCTGGGAAAGGTGAAGTTCGAGTTCACCGGCAGGACGGCGATTGTCGAAATATCGAGGCTGATATCCGAACATATATTTGCTTGAAAGGCACCAAAGTGGGTGACACCTTTACGCGAAGCCTGGCAAGTCACGTACTGCATCAGGAGGCCTGAGCATTAGAAATACGAGGCCTGTGTTCACCGCCTGTGGGGGCTTGACCCAAAGCAGCCGGACTTTGCCAGCCCTTAAGAGCCAAAAGCCCGCCATTACGCGGGCTTGAGGGCAAATCCGGCTGGCGGATGCGAGACGCCTGCGACCGCCCGATCTTGCGTGGTCAATCTCGCAGGAGCTTCAGCATTCCGCCGTCATACCAGGCAAGCGCTAACGATCCATCCGGCGCTATAAAAAATGTCGGGCTTTTTTCATCAAGAGGTCCCCAGCTTCCAGATTTGCACTCAACGCCATAGGGTATGGCTTTTTCCATTCCAAGCTTACGAAGTTGCTGCATAGATTCAGCTTCAATCGTCGCCGCAGGCCTGTGAAAAACAGGCCGACTGCATACATCTTCCGTCGAGCTCGCAGGTCCTTTCCATGCAAGCTGATCGTGATTGAAATTCAGACGCTTACCCATGAGTGTCGGGTCATCCGTTTCCAGCGCCTGCACGCCCGAGTCTGATACCGCTACACCTGCAACATGCCAACTGCCATAAATTGCGCCGTCTCCGACCTGATTGTGGTGTTGAGTGCCGCTATCCGCTGCGCATCCCGTCAGCGATAGCAGAATCAGGAAGGATGAACTGAGCGAAAATCGAGATTTCATGAACTGGCTCCTTGGGGTTGGCGGATGCGAATACCGAACACGTTTGGTGGTCTACCCCTGCCTCGCCGGGACTGGGGATCAAGCTGTACGGCTTTACCGTGGAGATTTTCCTCGAAATCCATAAAAACAAAAGCCCGCTGTTACGCGGGCGATTGTTTACTGCGGGTGGGGATTATTCCCACTCAATCGTAGCCGGCGGCTTGCTCGACACGTCATAAGTCACCCGCGAAATCCCTTCGATCTCGTTGATGATCCGGCCGCTCACTGTTTCGAGCAGCTCGTACGGCAGGTGCGCCCAGCGGGCGGTCATGAAGTCGATGGTTTCGACCGCACGCAGGGCCACGACCCAGGCGTAACGACGGCCGTCACCGACCACGCCAACCGACTTGACCGGCTGGAACACCACGAAGGCTTGGCTGACTTTGTGGTACCAGTCGGCCTTGCGCAGCTCTTCGATAAAGATGTGGTCTGCGCGACGCAGCAGGTCGGCGTATTCCTTTTTCACTTCACCGAGAATGCGCACGCCCAGGCCTGGGCCTGGGAATGGATGGCGATAGACCATGTCGTACGGCAGGCCCAGTTCCAGGCCCAGGCGACGCACTTCGTCCTTGAACAATTCGCGCAGCGGCTCGACCAGCTTGAGGTTCATCTCTTCCGGCAGGCCACCCACGTTGTGGTGCGACTTGATTACGTGGGCCTTGCCGCTCTTGGCACCAGCAGACTCGATGACGTCGGGGTAGATGGTGCCTTGGGCCAGATACTTGATGTTGTCCAGTTGGCTGGCCTGGGCATCGAATACGTCGATAAAAGTGCGGCCGATGATCTTGCGCTTTTTCTCGGGGTCGGCTTCGCCGGCCAGGTTGCCCAGGAACTGATCTTCGGCATTGGCGCGAATGACTTTGACGCCCATGTTCTCAGCGAACATGGCCATCACTTGCTCGCCTTCGTGCAGGCGCAGCAGGCCATTGTCGACGAACACGCAGGTCAGCTGGTCGCCGATCGCCTTGTGCAGCAGCGCGGCAACCACGGAGGAGTCGACGCCGCCGGACAGGCCCAGCAGGACGTTGTCGGTACCGACCTGGGCACGCACGTTGGCGATGGCGTCTTCAGCGATTTTCGACGGAGTCCACAGTGCTTCGCAGCCGCAGATGTCGAGGATGAAGCGCGACAGGATGCGCCCGCCCTGCTTGGTGTGGGTCACTTCCGGGTGGAACTGCACGCCGTAGTAGCCGCGGGCGTCGTCGAACATGCCGGCGATCGGGCAGTTCGGGGTGCTGGCCAGAATGTGGAAGTCCTGCGGGATACGGGTAACCTTGTCGCCGTGGCTCATCCATACGTCGAGGCCGAACAGGCCGTCGGCGTCGATGTGATCTTCGATGCCATCGAGCAGGCGGCTTTTGCCGACGACATCAACGCGGGCGTAACCGAATTCGCGCAGCTCGGAGCCTTCCACCTTGCCGCCCAGCTGTTCAGCCATGGTCTGCATGCCGTAGCAGATGCCGAATACCGGCACACCCAGATCGAATACTGCCTGCGGGCAGCGCGGGCTGTCGGCTTCGTGCACCGACTCGGGGCCACCGGCCAGGATGACGCCCTTGGGGGCGAATTCGCGGATCGCTTCATCGTCCATATCGAACGGGTGCAGCTCGCAGTAAACGCCAATTTCGCGCACGCGGCGGGCGATCAGCTGGGTGTACTGGGAACCGAAATCGAGGATCAGGATGCGGTGGGCGTGAATGTCGAGGGCCATGACTCATTCTCGTCTGTAATCAGAAACGACACGGGGCTGTCAGAAACAGCCCCGGTTAAAATTCTTCCCACGCCAAGGCAGCCGCCCAGGCGTGGTGACTATCAGCCTACGCGATAGTTTGGAGCTTCCTTGGTGATCTGCACGTCGTGGACGTGAGATTCAGCCATGCCGGCACCCGTGATGCGTACGAACTCAGGCTTGGTGCGCATCTGCTGGATGTCGGCGCTGCCGGTGTAGCCCATGGACGAACGCAGGCCACCCATCAGTTGATGGATGATTGCCGCCAGCGAACCCTTGTAGGCAACCCGGCCCTCGATGCCTTCAGGCACGAGTTTTTCGGCGCCCTCGGAGGAATCCTGGAAGTAGCGATCCGAAGAGCCCTGAGCCTGGGACATGGCGCCCAGCGAACCCATGCCGCGGTAGGCTTTGTACGAGCGGCCCTGGAACAGTTCGATCTCGCCCGGGGCTTCTTCGGTACCGGCAAACATCGAGCCCATCATCACGCAGTAGGCCCCGGCAACGATCGCCTTGGACAGGTCACCCGAGAAACGGATGCCGCCGTCGGCGATCAATGGCACGCCAGTGCCTTCCAGCGCGGCGGCAACATCAGCGATGGCGCTGATTTGCGGCACACCTACACCGGCGACGATGCGCGTGGTGCAGATGGAACCAGGGCCGATACCGACCTTGACGGCGTCAGCGCCGGCTTCGGCCAAGGCCTTGGCCGCAGCGCCGGTGGCGATGTTGCCGCCGATCACCTGCACATTAGGGAAGGTTTGCTTGACCCAACGGACGCGGTCGATCACGCCTTTGGAGTGGCCGTGGGCGGTATCGACGACGATCACGTCGACGCCGGCATTGACCAAGGCAGTGACACGCTCGCCAGTGTCTTTGCCAGTGCCAACCGCCGCGCCAACGCGCAGACGACCTTGGTCATCCTTGCTGGCAAGCGGGTAAGCCTTGGCCTTTTCGATGTCCTTGACGGTCATCATGCCCTTGAGCTGGAAGTTCGCATCGACGATCAGGACTTTTTCAAGACGGTGCTTGTGCAGCAGGTCACGCACCTCGTTCTTGTCAGCGCCCTCACGGACGGTGACCAGACGCTCTTTAGGAGTCATGACTTCGCGCACCGGCACATCAAGGCGGTTCTCGAAGCGCACGTCACGGGAGGTGACGATGCCGACGAGGTCGCCATTGTGCAGGACCGGAACACCGGAGATGTTGTGCAGACGGGTGAGTTCGAACAGATCACGAACGGTGGCGTCGGCCTCGATGGTAATCGGGTCCTTGACGACACCGGCTTCGAACTTCTTGACCTTGCGGACTTCCGCGGCCTGTTGCTCGACGGTCATGTTCTTGTGGATGATACCGATGCCACCCTCTTGTGCCATGGCGATTGCCAGGCGGGCTTCGGTAACGGTGTCCATCGCAGCTGAAACCAGAGGGATGTTCAGCTCGATGCCACGGGTCAAACGGGTCTTGAGACTGACTTCGTTGGGCAGTACTTCGGAATAACCGGGTACGAGAAGAATGTCGTCGAAGGTCAGTGCTTCTTGGCTGATACGCAGCATCGCTGAGGCTCCCGAGCGGGAAAATGGAAGCGCGCCATTATACCTATACATGCTTGAGGATGAAAGGTAAACGTTCTCGGCGACGCCGTTTACTGTAGCAGCAGACTTACCGCCCTTGCAGGATCACCGAGACATTGGCCACCGGGTAATCGAGCCACTCCGCGAACTCGGCAACAAAGGACTTCTTCAAACCTGCTGGCTGCCAGTTATTGAAGATGAAACCCAGATTGGAAAAGGCACACGGCTGCAAAAACAAGAAACCATTTATGTCGTCTTCATGGCCGCACTCGGGGCACGTGAAGTTATCGGTGCGCTGTGGCATCCAATCTTCAAGGCTGTCGAACAGGGCCTCACCCACTTCTCGGCGGCATTCGGCGCAACCGGCCTCCTGCAAAAAACCTGCCTCGGGGGTGAAGATGCAACGGTCGGTGACCACTTCAAGGCCGTTGACGGGGTCGTTGTAGGGTAGCAGCTCAGGGAGCTCCACGACCTGCCGCGCGCCGGGGCCGATGGCGTAGGCCATACGATTGCCGCTCAGGCCGCAAGTGGTGAGTTGTTCCTCGATGATGTCCTTGCGCACCAGCCAGCGCAAAATCGCCCGAGCACGCGGTTCGTGAACCGGGACAGTGGAGATGCGCGGAGCAATGATGCTTTGGGTGGTCATGGAACGGCTGGCCTTGAGACGACTGATAGAGCACTGCATGTTAACACTGTGTTCCCTGGGCGGGCGTCTT
>LIDZ01000681.1_pt1 | contig 12413 bp, 12 predicted proteins | sample 644651 | NCBI WGS metagenome assembly LIDZ01 (sample SAMN03856242, study PRJNA289617) | food metagenome | isolation source: wine grapes on drying loft during traditional withering process | host: Vitis vinifera cv. Corvina | place: Italy: Gargagnago di S. Ambrogio di Valpolicella | collected 2014-01
ATAATAGTTAATACTGCATAAGGTGCAAATGATAAGAACAAACGCACCACTGACATGATGATTTCGTAGATGCTGTCCATTCCATTTTTGAATAATAGGGCTTCTTTAGGTTTCTTATCCTTGATACGCAAGTAAGCAACACCTAAAAATAAAGCGAAGATCACTACACCTAAAGTTGCGCTGGCCCGTTGACCCGTCAAATCGTAAAAAGGATTAGATGGGAAAATTGCCACAATTTTTTGCGGCAAGGATAAGGCCTGTTCGCCGCCGGCTACATAATTTTTCTCAATATCACTGGCTGCACTTAGGGCTGATTGACTGATATTGAAGGCACCGCCATCGATGTTGGCAAAATAGCCCGTTGCCATCCCAACGATCCCGGCTAGTCCTGCAGTAACAATCAACGTGCCAACTACCGAAACACCAATTTTAACTACATTGGTTTTGATTTCAATTTTAGTGAAGGCCAAAATCACACATACCAAGATTAATGGCATAGCGATCATTTGCAAAAGCTTCACATAGATACTGCCGAACATACCCACCCAGTCAGAAAACAAGGCGCCTTCTGAAGCAGAAAATAGTTGATTGAAAATAATTCCAATAACAATACCCAGCACTAAGGCTAGAACAACTCGTTTTGAAAAAGGTACTTTTTTTCTTTTTAAATACATCAGTCCATAAATAGCTGCGATAATTACGACAAACGATAAAGCGATTAACATTCTTACACTCTCCTAAAATCATTGTTTAGGAAGTCTCGTCTCGGGTCTTTTCACTACGATTTCCATTGACTTTTAGACACAACAAAAAAACATACGACAAATGTATGTTTCCTCTACGTATCCTTTTTTATGTGACAAAAATCACATATGTTTGCACACCAAAAAGACACCCATAGGAAAGACTATTGACTTCACTAACTTAGAACCTCTAAGCGTATTTACTGCTCATAGTCAAATACGATGATACGTCATCTTTCCCACCTGCCTTCTCTGTCTGGAAATCACATCCAAAGTATAACGAAAAGCGCTACCAAAATCAATCTGAGATGAGGAAATGATGAGAGTGTTCGCAAGGGTAGAAGTTTGACGATCCTGACTTTCTCTAATGCAAAAATTCCTTCCTCAATCAGAAAACGCAGCCTATTCTGTTAGCTTCTTTTCCAGACCAATTTTTACCTATTTACTTCTCTTGTATTTCCTAAACAAGCATTTTTTATAGGAAACCTTCAAATAAACCCTTGATTGACACCGCTTGCTTCAGCCTGTACACTTACTTTAAAATTAGATGAATAATTTTTGAACAGACAATGAGAAAAGGGGTATTTGATGATGGGGAAAAATGTATTTGTGAAAAGATTAGCTTTACTTGGGGTAGTGGCTCTTTCCAGTGTGATGCTTGCAGCCTGCGGAAACAATGATGATGAGGCAACTGGAGACAGCAGCAACGCCGCAAACGATGATGTTCAAGTAGTACGAATTGGGATTGGTAATGCGTATAACCCTTTCTGCTATTTGGATGAAAATGAAGAATTAGCTGGTTATGAATATGAAGTGCTGAAATTAGTCGATGAAAAATTGCCGCAATACGAATTTAGTTATGAGCCGACTGAGTTTTCTAATATTCTAGTTGGATTGGATACTGGCAGCTATGATATGGGTGTCCACGGCTTCGGCTGGAATGAAGAACGCGACCAAAAGTATTTATATTCTGAAACACCAAGTGTAACAACGGGTGGTTATGTCATCTTAGGCGCAGAAGGTCAAGACTTTGAAACGATGGACGACCTTGCTGGTAAAAAAGTGCAGGTAAAAACCGGCGGAAATGTTTCCAACCTGTTAGAGGCTTACAACAAAGAGAACCCTGACAAAGCCGTTGAAATCGTTTATGAAGATTCCGAAAACGAGCAAATCGTCAGCAATCTCACCAATGGCGTTTACGATGCCTATATCAATGAAAAAATCGATGCCGACCAATGGGTGAAGCAATTTGATGGCCTGGAACAATACGGCGAAAATATTTTTGGTGATCAAGCTGATTCAGGCTGCTACTACCTATACAACAAAGATGCTGAGCAGATGGAGAAAGACATCAGTGCTGCCTTGCAAGAATTACATGATGAAGGCGAAACTGGCAAACTTTCAAAAGAATACTTAGGCGAAGACTATACAAAATAAGAAATTTCAGGGAAAAGGATGTAAACTATGAGTTCTAACTTTTTTTCTTGGGAACGCTTTGTGCACGTCTTTCCGCAAATCTTGCAAAAGCTTCCAGTGACATTCGAAATTGTGGTTATCGCCACAATTATCGGATTGTTGCTGGGAACTTTGCTGGCGGTGATTCGGATTAAGCGCATTCCTGTTTTGAACCAACTTGCTTATTTAATGATTTCCTTTTTCCGGGGAACTCCGGCTTTAGTTCAGATGTTTATTGTCTATTATGGGATGCCTTTGTTGTTTCGTTCTTATTTAAATATGGATTTAAGCGGTGTAGATAAACTCTTTTTTGTTTTTATCACTTTTGGATTGAATCAATCAGGCTATATGGCAGAGCTGATTCGCGCAGCGATTTTATCCGTTCCAATCGGACAAACAGAGGCCGCCTATTCCGTCGGACTGACGGGGTGGCAGGCTTTTTGGCGCATCGTTTTCCCTCAGGCAATGAAAGTAGCGATTCCCAGTCTGGAAACGTTATTTGTTATGCTGCTGCAGGATACGGCTTTGGCTTATATGATCGGTGTGGCGGATATGATGGGTAAAGTACGGATGATTGCTGCCACTACTCGGCATTCGATTGAAGGATACATCGGAGTGGCGATTATTTTTGCAGCGATCAGTTTAATTTTAGAAGGCATTTTTGCGCTGATTAATCGAAGAGCTTTGAACAAAAGGAAGGTGACTGCATGAACTTTCAATTGAATTACTTCCTTGAATGTTTACAGGCCAGCTTCATGAAGATTCCGGTTAGTCTGGGTATTGCTGCTACGACACTCTTTGTTGGATTGCTGATTGGTACTCCGATTGCATTGATTCGCATATTTCACGTGAAGGTGTTGGATCAATTTTTCACAGTGTTAATCGCGATTATCAAGGCCATTCCGGTCAATTTAATTATCTTGATTGCCGGTTTATGGTTTAACAGTAATTTTAATGCGATCGCTCAATCACTGGGTTGGAGCCTGACTGTTTCTGAAGTGGATAAGATTTACGTCGCTGTTTTTGCTTTGTCGATTGCCGCAGTGGCCCTGCTCTCGGAATCCGTTCGTGGTGCACTGATGTCCGTCGATAAAGGACAATATGAAGCTGGCTATACGGTGGGACTGACAAAATTCCAAACGTTCTACCGCATTATCATGCCGCAAGCATTTTTAGTCTTAGTGCCTACTTTGATCGGAAATATCAATTCTTTGGTGAAGCTGTCAGCACTAGTCATCTTAGTGGGGGTTCAGGATGTCTTGAACGCTGGATTGAAAGTGGCAAGTATTTATTACTGCTACTTGGAAGCCTACGTAGCAGCTGCCCTGATTTATTGGGGCATCAGCCTGATCTGTATTCAGCTGGGTAAATTAGCAGAAGATTATATGGGACGTTATAGAAGGAGTCAAGCATGATAGAGGTTAAAGAAGTATACAAAAAATTTGGCCTTCAAGAGGTTTTGAAGGGTGTCAGTTTAGAGGTGGAGACCGGCGATGTGATTGTTATTCTCGGTGTCAGCGGGTCTGGAAAAACGACCCTGCTCCGCTGTATCAATTTCCTCGACAAAGCGGACAGCGGTAAATTGACTATTGCAGGTAAAACAGTTGATTTAAAGCACGCCTCTAAAAAAGAGATTTTAGCAGTCAGAAAGAAAACCGCTTTTGTTTTCCAAAATCATAATTTATTTAACAATAAAACAGCCTTAGAAAATGTGATGGAAGGATTAACCATCGCCCGCAAAGTGCCTAAAGCCGAAGCGGAGCAAAGAGCCAAAGAAGCCTTGGACAAAGTCGGCTTAAAGGCCAAGTATGACTCCTACCCTTCTCAGCTCTCAGGTGGTCAGCAGCAACGGGTCGGTATTGCCCGAGCGATCGTCTTGAATCCGGAAATTATTATGTTTGATGAGCCAACCTCCGCCTTGGATCCAGAATTAGTGGGCGAAACCTTGAAGATTATCAAAAAAATAGCGGACGAAGGCGTCACGATGATTGTCGTCACTCACGAGATGGCTTTTGCCTCCGAAGTTGCCAATAAGGTAATTTTTATGGATGAAGGGATCATCGTTGAAGAAGGTCCGCCGGAAGAAATCTTCTCGAATCCTAAAGAAGAGCGAACTCGCCGCTTCTTGAAAAGAATTTTGCCAGAGTCTATTTAAGAAAGAAGGAAGACTATGAAACAGCAGCTAGTGGTTCTAGATGAATCATTTGTTGAAGAACATTTAGATATGAAGACCTGTGTTGACCTAATGGCACAAACACTGGAAAATGTTGAAACTGGTGAAGATGTTCAATACTTAAGAACTGCGATCAAAATGCCTAATGATAATATTTTAGGACTGATGCCCGGCTATTCTAATGCCGGGTATTTTGGAACCAAAGTTTTAAGTGTTTATTTGCAAAATAGTCAGGAGGGCTACCCTTCACATCAAGGTCAAATTCTGATTTTCGAGAAGGAGCATGGGCAATTAAAAGGGGTCGTGGATGCGACTTCCGTTACCAAACTGCGAACTGGGGCAGTCAGTGCTGCCGCCAGCAAAGTTCTGGCAAATCCTGATTCTGCTACTCTAGCTTTATTGGGGGCCGGTGAACAAGGAGAATCTCACTTGCAGGCTCTATTAACGCAATTCTCACTGGAGCAAGTGACTGTATGGGATAAGAATTTCGAACGGGCTCAGGAATTTGCCCGTAAAGAAAACGAGAAATATTCCGTAAGCGTGACAGCTTGTCAAACTAGTCAAGAAGCAGTGAAGGATGCCGACATTATCTGTACTCTGACACCAGCGAAAACGCCGATCATTGAAGCGGACTGGCTGAAGTCTGGTGTCCACATTAATGCGGTGGGTGCCTGTACTCCCGACTCTCGGGAACTAGCTGCCGATATTGTGAAACAAGCGCGCTTTTTTGGCGACAACGAAGAATCTGTAATGCATGAAGCTGGTGACTTCTTACTTCCTTTAGCGGATGGCCTCATCACAAAAGACCACTTTTTAGGAACGGTTGGCCAAGTGCTTCAAGGTAAAATTTCTGGAAGAATGAACGAAAAAGAGATCACGGTTTTTGAAGCCTTAGGCATGGCAGTGGAAGACTTGGCAGTTGCCAATTATTTATGCCAGGTGGCGAATAATCTAGAAGAATAAGGTGAAAACATGGACTGGCAAAAAAACTATCGACAGCAATTCCCCGTGGCTGAGCAATGTATTTACTTAGACAATGCCTACGATTGCGGAGGAACAACTTTTGGCAGGAACGCGACCGAAAAATACTTTGACGACTGGGAATACGGCGCCGTCCGCAATGAACGGGGCGGTCCTGGCCGGGCAACCTTGTTTAAAACGCTGGATGCCACACGAGAATTGTTAAATCAGTTAGTTGGTGGACTCGGACCGGAGCAAATCGCCTTTACCAGAAATACAAACGAGGGAATTAACGCTATTTTACAAGGTTTTGACTTTCAAGCTGGCGACAACATCGTTACCAGCAGACAAGAACACCCTTCTGTTTTAATGCCTTGCCTAAATGCCGCAAGAATCCGTGGTGTTGAAGCTCGCGTGATTCCAATTAGAGAAGATGGAAAGGTGCTTATCGAGGAACTAACAGCTGCAGCTGATGAGCGGACGCGCATGATCTTGGTTAGTCACGTACAATCAGCTACCGGCTACCGGATTGATTTAGAAAGACTTGGTCATTGGTGTCACGAACGAGGAATTTTCTTAATCGTTGATGCAATTCAAAGTTTGGGCTTGCAGCCCTTCCTTACTGAAAAATGGCACGTTGCTGCTGTATCGGCGGCTTCCTATAAAGGTCTTTGCGGTGTTAACAGTACGGCCTTTACTTATTATCAGCCTGAGCTTTTGAAACATATTTGGCCGGTTTACACCGCTGCCAATTCCTACATTCATGTTGAAGAGGCAGATGGGAATTATTCCTTAAGCTGCTCAGACGAGACAAAAGCCGGAAAAATGGAAAATAGTTCACTAGATAATTTAGGGATTTATGTACTCCACGACGCCTTGCAGGAAATATTAGCAATTGGTCCCGATGCTATTTGGCAGCATGTTTGTTCACTTTACGATCAGCTGTACGACGGCCTAAAGGAACTAGGTTTTACGGTGGTGACACCTAAGAATGAAGCTGAGCATTGCGGGATTATCTCGCTAAAAACGGATCAGCTGCAGGAGCTGTTTGATTATTTTCGCAGTCATAACGTTTGCCTAAGTATTAGCGCAGATCAGTTCATTCGCTTTTCTTTAGGGGCATTTAATAATCAGCAGGATATTGATCAGCTGCTGGCGGTTGCAGCAAAGTATCAAGGGAAATAATAAACCAGGAGGCGCTAAGTGTAGACTTAGTGTCTTCTTTTTTGTGTCTACAAAAATTGCCGATAACTCGCAAGTCATCAGCAATTTATTGATATTGATTTAGTCATGAATTTATTAAGAAAAAAACGTCCTACGCATCGCTTCCCCTCTTCTCGCAGCATCAAATTTCGATTGAATGCCGTAAAAGATATCCAGCTTATTGCTATTGCTCAAAGGTCTAAAATTGAATAGAGAGATGTACATATCCGTTAGTTCTCTTTTCGTGAAATTATCCAGTATTTCTTCTTTCTTTTGGTTCTTAAAGATTTTTTCTACTTCCTCATAAGAATATTTTTTACTTTCCACTTTTGTAGGAGGAAAAGTTCTTTTAGTCACCTTTTGATTATCGCTTTTTTTCAGCTTAGACTTATTAACCTTACCTAACAAACCTAGGATTTTATCTAAATCCTCTAATTCAAATTGCTCTTCGATTGCTTTTAACTGTTCAACTGTAGGATTGGTTTGACTAACAGCTACTAAAGCCCGCATGAAGTCTTCAATTGTCTTCTGACTTGTCGTAGTCATTTTGCCTCACCTCACATATGTTTGTACGCTTATTGTACAAAATCCCAACGTAAAAATGAAGGCAGCTAGCTCTTTTTATGGAATTCATTTTTCATACGCATACCATCATGCTAGACGTTACGAATCAGTGTTTAGGTAGCTGATTTATTAATTTCATTCGCTCTATATAAACTGCGAAAAGCATGACTGGCAGCTAACTCTTGTTGAGGATTTGATTTTTCAAAGATCACGAAAAATCAGTCTTATTCTCGTACGCGTACCATCCAACTAGACAGCTCGTACTATTGTTAGCCAAATAATTGTTATACTACATTTCTACCTTTTCATACTGCGAAAAGTTGGACTGGCAAAAAGCCACCAACCTATAAACGGTTGATGACTTCATCGACATTTTTTATGGTAACGGAAATGGTTCCGTCGGGGTTATTTACAAACTCGATCAGCTCGGGATTGCGGTAGACATCCAGCGGCACGATTAATTCGATACCGTTTGAAAGCTTCAGTTTTTGTTTGCCGTATTTTTTCTCGCTAATTTCGCGAACTTCTCGCGGCATTAGCGCTTGGTCTACGTAGCCTTTTTCCACTACTTCTTCTTGGAAAGCTAGTTGAGCTGAGATATTGTCCTTAAAGACTTTTTCAGAGACTTCCTTGGCATCTAGCTGACCGTATTCTTCCACCGATTCGTAGACTGCTTCCTTCACGTCGGCGATGATGTCGTGTTTCGGACTTTCAAATTTAGCGCCGATTTGTTCGGCCACTTTTTTGATTACCTTAACACTTTCTTCTAATGACGGTGCCGGTTCGCTTTCAATCACATCCGTTGAGAAATACAAACGCTTATCACCAGAGAAAGGATATTTTTTCTCAATCAGTTCAAAGCTCAAATTATCCAGATTTACGGTTAATCCTTCGTCAGCCTTCTGAGTCTTCCCTGAAAGAATCGCCCGATGTAAAATCAGCTCGTTGTTCAAGCCGGCTTCGTTGGAGTCCACCAGATGAGTATAGCCTTCGTGATAGTTCACCTTTAGAAAGGCGATGTGCATCTGAGTATCCTGCTCATATAAAGCAATAAATACATCGGCACTAGGTGCTTCTTCACTTTCTTGATAGGCATTGTACCAGCGTTCTACAATTTTCTCACTGGCTGGCAGAAAGTCGTGCTGCGCTTGGCGGCTTAATTGAGCGAACTCGGAGTCTTCTGCCAAAATACCGGTTTTGGTTTGCGCAGAGGACAGCTTTTGAATTTTCTTAATTAGGTATTCCCGCACATACTCCCGGGTTAAATCTAATTCTTGCTGACTGTAGATAGGGTTGCCGGTTTCCCGATCAATAATATGCAGAGCGGCTTTTTTTAAATAGATATCCATGATTTTCCTACTTCCTAATTGCTAACTCAATTATCATACACAAGAAGTAGGAAAATTAGCAAGTTTTATTTTTGCGGAACCAGTACGCCATCTTCCATCCGGAAAATTTGGTCGCTCCACTTAGTCATCCGTTCGTCATGGGTGACCATCACGATGGCCTTGTTGCGGTTGTGGGCTTCTTGGGCCAACAGCTTCACCACATCAAAGGCATGGTCAGAATCCAGGCTGGCAGTTGGTTCATCGGCCAAAATCAAGCTAGGATCGTTGAACAATGAGCGAGCGATTGCTACTCGTTGGCGTTCCCCGCCGGATAAAGCCTTCGGAAATTGTTCCCGCAGCTCCCAGATGTCTAAGGATTTCAACAAATCCTCGATTTTTTCTGGATTTTTTTGTTTCTCAATCCGTTCTACTAGTTCAAATTGTTCCTTCACCTTAAGAAAAGGAATCAAATTGGAGCTTTGCAGGATAAAGCCGATTTCTTTAAAACGTGCCGTAGAGCGTTCTTTTTCTCCCATATGAGTAAAGTCCTGGCCGTTGATTTCGATGGAGCCAGTAGTAGGAGTTTGCAGTCCGCCGGCAATCGTTAAGAAAGTACTTTTCCCGGAACCAGAAGGACCGATGATGCTGACAAACTCACCACCATGGACCGTAAAGTTAATCCCCTTTAAGGCAGTAACTTCGGTATGTCCTTGACCAAATTTTTTGACGATATCCTTCATAACTAAAATTTCGTTGTTCATATTATTCTCCTCCAATCGCTGTGACAGGATCGACCTTGGTAACGGTGCGGATGGAGAACAAGCCGCCGATCATGGCTACCAACACCAAGATGACACTGTAAATGCCCCATTCCAGCCAATCCACGCTAAATGGCATGGCATCAGGTAAGACTAGACTAGTTAATTCACTAAATAATACGGCCAAAGCCACTCCTACGATACCGACAATTAAAGCTTGCGCTAAAATCGAACGTACTAAGTAACCAGTAGACACACCTTGGGCCTTCATCACGCCGAAAATGGCGGTCTTTTGCAAGGTCATCACGTACATGAAAATTCCGATGATGGCTGCAACTACGACAAACAAGAAGTAAATCATAGCATCCAAGGTTAATTTTTCAGGCTTGTAGCCAGGCAGGCTTTCCACGAAGTCATCGCTGGTCAGCTTTTGCATTTCTTTTTGACCGTCTTCAGTGTTAATGGAAACTTGGCTAGGTGTTTGATCCTTGACTACCACGGCACTGATTGGCTTTTTAGCGTCACTTTCAAAAGGCTGCGCGCCGTATTTCAATTCGGTGTAGCCATCTAAGTTCATGTACACCACTGGTGCGATCATATAAGTAGAAGCTGGCACAATGCCGACTACTTTAAATTCTTTCCCGCTGCCTAATTTCACCGTTTGATTCAGTTTAAAACCGTCACTTTCTAAATTTTCACCAATCACGATTTCATTGTCAGCTTCCACCGATCGGCCTTCTTTAATCTTAGGTACGATAAAGCTGTCGCTGTCGGCACCGAAAATTGAAACGTTGGTTTTGTCGTTGCTGCCGCTTTTTTCCATTGCTGATGAGAAGATTCCCACCGCCGTTTTATCCGTTGCGTCCACACGATCCACATCGCTGCGGGTTAGTTGCGAGGCGCTGGCAATTTTGTTGCTGTCTTCCGATAAGATCACTGTCTTGGCCTGCCAATCATCCACGGCTTGACGATTTCCTTGGGCCAGTCCGTTGGCTAGTCCAGAAAGAATAAATACAACATAGGCAACTAAAAACATGATGCCGATGATAAGTCCGTAACGTAATTTTGAATAGCGAATCTCTTTCCAAGCTAAATACATATGAGTCATCCTTCCTTTTACTTTTGCTATACTACTCTCTAAGTGACATTATGTCACTTGATTTGCTCATGTGTTATACTATGCTAAGAAAGATGCTAAGAAAGTCTACATAGACCAATCGTATGACCCGTTAAAAACGCCAGTTAAACCAAATCGTGCTATGCTACATGCATTAGACAGGAGGAATCGCTTTGCCTAAATCAACCTTTACGAACCTGCCACCTGAACGGCAACAGCAGATTCGCGAGCTTTTGTTAACCATTTTTTACGAAAAGCCTGTTAGTCAGGTGAAGGTCAGTGAAATTGTCGCCGCCTTGAAAATGTCGCGAGGCATTTTTTATAAGTACTTTGAGGATTTGAACGATGCCTACGATTACGTGATTCATTATTATGCCGGAAAAGTGCATGGTGAGATTATCGAGTACGTGACCCATCATGAAGGGGATTTTTTCAAAGGGATGGAAGAATTTCTGCTTTTGGCTGCTAAACTGAAAAAAGACGACCTGCGTTATCGCGAAATCGTCCTTTTAACCCAAAACAGCTATTTGTTTTCTTACCGCAGCGAAGTGTCTCACGGCATGGACATGTGGCAGGCAATTTTGGCGAAGAATCACTTTGATATTCTATCAGAAGAAGAAAGTGTCAGCTTTTTGTACTTTTCCATGAAGCTGGTAATTGATTCCCTCACCGATATGCTGGCGAATCATTGGAGTGAAGCCGAGCTAATCGCCGATTTTCGCTTTAAGAGTCGCTGGCTGACGGCAGGCTTGCGAACAAACAGATAAAAAAATCCGAACGCCACAGCAATTACTCCCTTGGAGCTGAGCTGCGATCGTCCGGATTTTTTACTTTTCTAAATCATCACTTGAAAAACTAATACTGCAATTACGCCGCCAATAATCGGTCCAACAATTGGTACCCATGAGTAGGACCAATCAGAAGTACCTTTGTTAGCAATTGGCAAAATTGCATGGGCAATCCGCGGTCCTAAATCCCGTGCTGGATTGATGGCATAGCCGGTCGGTCCACCTAATGACAGACCAATTGCCAAGATCAAACCACCCACCGCCAGCACATTCACGCCATCAGCAAACTCATTTTGGGTGAAAGCCAAGAGTCCTAAAACCAAGACAAACGTACCTAAGATTTCTGTCATCAAGTTGGCGGGATAGTTACGAATCGCCGGTGCTGTCGCAAAGGTTCCCAGGATGGCATCTTGATCCTTAGTCACCGCCCAATGCGGCAGGTAAGCTAACCAAATTAAGACTGCTCCGACAATTGCCCCCAACAGTTGCGCAATAATAAATGGTACCACTAAACTAGTTTCTAAATTTCCAGTCATCGCCATGGCGATGGTCACGGCCGGGTTCAAATGAGCCGGTCCCATGAAGCCAGAGATATAGGCAGCCATTGCTACCCCCATCGCCCAGCCAAAGGCAATCACGATCCAGCCAGAGCCTTGTGCTTTACTTTGGTTCAAGTTAACCGCCGCACACACGCCGCTCCCTAGAACAATTAGGATCATTGTGCCAATAAATTCACCAAAAATCGGTACCATCTCTCCAGTCATCAGCTTTATCTTCCCTTCAATTCTGCCAGATCAGATTCAGCAATCACGGCTTCCAACTGCTGTACATGCTGTTCTTTTTCTTCGGCAGTCCATTCCAAATACTCAGCCATCGCATCCACTACCGGCTGCTTCAATTCATCCAGCGTATCCCGTTCAAACAGGATATGATTCGTCCGGCGCATTAAGTAATCCGCTGGTGTTAAAATCATTTCAGCTTCTAAGGCATAGCGCAACCGCCCGGATTCGCCAGCAGACAAGCCGGCAAAAGGTTCTTCTTGCGCCAATTTGAAGACTTCTTTGGCATTGGTTCCGTAAAAGTCAGCAATATAACGTGCTTCATCTTCTGGTAAACCAGCCGCAACGCCGGCTTTTGCTAATTCCGCGACGTGTTCATCCACCTTCGTTGGGTCAAAGGCGCCGCCGGCTACCGGATAACGCGTTGAATCAATCAATTTGATTTCCTGATTGTATTCATCTTTCAGTAGTTGCTGGATCATCTTCATGGCACCAGCGGCCATCTTGCGATAATCGGTAATTTTTCCGCCGGACAAGGTAATCAG
>LIDZ01006366.1_pt2 | contig 12412 bp, 9 predicted proteins | sample 644651 | NCBI WGS metagenome assembly LIDZ01 (sample SAMN03856242, study PRJNA289617) | food metagenome | isolation source: wine grapes on drying loft during traditional withering process | host: Vitis vinifera cv. Corvina | place: Italy: Gargagnago di S. Ambrogio di Valpolicella | collected 2014-01
AGCTTGAACAGTTACTTCGTCCAAATCAATTTGAGCTCCTTGCAATTCAGCTAAAGCAGCTTCTTGAGCTAAGTTTGCTTCTTGAACAGCAGCTTCAGCAGCAGCCATCAATTGATTTGTTTGTTGAATAATCGCTTGCGCTTCAGCGATTGCTGCATCAGCAGCAGCATTTGTTTCTTCTTGAGCTACAAGTGCATTTTGGTATGCAGCTTCTGTTGCATCAATGTTAGCTTGAGCAGCAACAACCGCATCGTTAGCAGCAGCTAAAGCAGCTTCTGCATTAGTTACAGCATCTTCATAGCTAATTCTTTCGTTTACAAGAGTAGATTTAGTACCTTGCAGATTTTGCATTTCAGCATATGCAGCATCGATTACTTCCTGATTATCAGGATTTTGCTGAATAACTAGCGCTAGTGTAGCAATTTGGCTGTCAATGATAGCAATTTGTTCATCGTAGAATGGAGCTACTGCTTGCAATTCTGAAACTGCAACATCGTAAGCAACTTGTGCTTCAGGTACTGCATCTTGTGCAACAGTAAGATTAAACTGTGCATCGCCTACAGCGATTTCAGCATCTTCAACTGCTGTTTGTGCTGCAATTTTGTCAGCATTCGCTTGATCGATTACGCCAGGTTGGCTGACAATCAATGCAATTGTTTCTTCAAGTGCAATGTTTTTAGCTTGTAAGTCAGCTTCTGAAGCGTCAAAAGCTGCTTCTGCTGCTTCTACTTTCGCAGCAGCATCAGCCACTGCTTGGTTAGCTGCATCAATTTCAGGTTGTTGAGCTGCTTGTTCAGCATTCCAGTCAGCAGTTGCTTCGTCAAGTACGACTTGTGCTGCATCTACTGCTGCTTGCGCTTCGTCAGCTACAACTTGTTTTTCGTCGATTAATGCTTGAGCGTTAGCGATTTCGTTTTGAGCCATTGCTACAAGATCATCGTATTTTTGTTGAGCGTCAGCCATTTTTTCTTCTTCGACAGCTACTGCTGCTTGTGCTGCTTCTAAAGCTTCTTGAAGAGCTGGCATTTCAGCTTTTTTGTCTTCGATTGCTTGTTTGCCTGCTTCTAATTGTGCAGGTGTTTCAGCTTCTAATTTGGCTAAATCTGCTTGGGCTTTTTCTAAAGCTGCTTGAGCTTCTGTAAGTCTTGTTTTAGCTGCTGCTTCCAATTCAACGAATTTACTTTCGTCGAACGTTTTTTGTGTTGTTTCTGTGTTGTCTTTAGCTTCCGCTGCATGGCTTACTACCGGTGCTGCTGCTACTGACCCCAATGTTGCTGATACTACTAGTGAACTAATCAATTTTGTCTTTTTCAATTATTTCTCTCCTTTTTTTTCGTGATACTTTGATACTTCTAAAATCTTTAGCGGAGACCGCTAACTTCCCCCATTTTTGGCGCCACCATTTCCTTCATTAATCAGACCCTTTCATTTCGTATTTAGATTTATAAACAATCCGCTGGCAGTGGGAACCGCGAATGTTATCTAGCAGACCTCGATCTGGCAGCCGGATCCCCCATCCGACAGCCAGGCGTTCAAAGCTTTTAAATAACGCTCATTTATAATAAAATAGTAAAATGAATCGGCAGATTTCCTTTATCCGCATCCTGGTATGAAAAAAACCAAGAGGGGAGCTGAAAACCCTTGCTAACACTGGTTTTTTATAAGCGTTTGACCATTTTTGACGGCTTATAGGATAAAGTCAGCAGGAGTGAAGAAGGAAATAGAAGGTGAAAGAGGATAAAATTTGCAATCAGTAAGTTTACATAATTATGTAAGCGTTTACTGACAAAAAGTAAAAAGAAGGAGGGTAAGGTACGGGGAATTTATCTTTGAAAACGCTTTATCAGACCGCGTTCATGAGCTGAATCACTTGAATTCGTTGTTCCAGCATAGCATCCGTGTAAATATCTAAGGTCATTTTGGCAGATGCATGGCCCAATAAGGCGCTCACCGAAGCAATATCGGCCCGTGTTTCGATACAGCGCGTCGCAAATGTGTGGCGCAGCTGGTGAAAATGGACCTCACTAATTTCAGCAGCTTCTCGCAGCTTATGAAAGTAGCGAGTCAATAAGCGTGGTTCGCAAGGATGCCCATTGACTGAAAACACAAAAGGATGATTGCTTTGTTTTTGCTTCTTTAATAGTAGCTTTTTAATTTTATTGCTAATCGGAATCACCCGATTGGAAGACCTTGTCTTAACTTCTCCGTAAATCAATTGGGTTTTTTCACCCGCCGGTCCTGGCGTCGTCACCCGCTGATAGGTATGGCTGACGTGGATTAGATTGCTGTCAAAATCAATATCCTTCCATTGTAACGCAGAAATTTCGCCGATACGCATTCCTGTTTGCAGGGCTAATAAAATAGGCAGTCCTTTGTTAAGAGGTACTTCTTTCACTTTGTCCTCTAAGTTTTTCTGTTCCTTTTTCGTTAGTGCCCGAACTTTGGTTTGCGGTTTGCGGGGCAGTTTTAACTTATCGCAAGGATTGCTTTTCAGTAATTCTTTACGAACCGCTTGATTAAGGCAATTGCTCAAGATACAAAAAACGACTTCTATAGTAGAAGCACTTAAGGGTCCCTCTAACAATTGGACCGCTAATTGTTCTAGTCCGGTTTGTGTTAACTGATTCAAAGGCTGATCGCCGATGTGCGGCAGAACGTATTTATTTAATTTGTGACAATAATTGGCGTAAGTAGCTGGTTTCCACTCTGTTTGGAATTCTTTCAGCCAAACGCCCACCCATTCTGTTAAAGGAATGCTGCAAATCCCTTGAACCTCCATAATCGTTTGATACTTTATCTTATAAGGATAAAGTCTTTGCTTTACCTCATGGTAAGTTTCTCCATAAATCGAACCATAGCGGATTTTTCCATCCAAAGTTCTTCCTTTATGGTAACGCCCTTCCCAACGGCGATCACCGCGTTTATAAATGTTTTCTCCCCGTTTGCTCACTATTCAAACTTCCTTTCTATTGACGGCTCAACTGACGGTTTATAAATCGACCGATCTCCTTATAGACTATCTAATCCGGTTACGTTTTTTCAATAAACATAAAATATTTTGTTTTTTATTAATAAAAGTGTTGACCTGATCGAAGAAACATACTACAATTTAGATGACTTTATTCTGCTCTTCTTAAAAAAACCGTGAATCAAGACTAAAACAGTCATGGTTTTTTTCATACTAGGACACCAACTAAACTAATTATCCGACACAAACCGCTTCGCGTCAGCGTTTGTAAGCCTATAGCGGAATTGATATATTTTTTATATTTAAATGAAGAAATTAGCCGCAAGATTATAAAAGAACAAAAAAACCTCCTTAGACGCTGACGTCTAAGGAGGTTTTTTTCATTTGGATCTGTTTTACCGGAAAAAGGTAACAACCTATTCCGATTATTTTTCTAATTATCTACTATATTTATTCCGTCGATCCTATTATTTCTTCCACTCTGCTACTTGCTCAGGATGAGCGGCGATCCAGTCTTTGGCTGCATCGGATGGATCTTGTCCTTCATTGATAGCTAACATGACTGTTTCCATGTCATCCTTGGTCCAATTGAAGTTGTCTAATACATTATAAACTTCAGGCATATCATCCTCTAGGCCATGACGAGCCATTGTATGAATCGATTCGGCTTCGCCCATAGCATTCTTTGGATCTTCCAAATATTTTAAGCCATATTTAGCAAACATCCAGTGAGGCGACCAGCCGGTAATAACGATTGGTTGCTTGTTCTTCACGGCTTGACCTAGTGCCACGGTCATTGCGCCAGAAGAAGAAGTCGAAATATTCCAGTCGGCCAAGTTAGGGTATTCTTTAAGGGTGTTTTCCGCAGCATTGACTACGCCGGCACCCGGTTCGATCCCGGTGATGGTTTTATTGGCTTGATCACTTAAATCTTCAATTGAATTAACATCCATATAGTCAGGCACAACTAGTCCGACTTTGGCCCCTTCAAGGTTGACGCCTAGATCATCAATTTGGTCCTTGTATTGCGCGTATTGGGCCTTATGGGTGCTTGGCAGCCAAGCGGCCACCATCCCATCGGTTTCCCCGCTAGCGACTGATTCCCACATGATGGCATTGTCTAAAGGTGTTAGGGTCACTTGATAACCCATCTCCTTCAAGACTTCACCCACCACATTAGTGGAAGCTACTTCAGTATCCCATTCTACATAAGACAAGTTTACAGTGCCTTTGTTGGTTTCTTGGGTTCCCCCAAGAGCAACTGAGCCGATTACTACCACTACAGCAGCCGCAGCAACTATGATGCCTGCTTTTTTCTTGCTGGTGGAAGCTTGTTGGACTTTTTGTTGTTTTGGTTTGTTGACGTATTGAGTGAAACGGTCAATGATAATTGCCAGGATCACTAAAGCCAGACCATTAACAAATCCGTTCCCTACTTGTGCTCGTTGCAAGGCCGACAAGACGCCGCGACCTAGACCCGGTGCACCGATCATGGAAGCTGTAACTACCATTGATAAAGCCAGCATCATGGTTTGGTTAATCCCAGCTAAGATGGTGCTTTTAGCTAATGGCAATTCTAGCTTGAACAATTTTTGACTACCGGTCCCACCGAATGAATCCGATGCTTCCACCAGTTCTTTAGGAATTTGACGAATCCCTAAGTTGGTGAAACGAACCGTTGGCGGCAAGGCGAAAATCACTGATGCGAAGACCCCTGGTACCATTCCGATTCCAAAGAAGGCAACGGCTGGGATTAAGTAAACAAATCCCGGCATGGTTTGCATAAAGTCTAAGATCGGCGTGATAATCGCTTTGGCGGTCTCGTTTTTCGCCATCAAAATCCCCAGCGGCACCCCAATGATGATGGAAATCATACTGGACAGGATCACTAAGGTGACTGTACTCATCAGATCATTCCACAGACCTTGGTTATAAATAAACAGCAAGCCGATTAAGGTGAAGGCAGTTAGGCCCCACTTCTTATTGGAGATGAAAAAGGCTGCTGCCGTTAACAGAACAATTAATAGTAACGCCGGAATGCTGGTTAAGATGCCGGTCATTCCATCCATGATGAACTGGCCGCCATGCTGCAGGGCGGAGAACAGTCCAGCAAAGGTTTGCGTCAGCCAATCGGTAAAGTTTTCGATCCAATCAGCAACTGGTAAGCTTTGTTGTAAGAAATTAGTCATTTGCGGTCACTCCTTCTGGTTCTTCTTGGGATTCTTCTTGGGTTGCTGCCAACGATTCCAGCACACTTCCGCGAATTACCACCCCTTCTAACCGATCGTTTTCTACTACCGCTAATGGTGTAGGTGAATCAAAAATCAAATTGAAAATGTCAGTGACCAGCATGTCTTTGGGAATGGTGCGGACATTTTTATCGATCACATCTTTCAAGGATAAATTCTTTTTGCTGGCTTCTAAAGCTTTGTCAGCAGTCAGGCTGCCCTTCAGCATCCGTTTACGGTCAACAGCCAGCAGCATGCTGACTTCTTCTTTACGCATCCGGTTCAAGGCAACGTTTGGTCCATCAATTTCAATATTAGTGGTCAAGGCTGGCACCATAATGTTGGCCGCCGTTAAGACCTTGGAACGATCGACATCTTCAACGAAGTCACGAACATATTGATTGGCTGGGTTGGTCAAAATTTCTTCCCCGGTACCAATTTGCATGATTTGGCCATCCTTCATCAAGGCAATCCGGTCCCCGATCCGTAAGGCTTCATTTAAATCATGGGTGATGAAAATAATGGTTTTTTGAACGTTGGATTGCAGATCTAACAGCTCATCCTGCATTTCCCGGCGAATCAAAGGATCCAAGGCTGAAAAAGCTTCGTCCATTAGTAAAATTTCCGGATCGTTGGCTAACGCCCGGGCTAAACCAACCCGCTGTTGCATCCCACCAGATAATTGGTTAGGAAATTGATCTTTAAATGATAGCAAGCCGGAGTTATCCAAAGCTTGTTCGGCTAATTTTTGACGTTCTTCCTTTGGTACGCCGCGAACTTCCAACCCATACTCAGTGTTCTCAAGAATGGTGCGATGAGGAAAGAGGCCAAAATTTTGAAAGACCATGTTTAGTTTGTGACGGCGGATTTCCCGTAATTCTTCCTTATTCATTTTGGCAATGTCTTGCCCATCAATGGAAATGACGCCAGAGGTTGGATCGATCAGACGATTCAACAGGCGAATCATGGTGGATTTCCCACTACCGGAAAGCCCCATTACAACGAAGATTTCTCCTTCGTTTACCTCAAAGCTGGCATCATAAACCCCGACGGTGGCGCCGGTTTTTTCAAATATTTCATTTTTGCTTTTGTTTTCTTTAATCATAGCCAGCGCCTGCTGCTTGCGCTTGCCGAATATTTTCGTTAAATGTTCTACTTTAACTTTACTCATTAAAACTCCTCCTTCAAACAAAGTGACCATATCATACTAACATCATGTGGTCACTTTTGTCAAAGCACAAGTGTAAGTTTTCAGAAAACCATCAGCAAACCACAAAAAAAGCCCATTATTCGGCGACAATCTCCAAATAATGGGCAAACTTCTTAATTATTCTTTTATTTCGCTGGTATCTTCAGGGTAAAAAAGGTGATGCATTCGCTGAAAGCCCAGCTCAGTACTAACAAAAAACAGGGTGCTGCCGACACTCAACTTAGCATACGGGCCAGGTGACAGCAGCAGCTCTTCACCATGCTGAATAGCAATAATCGTTGCGCTAGTCTCATGCCAGATATTTAAATCATTCACCGTCGCATCTAAATGCTGCGCCTCTTCTGTCAGCTTCAGCTCATAAGGAACAAACGGTGCAAAGTTGTGGACTCGCTTCGTCTGGGAAACCAGCTGATCCAATAGGCTGGAAAAATTCTCCAGCTCTTGCTTTTGTTGCTCAACACTTTCCATAATATCGTTTTTGATTTCTTGAATCGATTGGACATCTTTATATTTATCTAAATAAGCCTGAGCCTTTTCAAGGGAAAGGACATAGGCGCCGCTGCCGTGACGCACTTCCATAATCCCCAGATCCACTAAGACATTGATAGCTTTACGGGCGGTTTCCGGCGAGACATTAAAATTACTGGCCAAGGTGGAGCGGGCATGAATTTTTTGTCCGACGACATAACGCTGGTCGGCAATCCGTTCGGCAATCTCCACTGCGACTTGCTGGTAGCGGGGCAAGGACACCCGTTTCTTTTCTTTATCCATGTTGACCCTTCTTTACGTGTTTGTTCAATGCATCTCATAGTGTACCCTATGAATATATTTTTCCGCAAGAGAAACCTTAATTTGTTAGTGTTTACTATTTAATAACCCGCTAAAAATCCCGGTTTAACAAGTGATTTTGCTCGCAATTTTGTTAAAAAAGTCGTAATATATCTCAGATCAAATTTTTAAGGGGGAAATTATTTGTCGTTTATAATAGGTATTATCGGACTGATTTTAGTCTTAGGACTGAGTTTTCTGATTAGCAGCAATCGCAAAAATATTCAGCTGCGACCGCTTGTAGTGATGCTGGTTTTGCAATTTTTATTAGGCTTTATTTTACTGCGGACCACCTTTGGCACGACCTTGGTGAGCGGCTTGGCAGATGTCTTTGCAGCGCTGCTTTCCTTTGCCCAATCAGGTGTGACCTTTGTCTTTGGCGGCATTGCCAATAAGGGTGAAGCACCATTTTTCTTAACGGTGTTGATGCCGATCGTCTTCATTTCAGCGATTATCGGTATTTTACGTTACATAAAGGTGCTGCCTTTCTTCATGAAATGGGTCGGCCTGGGCTTAAGCAAGATTAACGGCTTAGGCAAATTGGAATCCTACAACGGGATTGCTTCAGCGATTCTTGGTCAGTCAGAAGTCTTTATTTCGGTGAAAAAGGAACTGCCTTTCTTATCGGAAAAACGCCTGACTACTATGAGTATTTCCGCCATGTCTACGGTTTCCATGTCCATCGTTGGTTCTTACATGGCCCTGTTAGAGCCCCGCTACGTAATTACGGCGCTGGTAATGAACCTGTTCGGCGGATTTATTATTTCTTCGATTGTAAATCCGTATCAGCTGGAGGAACAAGAAGACGAGCTAGTCATCGAAGAAGATGGTCAACAAACCTTCTTCCAAATGCTGGGAGAATATATTTTAGACGGCTTCCACGTAGCGATTACCGTGGCAGCGATGCTGATTGGCTTTGTCGCTTTGATCGCCTTGATCAACTTCATTTTCAGCAAGATCACCGGCTTAACCTTCCAGGAAATTCTCGGCTACGTCTTTGCACCGTTAGCTTTTATCACTGGAATTCCTTGGAATGAAGCAGTAGATGCCGGCAGTTTGATGGCTACGAAATTGGTAACTAACGAATTTGTTGCCATGACTGAATTAGCCAACGGTTCCTGGGATTTCAGCGGACGCACCACTGCGATTGTTTCCGTGTTCCTCGTATCATTTGCTAACTTTTCTTCCATTGGTATCATTTCCGGGGCCATGAAAGGTTTGAACGAAGAAAAAGGCAATCTAGTTGCCAAAAACGGACTGAAAATTTTGTTAAGCGCCACCCTGGTCAGCTTCTTAAGCGCCATTGTGACGGGATTAATATTCTAAAGACTGAAAGCTTAAGGCTTAGACCTTAAGCTTTTTTTGTTCCACCAATAAAGCAGAACCGGCATGATGACAAAGCCCATGATCATAGCCCCTACTGCTAAGACATTCAGTTGATGTTCACCATTGACGACACTGGTAAATTGTCCCACCCAATCAAATTTAAGCAATAAGAAAAGCGTAATTGCTAAACCCACCAGCGGAACCAGCACATCCGTCCCCCAATGATGATGAACCTTTTGCTGGACCGATTGTTTTTCTCTTCCATAATAAAAGCGGATCACGGCCAGTGGTACGACAATAAATTGCAGGAAACGGGAAATCGAGCTGATTACCATAATTTCTGTCATTTGATAATTAAAGGCCAAGGGAATCAGCACCGCCAGCAAAACTGTAATACTATAATTAATCACCGAAACCCCGTAGCGATTTTTCTGCGCCAAGACCTGGGGCAGCTGATGCTCCGCTACAATGGCATCTAGAATCCGCGGTACATTAAAGGACAAAGCAATATTGATGCCGATCATCGAAATCAACGCGCCGTACAAAATAATTTGGTGCACCACTGGATGGCTGAAGGCGTCCGCCAGCGCCACTGGCGAGTGACTCAGCAGCACCGCCTCTGGATTCACCAGCATAATCACTGTCACCAAGCTGACGTAAATCGCAATGATAATTAAAAAGGCCACCGGCAATGCCCGGGGCAGATTATGAGCCGGCTCTTCCATCTCCTCTGAAGCCGTGGCGACATTTTCAAAACCTGCTAAGGCATAAAAGGCCGTCACCACTGCACTCACAAAAAGAGTACTAGTCATCGGCGGCACCAAGCGTGATCCGTCTGGGGCCGTCAGTTGGTTAATTTCCGCAAAATGACTGACGCCGGTTTGCTGAAAGGTCCAGATTCCGGCGACAATCGCTGTGATTAAAGCTAAAAGTTTGCCGATGGTTGAAAGATTATTCACCCATTTGATTACCTGTGTTCCCCAAAGATTCACACCCAACAACGCCGCCATAAACAGAAAGAAGCCTACCGTCAAACGACCATAGGTGACGCCTTCCGCCCCAGAAAATAAAACCAAAACCAGACGAACTACGGCTGTCGCCTGGACACCCCAGGCAACCGCCATCGCAAAATAGCGGGTAATCCCCACATAATACCCGATCCGATCGCCATAACCTGCTTCCGCATAGGCATAGGATGCCCCATTTTGGCTAACATATTTCGCCGCCGAAGCAAAGGTCATGGCCAGTATCCCCGCAAAAATTGCCGCCACGATATAAACTAAGGGCGTATAAGTTCCCGCGATCTCCAAGACACTTCCCGGTGACAGGAAAATCCCGGAACCCACAATCGAATTAATCGTTAACAACACAACCGACCAAAAGCCGAATTTCTTCTTCATACTAACCACCTCACTTCTAGCGTAGTAGAAACTGAGCGCTTTGTCTTTTCCGGCGACTTGGAAAAGAAAAAAAGCTCATTCGCATCGAACCACAGCAAAAAAACTACCCATCCTTTTTGATGAGTAGTTCACAATTTCACTGTTCAATTGACAAGTGTATCAATCTGGATTTATTTCTTTTTGTTCTCTTCGATGAATTTTTCACCCATCCAACGAGAAGCGATTTCGTCCATCGTGCCATCTTCACGGTATTGGTTGATATAGGTGTTAAATTCTGAAGTTAAATCAGAATCTTTAGCAAAGGCAATGTTAAAGGTGTTGTCGCCAGTAATTCCCAGCTCTTCATCGCTGAAAATAATGTAAGAGTAATCAGGATTTTTCTCCGCTTCAATCGCTGCTTTAGTTGCATCCATCATCGCTCCGTCTACCCGACCGTTGTACAAGTCCTGCAATACAGCAGCACCAGAGTCAAATGGTGTCACTTCTGCCCCCATGCTTTCGGCTTGTTTTTCGAAGTTGGTGCCGAAGCTTACCGCAATTTTCTTGCCCTTCATATCTTCAACTGACTTAATTTCACGATCTTTCGGGAAGATTACACCGGTTCTAGTGTAGAAATAAGGGTCTGAGAAATCCACGCTTTCTGCCCGTTCTTCAGTGGCAGTCATCCCTGAGATAATCAAGTCCGCCCGACCAGACTGCAATTCACCAATCAAGCCTTTAAATTCCGTTTCGATAATTTCGTACTTAAAGCCCATGTCGTCTGCCAGCTGATCCATCAAATCCACGTCAAAGCCGACAATTTCCGTTTCACCCTCGTCGTTTAATTCCGCCGATTCAAAGGGCACAAAGTTTGGACTCATGGCTACTTTAAGAGTTTGACCTGCTAGCGGTTTAGATGAATCGTTGCTGCTGGCTTCCTGTGTACTGTCAGTGGTGCCGCTCTCGCCGCCTCCGCAGCCTGCCAATAAGCCAACTAACCCAACTGTTGCCATTACTAATTTCCATTTTTTCATTATTTTCCCCATCCTTTTTTTATAATACTTTCGCTAAGAACTCTTGGGCTCTTTGCGATTGTGGCGCTGTAAAGAAAATTTCTGGTGTTGCCGTTTCTTCAATAATGCCATTTTCTACAAAACAGATGCGATCGGCCACTTCCCGGGCAAAGCCCATCTCATGAGTAACCAAAGCCATCGTAATGTTGGTATCTGCCAAGCCTTGAATAACGGCCAATACCTCTTTGACCATTTCCGGGTCAAGGGCACTAGTAGGTTCATCAAACAGCATAACCTCCGGCTCCATACACAAGGAACGCGCGATGGCGACCCGCTGCTTTTGACCGCCGGATAATTTTGAAGGATACTCATTTTCCTTATCGCTTAAACCAACCCGCTGCAGCAACTGCCGCGCTTTCTCGGTGGCGACTTTTTTATCCAGCTTTTTCACCTTCATCGGGGCATAGATCATATTTTCCAGCACCGTTTTGTGAGGAAACAGATTGAAATGCTGGAACACCATACCGGTATTTTCCCGGACCTTCTTAATATCAACATTCTTTTGCGTGATATCCTGCCCGTCGATGATAATTTCACCAGCATCGGGTTGCTCCAGCAAATTCATGCAGCGTAGAATAGTCGATTTCCCCGAACCGGAAGGCCCAATAATAGCGACAATTTCTCCTTTGCCAATTTGCAAGTTAACTCCTTTTAATACTTCAACTGAACCAAAGGATTTATGAAGATTTTTAATATCGATCACTGCGCTTCAGTCTCCTTTCAATAAATCCGGCAAAGGTGTTCAAGATCATGACTAAAATGTAATAGATTACAGCTACCATAAGAAATGGCTCAAAAGCCAGATAGGTCGCATTCATGGCCACCTGAGCCGAACGCATTAAATCCAGCATACCAATCGTCGAAACTAGTGAAGATTCCTTCAACAAAGCAATCGTTTCATTCACTAAGGCCGGCAGAACGGTTTTCAGTGCTTGAGGAATAATAATATCCATCATGGCATCTTTTTTAGATACCCCCAAAGACAAGGCCGCTTCCATTTGACCAACATCCACAGCCTCGATTCCGCCCCGCAAAATTTCTGAGATATAGGCAGCCGAATTCAGTGAGAAGGCAATTACGGCTGCATTAAAGGCCGGAATTTCATAATTCACCAGCTGAGGTGTCGCAAAATACACGATAAACACTTGCACCAGCAGCGGCGTTCCTCGAAAAATCGACGTATAAAACTGCGCCGCCAGCTTCAATGGTTTAATCGACGACACTTTAATAATCGATAGCAAAATCCCTAAGATCAAGCCCCCGAACAGAGAAAACAGGGTAATCTTCAAGGTACTTTTCAGTCCGTTTAAATAGACCCCTTTGTAAGGGAAGACCCGCTCAAAATGCAGCTCCAGCCCCGCAGCCTCCGCGGGTGCGCTAGTCAGCAAAACAACTGCCAC
>LIDZ01002545.1_pt10 | contig 12401 bp, 9 predicted proteins | sample 644651 | NCBI WGS metagenome assembly LIDZ01 (sample SAMN03856242, study PRJNA289617) | food metagenome | isolation source: wine grapes on drying loft during traditional withering process | host: Vitis vinifera cv. Corvina | place: Italy: Gargagnago di S. Ambrogio di Valpolicella | collected 2014-01
ATTTGCAATTGTTTATGCGACTTCAACTTATCGGCTGTTGGATCAGTTTGTCAGAGGGGCACTTGGCGAAACCTTAGCCTTCATTTTTCTTCCTATAATTTTCTTGGGATTGTATCGGATTTTTTATCAGGAGGATAATAAAAACGGTTGGGTAATACTCGGCGTGTCCATGGCCTTATTGATTCACGCGCATTTTATTACAGCTTACTTTGTGGTTATAGCTATCGGGATCATGGTTATTTTCCAGTTCTTTTTCAAGAGATTAACTAAGTACAGGTTGTTGGAATTTTTAAAAGCAACTGTTTTGGGGGTATTGTTAAGTGCCTATATTTTGCTCCCTATTTTAGAACAAAACTTGCATATTGATTTTAATTACATCGAAAATCGTACGCTTTGGTCGAATGGGTTAAAGTACAGTTTTTTTAATCTGCTATCCAACTCATTAGCCAACAGCTCGGATACTTGGGGAGATTTAAAACCTGGCATCGGTGTTGTGTTGATGATTTTTGTGCTAATTGCTGTCGCACGCTTTAAAAGATTAACTGGCAGGACGAAGCTGTTGCTGGTGATTGGTATAGCTTTCTCACTACTTACAACAAATCTTTTTCCGTGGGTGCTTTTTAAAACTAGTTTTCTCTCCTTTGTTCAATTTCCCTGGAGACTATTAACGTTAGCAACATTCTTTTTAAGCTTAGCTTTCACGAGCTTTATTGATGATTTAAACGTTCCGAAAAATGCGCAAACAGGACTTTCAGTATTGTTGGTGGTTCTGAGTCTCTCTTTTTCTACTAACGCCCTGTACGATTTCCAGCAAAAAAATATACTTAGTCTTACGAATGAGACTTATGAAGATTATGCCCTTTCGTCGATCGGAGGCGGCCAGGAGTATCTTCCTGCTGACATGGATGCGGACCAAATGTTTGCAAATCCTGATAACAATGCTTCCATGCTAAATGATGCTACGACAGTCGACGAAATCGTTGATGGCTCTAATGAGTATAATGCGTTTACGTACTCGATCATTTCTGCAGATAACCAATTGGTCACACTGCCGAAAATTTCCTATAAAGGTTATGAAGTAGAAATAGATGGGCAAAAAGTTGGGGTCGCTAGCAAGAAAGGGTTACTCAGCTTTAATGTTGCTAAAGGAGATCACAATGTTCGCGTGATTTATAAAGGCACGTTTGTTCAAAAAGCCTCACTCGTTGTTTCACTGCTAGTTTGGCTAATCATTTTGATTGTCCCTGCCAAATCGTTGAACCTTCCTAAAAAGAAGAAAACTGTGACATAGGGTTCCTGCATTTGGATCCTGACAATCTACAAAAGAAAAAAGTCTAGCAGCTTGAAGAACTAAATCTTCAGTCTGCTAGACTTTTTAGTTGTTGATTCATTTAAGCGAAAGACAGTTTATTCTTCGTCTTCGTCGTCATCAAAATCATCATCGTCGTCATCATCAATGACACTTAGATCGTCTTCGATTCCACCAGGGACAACTTCTTCATCGTCGCTGTTTTCATCGGCACCGATTTCTTGTAAGTCAGAGTTGTATGCTGCGATTTCATCATCGTCATCATCGTCGTCAACAATATCTTCATCATCATCGTCGTCGATCAGATCTGCATCTTCTGGATCGTCGTCGTTGTAGTCGATGGCATCGTCATCGCCATTAATGAAGGCATTTACTCGTTTACGTTTTTTACGACGTGGTTTTTCTTCATCTTCTTCATCTAATCCATGATTAACTTCTTCATCAATTGAGTCGATAGCGTACCATGAACGCAATCCCCAACGATTATCTCCAAGTGAAATGAAGCTTCCATCAATATTTAGATCGGTATAAAATTGGGCTAATGCATCACGAATCTCGCTGTCTGACTTGCCAAGGTATGTTTGGATTTGATTCACCAAATCTGAAAAATCCATTACCTCGCCGCGTTCTTCCAGGATTGCGTGTGCCACTTCAATCATTGATAATTCATCTTTAATTAAACCATCAAAAACACTAAGTTCCAAGTATGACACGTCCTTTCAAAGTCTACTCCTTATCATACAAAATCAGTGACTAAAAAGCAAACCTTTCTTTAATTTAGGTAGTAAATTCTAAGACTAAATTATAATCTCCAACTTTTTCGTCATGCATTGCCAGTGAGTAATCGATGGTAATGATTCCCGAAAATGGTCGGTCTTTTAAACTAACATGCAGTTTATGGGTATCTGTAGTAATCACGAACATCCCATAAGGTGTTTTGTAGCTGGTTTCAATTTTCTCCCGATAGCCGAATTTCATGCGCAGGCGCATATCGCCGGAGCGAATTAATTGAACGCGAGAATCTGGTGTGATTTTCATCGTCACCGGTACTTCCTGACCATCCGGCTGTTCTTCCTTATAACGAATGTACAAGGTATCACCCATTTGGACCACTTGGCCTGACAAGTCGAATACAAATTCTTCCACTTCGTTGTTTTGAGTTACTTTTGTTTGCAATTTTATCTTGGCTGGAGTTCCTCCATTATTATTCACTGAGTCTCGCCCCTTTCACTCCTATTTTTCACGGTTTTAATTTTTTTGTCAACTACTTGCTTTATTTAGTTGCTTGCACTACGCGAAACGCCCTTTTTTGTTTATACTGGTACTAGACATTGTTTGAAAGGAAGATTTTATGAAAACTGCCTTGCTGTTTGACCAAGGAATGATTGCCCGTACCGATCACTTTAGTCCTTTTGCTCTAACGGACGTATTAACTACATATGCTGGCGAAAAGGATCAGCCGATGATTCATTTTTGGCAGCTTTCTCAAACCCTCATTTTAGGCATGAAGGACAGCCGCGTTCCTTATCTTAACCAAGGATTGCAGGCAATTCAAGCAGCCGGCTATTATCCTTTACTGCGCAATGCAGGTGGACTGGGTGTTGTCAGTGATGCCGGGATTTTGAATGTTTCCTTAATTTTACCAAAGGAGTCCATCAATCCGTTATCCATCGATGATGGGTACCAAACAATGCTGGATTGGTTGAATCGTACTAGTTTCGGTAAGGCAAACATCACTGCTGGAGAAGTAGCGGATTCCTACTGTCCTGGGAAATTCGATCTTTCTATTAATGATAAGAAGATTGCCGGGATCGCCCAACGCCGGGTTAAAGAAGGCGTTGCAATCATGATGTACTTAAGTGTTTCTGGTGATCAAAAGTATCGCGGCGAGCTGGTTCGATCATTTTACCAGGCAGGTCTAGAAGAGGCCTTTGGAACTTTGGGTTACCCTGCAGTCAATCCTGAGAGTATGACGACACTTTCTGATGTATTCAAAAAAGAGTTGTCGATAGCCGAAGTTAAGGAACAGCTGCTTCAGGGAATTGATTTCACTGATGCGACTTCCCGCTTGCCGGAATTTTATCAAACAGAAGAATACCAACAACGGTTAAAAAATATGTACCAGCGCAATACTGGCATTCAGGAGGAATTACATGACAAGCTATAAGCACCAACTATTACCGATGGAAAAAGTATTCCGCGACCCGGTTCATAACTATATTCATGTTCAGCACCGGGTGATTTTAGATTTAATTAATTCACGAGAAGTCCAGCGTTTGCGTCGGATTAAACAGTTGGGAACTTCTTCCTATACCTTTCACGGAGCGGAACACAGTCGTTTCTCTCATTCATTGGGGGTCTATGAAATCACCCGCCGAATCTGTGATATTTTCAAACGCAATTATCCAGTGGAAAAATTAGGAGAAGATGGCTGGGATGATTCCCATCGTCTAGTTGCCCTTTGTGCCGCGCTGCTCCATGACATCGGGCATGGGCCTTATTCTCACACCTTTGAGCATATTTTTCATACCGATCACGAAGCGTTGACGGTTGCGATCATTACATCGCCAGAAACAGAAGTCTTCCAAATTTTGAATAATGTGGAGGAAGGATTTCCCGAAAAAGTGGCCAGCGTCATCACTAAAACCTACAGCAATCCTCAAGTCGTCCAAATGATCTCCAGTCAAATTGACGCCGATCGGATGGATTACTTGCTGCGGGATGCTTATTATACCGGGACCGAATATGGGACCTTCGATTTAACTAGAATCTTACGGGTTATCCGCCCTTACCGTGGCGGCATTGCTTTTTCGATGAATGGGATGCATGCAGTGGAAGACTACATTGTCAGCCGCTATCAAATGTATGTACAGGTTTATTTCCACAATGTTTCAAGAGGAATGGAAGTAATCTTGGAGCATTTATTGGATCGAGCCCATGAATTAAGTCAGGAAGATCCTGAAATTTTTGCGTATCATTCGCAGCTATTGATGCCATTTTTGAATCAATCTTTTACTTTAGAAGACTATTTAAAGTTGGATGATGGTGTGTTGAATACGTATTTTGCTCAGTGGGTTGATGAAAAAGACGTGATTTTAAGCGACTTGGCCCAGCGCTTTCTCAATCGAAAACCATTAAAATCTGTCGCCATTGATACAGCAGACAATCCATTGATCGCAAAAATGCGGGAACTGGTGGAGGAAGTCGGTTTTAATGGGAAGTATTATACAGCGATCAATTCCAGCTATGATCTTCCCTATGATTTTTACCGGCCGGAGCTAGGTCGCCATCGGACCCAAATTGAGATTATGCAGTCAGATGGGACATTAGTGGAATTGTCACAGGCTAGTCAATTGGTTGCGGCCTTGGCGGGACAAAGTCAAGGAGATGCCCGCTTTTATTTCCCGAAAGAAATGACTCAAGCCAGCCCGAATAATGCCAATTTATTTGACGATGACTACAACGAATTTGCCAGCTATATTCGCAACGGTAAACTAATCAACATGAAACGCTAGCACAAAAAACGTGCTAGCGTTTTTCTTCATTATATAAATAGTCTAACGCAATTTCGTTTAAGCAATGAGTCTCCCTGGAGGGATAAGCCGCATGGAAGAAAAAATCGTGAGTTGCCAGCTCTTCTACTGTCAGTTTACCGCGAATAACTAACGAAAATAGATTGGCAAAGGGATTAATATCAGCTTCCGAAGCTGCTTGAATTCCCAAAATCTGATGGTTGTCTTCACGTACAAATATCACGATATATACTTGAGGAGAATCTTTTCCGGGAAGCGAATAAACACCATTGCATTTAGTAATGCTGTAGGAAGTAAAGCGTTCGTTGCGCTTTTGGGCTCCGCTGCGAACTACTGTCATACCAAAAGCCGCGAAGACATTGGTTTTGGTACTTTCAAAGGTGAGGGCTTTTTTTCCACTGATGTGGTCAGCCGCTACCAGAGCGGTCCGAACAGAATTGTTAATTAGCGGCATGTAAAATTTTTCTTTGATCGGCATTAAGGTTAGCCGCAACAAATCACCTAATACGTAGATGGAATCTTCCGCTTGAAAATTGCGGTTCACAATACTGCTGCCATCGATATCTAAAGTGATCGCATCCTCCAGCATTTGGTGATTCGGCTCTAGGTTGGGGGCTTTGATGATCATATCGCTTTCGAAGCTTCCTTCATTGGTGCGAATACAGGCGCTCTTGGCATCTTCATGAATTGACTCAAAATCAATACCGGTATGAAGCTGGATATTGCTTTCTTGAAGCTTTTCTGAGATGGCAGTTGAGATAACTTCATCTACCGCCAGCTCCAATAGACGATCAAACTTTTCTAAAATAGTAATTTGCAGCTCTGGTTTAAACTGCCTCAAAGCCGAGGCTAGTTCGATCCCGATAATCCCGCCGCCTAGAACGGCCACTGAAGAAACATCTCCCTTTAATTTATCTAATGTCTTTTGGGCATCGGCTAATGTTTTGGTTTGATACACGAGATTCGTCCCCTGTTCTACAGCTAAGGGTCGCTGAATGGAACCAGCAGCCACAATCAGCTGATCATAAGCGACCAATTTTTCCTGATCCTCTTCTGAAATCGTTATCTGCTTAGCTGATGGATCTACGAAGGTACACTCACTTCCTAGATGAACATCAATCTGCTTGTTTTTTAATTCTGCCACATCGTAAAGAATGGCTTCTTCCAAAGAACTAATTTTTCCTTTTAAAAACTCATTTAACCCATTGGGTACATATCCTAAATAGGTTTCTTTCTCGTAAATCACTATTTTTTGCTGCTTATTTAGTCTTCGGAGTTCTAAAGCTGCCTGTACCCCAGCAAAAGAACCCCCTATAATTACAATCATAATTTATAATCCCCTGTCTCATTTGCTAATTCATTCAGCATCTTTTTTAACGCGAAAATATCATATTCATTACCGATCTCAGAAATGACATAGTAGTTTTCCACCAGCTCATCTTTCTCAATCTTGTGATCACTAATGACAAGGTCATAATATTTTCCTGGGACATAATCCTCAAACTCCACCGGATAGTTGCTGGTTAATGCTTCGATCAGCAAGAGCTTATTAGCACGATTGCTCGCCCGGTTAAAGGAGAAGGATAAACCAATAACAATTTCCCGAACATTTCTGCGGGAGATTAATAACAAAATATCCATGTACACCCCAAATAAAACGCATTCAGGGATGAGTGCTCTGCGATATTTTTTAGCAAACTTCTGAACTCGACGCACCATCTCTTCAGCATGAGGTTGATAAAAATCCATTTCCGGAATCCCCTCACCAGCTGTTGCTGCATGCTCATAGTACTCTTCAAACCAACCTGAATACTTAAAAACATTAAAGTGAATTCGGAACAGGAACATCGTAATCTCTAGCCACAATCCCGGATTCCTTTTCTGATTGAAAAATTCATTCTCGTTCAGATAGTCAAATATAATGTCGTTCATTTGAATGACTGGCGTCTGCTTTTGGAAATTCCTTTCATATATATAGTAGCTGACATCATCTGTTGCTGAGAATATATTGATATTGCATAAGAAAAAGTAGAAGCTTTTCAGCTCAAAGGTCTCAATTGTAATCGCATAGCGTTCAGAATAAATCGATAGTGCTTCTTTCACCAGCTTTAATACTTTAGGTGAGATCGTTTTCTCTTCTTCTTCAGTAATTTGAATCTGGAATTGGTCTTGTTTCTTTCGTCGCCGACCAAAAATTTCTAAATATAAAGCAATTTTCTGGCGAATCTCCTCAGGAAACTGCTTTTGGAAGGTCGCCTCTAAGTGATCAATAACCATTTGACGCATCGATAGCTCGATATCAGAAGTAACTCGCGATTCTGTATACCACAGTAATTGGAAATAGAAGTAACGAACCTGCAGCTCGTCTCCCTGAACCTCGCCATTTTCTAAAGTCAGCTTGAATTCAGCTAATGCATCATTTAACTCCTTAATCTTTCGGAAAAAAGAAGCTCGGCTGATCTGAAATTTTTGGGTAAAATACGTAATTTCTTTTTTTAGACCATCCATGTGCTCAACCAGCAGCTGATATTTGATGGAATCCTTTAAACGATCAATCACCATTTCATGGATAGTAAACTCTGGTGCCAGTTTCAAAAACAGTTCTGGTCCATCAAAAATAATCCGAAGCTTCCCATCTTGTGCTTCTAGGGAGGCATTAATTTCGTCTAAATATTTGTGCAGCGTCGGCAAAGAAACTTGAAACTCTCGCATCAAATCCTCTTTTGTTCCCACTCCACCACTGCGGTAAAGATGACGGATAATTCGTATTTGCAGATCGGCCGAGCGATCAAGTAAATGATGGATATTCATTTTCTTCACCTCCTAGATTAAGGATAAATGAGAAAATGAAATATTACAACTTATGCAGACCTATTCACTAAAAATATTTTACCATTCAATTGACATATCCTAACAATTGATTATAAGTTACACAAAAGAAGCATCATCTTAAACTTATTGTCTTCTGTAAAAACCTTTTTCGACTTGATAAAAACAGCCCAATGCAATGTCTTGGAATGCATCGGGCTTATCTTTATTGAGTAGGCTCACTCACTAAAGCCCATTGAATCTCTGTTTGATATGTTTCTTTCTTCTTAATATGACCCTTAGGAATTCTCAGCTTTACATTTTCAGCTGACCACTGCAAAGTAGAGATTTCTTTACCGGAATCAGTGGTATTGTAGGCACCAAAAATCGTTTGCTCTGCTGCTTCCTCTGAAAGGACAATTTCATTGGCGAACATCGCGCTTTCCGCTGTTTCCGGGTCTAGCTGACTATTTCGTGCTTTACCTTGCGGAATTTTCAGCGCAGCGCCTTTTATTTCATGACCGCTTGTAGAACGGAATGGCACTGTTTGCTGAACTTTTAACTGCCAGCCGCTTTCGTTAGTACGAGCGTCTGAAACTTGAACCCATTGTTTCTCTAACAAGCTGCCGGTAGTCGTAAGCGCCGGTAATGCGTTGTAGATTCTGGCATTATAATCCAACGGCACCTCACCAAAGCGGAAGCCATTAGGGATGTAATCCAAGCGTAAGTCGCCGGTTTCTTTTGTACCATCATTTTCCTGACCGTTTTCTGGTCGGGTTCCTGGTTGCGGATCATCAGGACTGACAATTTCCGGTGGTCGATTTGTATCAATACGCACTTCCACCTCGTGGCTCAATCCATCTTCATTTTGAGCGTGTTCAGGTGCCACACTCAATGCCACAGCATAAGTGCCTGGCTCATTGACCAACTGTGAGAAGTCATGTTCGATAAATTCAGCTAAGGAAATGTGTTCAAAATCCCGTAAACAGTAGCTGTCAGCCTGAATGTTTTCTTCTACTAATTGATGAAATTCATCTTGGTTCAGATTTTCCACTTCAGAATGATACAACGTTACATCTTCACCTGTCAGTACATGACTCATCGCATGAATAATCAGTTGACTATCAATCACCGTTTGGTTCCCTTCGTCATCACTTAATTGGACAGCAACGTCGTATTCACCAACTTGCTGCATATATTGCTGCAATTGATCCAACGTATCAACAAATTGACTATGGATTGCTGTGCCAGGATTTGAGTCTCTACGATTTAAGGTAAAATACTCGACATTAGGTACTTCATCTCCCGCCACTGCATGGACAATTGTAGTATCAGCTTCTGGCGGAGTCGTATCTAGTACGGTAACTTGATCTGTCGCATACTTACCGTCTTTAAACGCATAAGCTTCTATGATATTTCCAGCCGTAAAGATCGGCAGCTCTTCTGAAATCTTGAACTGGAAATTACCTACTGCATCCGCTTGAATCGTGAACGGACTGTTAAAATCGTCTAACGCCTCACCAGGTTGGATTTCCACCGGACTCTCGACTAGATTTTCTTCCGGTGGAAAACTTACTCGTCCATCCGGTACAACCGTTTCACTTAAACGTACAAACGCATCGGGATTCGTTTGTCCCTTTATCAACGTTGCATTTTCATCAGACGGATTATCCACTGGTTGACTGGAAAGCTCTACTTCTACATCAGGGATAAATTCGAATAAAAGACGTCGGAAACCAGTAGTTTGTCCCGTATCAAAATTGTTTAGAAAGTCTTGACGGATCGTCGAGTTAACAGAACGAGCCTTTAAATTATTACGGATTACGCTAGTTGTATTATATGGAATTTTCATGTTGAACATTGGCGACCAATCGTAGTTTGGTTCATCGCCATTGTTTCCACGCGCCCATGCTTTGACGCGTTGGACATTTACATCAAACATACCATTACTTCCGTACATGTAAATTAAGGCTGAATTACTTGGTGGCTCTGTTAGAAATTCTAAATCGACACTTTTAGCATCACTAAATGAAAATTCTGAATTTAAGCCCAGTCTGAGCAGATACTTGGCATACCTACTGTCTCCATCTGCTCGCAAATTAAAAGTACCTAAACGGCCGACGACAAACTTAGATCGATTCCCTGCATGAAAAATATTATCACTGGAACCTCCTCGATTAACAGAGGTGATGTCAACGATACCACCTTCTAATCCTAGTTCTGGATTATCAGATTTTACCTCAAAGGTTGTTGGACTTGCTGCAGAGCCATTTCCCATAGCAATTATATTACCAGTGATACCGTCTGCATTGACTAAAAGACTCGCTTCCGAATCAATTAAAAATTGACTACGTGAACCAGCATTGATTGCTTTTGCAGCAGCAGATCCTTGTAGTTTTAAGCTGACATTGGCTTCCGGATTTAGGTTGAATACACTCTCGGTTCCTAAGGAAATAGCTGAATTCGCATATCGTATATCCATGATATCCATGATTATCTCTGCGCGTTCGCCAAGCTGAAAGGTACTATAATTACCAATATCAATGATGTTATTTCCGGTAGTGTGACTGTCCTTTTGAACAATCATTTTACTATCCTCTTCCATTAAAAACTCATTGTAAGCCGCCATATTTAAAATACCAAATTGGTCTCTTTCACTTTTATCTGGATGATAACGATAAGAATAAGAAATTGTTGAACGTTTTTTCATATGAAACCGTCCGTTCATTCCTATTCCGTAACCACCAGCTTCTCCTGCTGAAGTACTTGAGTCATGTTTTGCTTCCAAAATAACATCTGCATCTTCTCCAATAACGACATTCCCGCCAGATGCTATATCTAAATTCCCACCATTTTGAGTACTTCCAAAAAAAGTTGCGCCATTAAGCATTTCTAGATCCCTTATCTGCAAATTAGATTCGGTGGTACTTCTTGCAGATTGTTCAGACGAATTAATCGGTGAGATATAAGAGTAATAAATATCATTGATGATATCTCCCGAAAACACTACATCATTATTTCTAGCGTAAAGCATCTGACTACCGATATTAGTAAAATTATGGAAAACCTGTGTAGAATCATTACGCGCAGCTCGTACAGTCAGTGGACCATAATGGTTTCGTGAATAAGCCGTCAGATTCTGTGTCGCCATATGCCATGTGCCTCTATTAGGTGCATAAGAAGTCCCCCTAAAATCAATCGTGTGTCCATTACCTTCAATAACAATTTCTCTTGTTCCATAAAGATCATTCGAACTTATATAATTATGTGAGACCTCCAAATTACTGCGATTGATTATAAAATCATTCATTACATTTAACACTACTATATTTCGGTCGTTCCATGCCGATTCCCAGTCCGCTTCATTATAAATCATCTTAATCTGATCACGCGGATAGTTCCTTAAATCCTTCTCGCCGGTTTGAAAACTTGCCACATCGGACTTACTAGAAGTTGTAGGATATTGGTACGTATCAAAATAAGCACTAATCTCGTCTTCCGGTTCTGGTTCTTCTGTTGCTTCGTCTGTTGTAGCAACAGGTTCTTCTATTTGTTCTGGTTCTTCTATCTGTTCAGTTTCTTCTGGTTGCTTTATTTCTTCTACTTGCTCTGCTTCTTCTGGTTGGATGATTTCTGGTTCGAAGGTTTCAACTACTTCTTCAATCACAGCCGGTTCTTCCGTTAGCGGCTCAACTAACTCAGGTTCTTCTGCCGCTTTTGTGATTGTAACGGGAGCTGAAAACAAAGGTAGGTCCCCAGCTTTTTCCAGCTGCAAAGTAAATGCTGTCCCTTCAACTACTTCCGGTTGAATACTTAAATACAATTCTCCCGAAATAGTCTCCTCATTTAATCCTCTGAACACAATAAAGTCTTCTTCAGCGGTTACTTCTAGTTCTGGAGAGGAATCTTGAAAGTCAATTCCATCAGGCAGACTAAGTCGATAGCTGCTTTCATCAGGGATCGCTTCTAAAGCCTGATCACTGACAACTAAGGAAAATCCGTCAGAAACTTGCTGATCCTCAGACTCCAACAACGTCATTGTTAATGTACTTACAGTTTCTCCAACTGCTTTTATTGGTACTGCCAGAAAAGAAGGTAAGAGCAGCATCAACACGAGTAATATTGACATTTTATGTTTCAACTTTATCTTCCTTTCTTTTTCTTTTCAGTAACAACAATAAAAACAGTAGAAATAATACGCCTATCCAATGCCAGTTATTTCGAATAAAATTCGTCTGGGGATAATAAGCAGCGGTACTTGCTTTTTGCGGCGTTTTTCTTTGACTTGTTGGGGTGTCTGCCGGGATATCAGCTTGTTCAATTTTCAAACTAGATTGACCTTGAGGACCCGCTGGCTGGTTAGGTTTGGGCGGCTCAATATCGGCCCAGCCCTCCAATCGGATCGATCCTTCTGTTTCTGCTGCTAAGGTCTGATAACCCCAAATACAAAAGAAGCAAGCAAAAGAAGAAAGTAGTATAACTACGACTTTTTTCATTGCTTGCACCCTCCTTTATCTATTTACAAAACTCATCTATTAAACGACTCTTTTACGTTTGCGATACAGTAGAATGGCTAAGACGATCACTAAGATCAATAAAGCAATTACTACGTATAATAACCAATTAGTTGGCTGTTCTGGGTCATTTAGTGCCTCTTCATTCAAACGGCGGGCTTCATCAGCTGTAATCGTGAAATCTTCTGTCCATTCCCACTTTTGACTGTCCCATTTCGGGTCATCACTAGTTGCAGT
>LIDZ01013035.1_pt2 | contig 12388 bp, 16 predicted proteins | sample 644651 | NCBI WGS metagenome assembly LIDZ01 (sample SAMN03856242, study PRJNA289617) | food metagenome | isolation source: wine grapes on drying loft during traditional withering process | host: Vitis vinifera cv. Corvina | place: Italy: Gargagnago di S. Ambrogio di Valpolicella | collected 2014-01
AATTATTCCCAATCCTGGCGTACCGGAGCTGTATTCGTCAATGTGCGGAGCTAACTGCTGGCCGAGTATCTCGTTCAACCAAAGACCTGACCTGGGATGAGCAGATTGTAAAATCACTTTGGTATGGTATGAAGCTTACCTTGCCTGAGATAAGCACCATTATCCAGAAAAGTGTACCTGTGGTGAAAGCACAGCTTAGACATGTGCGGGAAGAAATGGCTGCTCAAGGGAACACTTTGCCAAGTGCCAATCTGTCAGCTGTGTAATTTGATTCCAGCCCAAGCCATGATGATTTGTTCTCACATATAGATTTGAAAGTAATCTATAATCGCATGGCTTATTATTGGGGTAAGGATATTATGATTTCTCGTGTAGAGATATACAAAATAGATATGCATATAGAATAACTGAATCATATACATGCGATTAGTAATCAAATATTCCATAAAGTTCATATTAACCATACTCATTTGAAACGGAATGTGCATGAAGGCAAATAATATTCCGATCAGTAGGATCGCTGCATATTTATTACTGATTAAGCCAATGACTCGACTCTGGATGTATCCTCTAAATATTAACTCCTCAGTTAATGCAGTGAACATGAATATAACCAAGAACTCCAGCCACAGGTTTGCGCCTTCTAACTGTAAGTTTCTCTTATGCAGGATTAGATCTCTAATAAGCCAATATGTAAATGGTAGTCCACCAATAATACCCAGGACGATTGAAGATGTTATGTTTGAGGAGATTAACCCAATGGTTTGTACCCTCTCCCTCCTTGTCTTTAATAGGAATAGCAGCGGCGATAGTTCGAGAATACTAATACATATATAGATCACCACTTTAAATATTAGCTCGTTTGAAAAATTTACACTAAACCTGTCTATATAATCCGTCCTGTACTTTAATAAACCAAATAAATAAATTACCATAGCAATGTAAATTAGATAGAATAACGCATAAATCCCTGTCTGTTTATTCCCTTTATCCTGTGGGTAATTCTGAAATTCAACTCTAGTAAAATACTTTACAATGCTCTTCAATGAGAATCATCCTAACTTCAGCGAATATTCATCAAGCTTTGAACTATTCAAAATTCTATCATTTAATTCCATAATAATACATTGTTTCACGTATATATCACAAATAAGAGCCGCAGCAACCGCTACGGCCCCTCAACAATAACTCCCCGATAATCCCCGCCGCGAAGCCGATGCTGGAGAGCCTCGCGGTAAGCCGGACTATTGTACCAAGCCTTTGCCTCTGTGAAAGCGGGGGCCTTCTGTGAATAGATCTGAAGCTCTGCTGGATCACGGGTCAGTTCATCCGAGAAAGCGGATGTTCAGCCTCACAATTTTGCCTTTCTCAACCGTAAAGTGATGGTCAAACAGCAGTGGATCAGGCAGTCCTGTTTTATCAAAAGTACCCTCGACCTTAGTCGTAACAATCGTCTCATCGCTGCGCTCAATATTTTGCACAACCTTAGTGATCTCATATTTGAGTTCGGCAGCGAAGACATTGACGTTGCTCCACTCTTGAATTTCGGCTATACCCTTATATTCGCGTCCATCATCCACAAGAACGGCATGGTCTGAGAAGTTGCTCACAAAAGCAACCTTGTCAGGATGATTGGTAGTATCAAAATAAGTGGCTACTGGCTGTGATAGCTTGGTAAGCATAATATCTCTCCTTTATGTGTTAACTACATATTCATCATAGCTTTCATAACTTGACTACATCACGTCATGTTATGGGCTTCTCTCTATATTTATTTAATAATGCACACAAAAAAGCCACGGCATTAGCCATGACCTCACTGCTTCTTGATAGGTCGAATTTCAACCTTTTTTCTTACCTCCATGGATAAATCTCCAAAAGGCCCGACAACCGCCTAACAATCCGATTCCAAGCAAAAGCGTCTGCAGGACACCCAGCCACGTCGATTTCTCCGAAGGAATCAAAGTGCTGATTATAATTAGCAGCGCTGATGCTACAAACATTGCGGGTAACTGATACTTTTTATTCAAGCTAACACTCCTTAAGCCATAATCATCATTCTACCATAAGAAGATGCGGCTCCTCATCTATGTTACCGGCTAGCTTTAACATGTTTAAGCTGGGCAACAATAATGACGCTAATGATGACCAGAAGGAACCACGAACTGATCTTACTGAAACCTACCAGCTGCCAGGCTTGATACTGGTCCGGATATTTCCAAGCATTAAAAAATGTAGCAATATTTTCGGCTAACCAGATGGAAAAACCTACTATGAGAAACGCCAGTGTCAAGGGCATTCGATAAGTAGTGGTCCGTACCCGATAGATGATCCATGTTCGCCAAAAAACAATGAGCACAAGCCCAGTCAGCCACCAACGAAAATCAGGAATGAAATGGTGTGTGAAAAAGTTCAGATAGATAGCTCCTCCTAGCAGTCCCGTAGGAATAAGCCCCGGCCAGCCGGTCATATCCATCTTCAGTCTGCGCCATACCTGACACATGAAGCTTGCGACACTTGCATACATAAATCCGCTATAGAGCGGTACACCGAATACCTTCGTTAGCCCGGGCTCAGGATATGACCATGATCCCATCCTCACCTTATATATTTCCAACAACAAACCAATAATGTGAAATACACAGATCACTTTAATTTCATCGAGTGTCTCTAATCCACTGCGGTACATCAGGTACTGCACTGTAAGCAGTGTAATAAGAATAGCATCATAACGGTAAACGAAAGGCAGCTCTATTGCGCTGGAAAGGGCTAAAGTCCCAAAGATCGCAATTGGAAATATGCAACTCATCGCCTGATGGTAGCCAAAATGCAGTAATTGTACTATTGGCTTCATCTGTATTCTAAAATATCACCAGGCTGACATTCCAAAGCCTTACAAATCGCCTCCAAAGTGGAAAATCGAATCGCTTTTGCCTTTCCATTTTTCAATATGGACAAATTGGCCATCGTTATTCCAACTCTCTCCGAAAGTTCTGTAACACTCATTTTCCTTTTGGCTAGCATCACATCAATATTGATTATAATCGCCATTGTTATTCACCTCAGACTATTAAGTCATTTTCTGATTTTATATCTATAGCTTCTTGTAAAAGCTTTTGAAGAACGGCCGCGAAGACTGCAATCACTAAGGAGGCAAAAATCAGGAGCATTCCGATGACTATGATACCTGGGGCATCGTCTCTCTCCGCCATGAGATAGAAGAGTGGCATCCCTACCACATATAAGCAGCTGAAGGTGATTGCACTGTATTTTATATTCTTTAAAGCTCGAACAGATAATTCCGAGAAAGCTTTGTTCTTGTCAATATAGCTTAAAAGTTTAAAAGCTTGATACAGTGCAAAGTAAAACGGTAACACCGATGCATACAAATCGAAGAAAATGAGATATTTCAGATAAGTATAATCTGGATACAACTCCACTGCATAATTGGCTATCTCAGGCACCACAAATATGCACAAAGCAAGAACTGGAATGCTAATAAGAATAAGAGCGATCTTTAAAAAGAGTGTTGTTCCTAGTTTCATTAAAAAGCACCTCACTTGTTTATTATTGAGCTTACTTTACCACAAGTTTTATCGTTTATCAATATATTTCGATTGTTATACAATGTATATAGATTGTTTTGCATATCCTTATACTTAACAATAGAAAAACCCAGCTACAGTTATAAAAAAATGTTAATCCATTGACATGTGCACACGGATGCATATAATAGAATCAGGCGGTGAGATTATGAAGCTCAATTATGATCCGAATAAATGCAAAAAATTGATTGAGGACAATATTGATATTGAATTCTTCAGAGCAATCTTCGACCCCGTTCGAAGTGAACTGTTGTTATTCCTTTCAGCTAATGGAGAAATGACTATTGGAGAAATAGCAGAACATTTTCCGCAGAATCGTTCAGTGATTTCTCGCCATCTGGATTTTATGAATCGATTTAATATTGTACAGAGAAGGAAAGAAGGCCGGGAAGTTTACTACAAAGCAAATAAAGAATTCATTGTTGATACCTTTGAAGTGACAGCGAATAATATGAAAGCACTCATGAATTTGTTATAGCAGGTGCTTTTATTTTTATATGATATATGCATTTGTGTGCACGAAAACACGAAAGGAGTTTTTATTATGGAACAATCTATTCGAAAATGGTGGGTTCTAATCACAGTTAGTTTAGCAGTATTTATGGCCATGCTAGATATTACAATTGTGAATGTAGCTTTGCCGGAGATTCAGAACAATTTCTCGTCCGATTTCTCAAATCTGCAATGGGTACTAAATGCTTATACTTTGGTGTATGCTGCGATGTTGCTACCCATCTCGAAATTAGGCGATATCATCGGGCGCAAAAAGGTTTTTCTATTGGGATTAGGCATCTTTGTGTTAGGTTCCCTGGCAAGTGGTTTAGCAAGCAGTGATCTTTGGTTGAACATTTTCCGGGGGTTCCAAGGAATTGGTGGAGCAGCAATGATGTCTTTGTCACTAACCATTCTTACCTCTTCATTTTCTGAGAAGCAAAGAGGACTTGCCTTAGGGATTTGGAGCAGTTCGGTTGGCCTTGCTATTGCAGGTGGTCCGCTTATTGGCGGTGCATTAGTGGATAGTTTGGGTTGGCGATCGATCTTCCTGGTTAATATTCCTTTTGGCATTTTGGCTATCCTCTTTGGAATATTTTTCATTCAGGAAAGTAATAGAAATCGAGATGAAAAAATTGATATTTGGGGTTTTGTTTTAAGCGCGGCATTGATCTTCACGATGGTATTTTCCCTAATTCAAAAAGAAATGCATGACAATTATTCGTGGACGGATTGGCACATTTTAGGTTTATTCGGTTTATCGATCATTTTATTAATTACTTTTATTATGACGGAAAGAACGGTTAAACAACCCATGATCGAATTATCCATTTTTAGAAACTGGTCATTCAACGGCGCCAACATTGCAGCTTTTGTTCTGGGAGCCGGTTTGTATGGCGGATTCACCTATCTAACCATTCTTATGCAAAATTATATGGGCTACTCTGCGTTTGAAACTGGAGTAAAAATGCTGCTGATCAGCGGGTTCACTATGATATTGGGTCCTTTGGCTGGAATTATCTCCGGAAGAATCGGCAATCGCTGGTTGATTAGTGGTGCACTATTTATTGGAGCAGTGGGGATTCTTGTTATTCGTCATACGATCCAAGTTCCTTTTGAATGGAGCTATTTAATGCCCGGGTTTGTCCTTTTAGGGGTTAGTAATGCTTTGGTAAATCCGCCAATTTCTAATGCTGCAATGAGTTCTGTTGATAAAAAACAGGTGGGTATGGCTTCCGGTATTTTAAATGTATCTCGACAAGTTGGCATTTCATTTGGTGTGGTCATGCTAGGGATTAAGTTGACGGAAGGTTATAACCATTCATTGGATAAACATATCATGGAGATTCCAAATATCGATTCAGAATTTAAAAATCAAATGCTGGATGTTTTCCATAAAACTGGAGCTTTTGCCGGCTCACGCATTTTTGACAGTAAACAAGCAGAAGCATTCAAACAACTGCCAGCTTTTGAAGACATTAAGAATATTGTTTTTAGTGCTTTCAACGCTGGCATGAAAGATGTAAGCTTGCTCATTGCCATCTTCTTGCTTATTGGATCATTTGCAAGTGCTATTTTGATTAAGAAGAAAAGGAAACACGTTCAAACCTGAAATGAATCTCTTAGCCATCAAAAAAACCGTCCTTTATCTTTCAAGGACGGTTCGCATTATGTCTGTATCTATCGACTACTTCACACCTTAAATCTTATAAGCCTTCATCGCTTTTCTAATCTCTTTGATGGTTGGACGCTTGCCGTACATCAGGACGCCGGTACGGTAGATTTTGGCGGCCAGCCAGCCGAAGATGAAAGTAGTGACTAGAAGGATAAGCAACGACACTATGATTTCCCAGATAGCCACATCACCTATACCTATGCGCAACAGCATGCTGAGCGGGGAGGTAAACGGAATATAGCTTGCTACCTTGATGAGCGTCGTATCCGCGTTGGAAATACTAAACAGCGGAAGATAGAAGTTGACGAAGCCCAGCATCAGAACTGGCATGATGGCTTGCCCCAAATCTTCGGTACGGCTGACAATCGAACCTACTGCCGCATACATCAAGGCATACAGGAAGTAGCCCAGGATATAGAGTACCAACCCATACAGCAGGATGCTGATATCTAACTGACCTAGATCCAGATCAAAGTCGGTCAAGATGGTAGCGTTATGCGGAAGCAGCAGATTAGCAGCTACAGCTGCGGCAATAACAGCAATTTGCAGCAATCCGACCAGGAAAATACCGATCACCTTGCCGAACATCTGTGTTAACGGCGAGGCGCTCGTAATGAGAATTTCCATGATGCGCGAGCTTTTTTCCGAAGTAATCTCCGCGGAGATCATATTTCCGGTCATCGTAATGGACATAAAGAACAGTATCAAGAGAACATATACAATTACATAGTTAATAATGGGCGTTGCTTCTTTCGTTGCTTCCCCACCATCGGCTCCAGCATTTAGCTGCTCTGTACCGATCTGTACCGGTGCATACATAGCAGCTACCTGCTCCTGAGTCAGCTTGTCACCCACGATAAGCTGTGTATTCACCTGCTGCAAAGCGCTCTGCAGATAGAGTTGTACATCCCCGTTTAACTCCCCACTTTTACTATGGTAAGTGACTGGTGGAACCCCATCTCCTGTTGGTGCAGCAAAAGTAAGATAACCTTTTACCTTCCCATCATCCAGTGCCTTCTTCAGGTCTGCATTATCAACAGAAGCATACTGATTCACCGTAACCTTGGCCAGACCTTCAGGTGGAATAAAAGCTTTCAGCAATTCAACCGTTCGATTTCCTTCTTCGGCAATAACACCAATCTGAGTAATTTTGGTTGCCGCATCATCACCCTGAAATAATTTGATCATATAAGGAACGTTCATCCCAATGCTGAGCAGCAATACGAGAATCAAGGTTGTAATCATAAAAGACTTCGTTTTTACTTTATTCTTAAAGGTAAAGCCGATAATGGTCCCCATTTTATTCATGAGATTCACCCACCGCTCTGATAAAGATTTGGTTTAACGTTGGTTCTTTGATTTCAAAATGCTCCACTTCGCTCTGCCCAATCGCCAGCTGCAAAATGCGCTGTGCTGCACTAATGTCGCTAATGCTTAGCAGGTAGCCCTGCTCCTGCCGCTCTACAGCGGTCACGCCCGTGATACCCTCTAGACCGGATACTTCCCCAGTAGTACGAAGCAATACCTCTTCACGAGGATAACTATTCTTAATCTCCCGGATATCCCCCTGCACAACCGTATTTGCCCGATCCAGAATGGTAATCTGGCGGCATAACTCTTCGACATGCTCCATTCGGTGTGTAGAGAATAGAATACTTGTACCTTGGTCCCGCAATTCCCTAACCGTATCCTTGAGCAGTTCCACGTTAACCGGGTCCAGACCACTGAAGGCTTCGTCAAGGACTAGAATTTGCGGCTTATGAACAACCGCGGCGATAAAGCCCATTTTTTGCTGATTCCCTTTGGAGAGCTCTTCAATCTTCTTATTGTAATATTCCGGTACGTCAAACCGGTCCAGCCAATAGCGCAGGCTCTTATCTGCATCGCTGGTAGACATCCCGCGCAGTCGGGCCAGATACACGATCTGATCACTGACCTTCACCTTCGGGTATAAACCCCGTTCTTCCGGTAGATAACCCATCGTTTGTTGAAGCCCACTGTTAAACGGTTTACCGTGATACAGGATTGTCCCTTCATCCGGGTAGATCAGGCCAAGCACCATGCGCATAGTCGTCGTCTTCCCCGCTCCGTTAGCCCCAAGCAAGCCGTAAATCTCTCCTTGCCCTACACTGAGGTTAATTCCGTTTACAGCGGTCTTGTCACCGTACTGCTTCACTACACTTTCAAGCTTCAAAGCTTCCATTCTTCATACCCCTCTCATCTGATCAATCAGGATCGGACGATGTCCCTGTGTCCATAAGCTCAATATTTCATCCAATTCCAGACTGCGACTCTTGATAACCTTTACGCCCAAAGAATGAATGCGTTCCTCAATCTGCTGAAATTGTTGTGTAATAAATGAAGCTACCCCAGGTGTATCCATAGCAACGTGCAAGATTCCTGGCAATTCTGCTGCCAGATCGGCCAGCTCCTCTTCGTCAGCGGCATGAATCCAAACCTCACTCCATAAGCCAAAGAGACTATCCTTCTCGGCCACACCGAGTACCTGCCCCTGATGCATGAGCACAATATAATCAGCCAACCGACGAACCTCTTCCACAATATGGGTGGACATGATGATCGTTGCATTGCTCTCATCCATATACCTGATTAGCATTTCAATCATCATCTTCCAGGCAAAAGGGTCCAGCCCCGCGGAGGGCTCATCCAGCAGCAACAGACTTGGACGTGCCGCAAGGGCAGCGGCTATTTCGAACTTACGACGTTCACCCTTGGACATTCTGCCAAGCGTTATATTGCGCGGCACTTCAAACTTAGTAAGTAACTCCTCAAGATAAGCGTTGTCCCAAAGCGGGTACCAATGACTTCTAAACCTGGCTGCATCCTCGGCCGTCCAGTGATTCTCTTCTGTAAGCGTGATTTCCGGGACATACGCAATGGCTTGGCGAAGCTCTAGGGGTAGACCCCTCTCATGTTTGTTTTCAAACCAGTGAATCTCACCCTCATCGGGATTTGTCAGTTGCAGCAGCATATGCAGCAGTGTGGTTTTGCCAGAACCATTTTGTCCTACCAGTGCGGTAATATAGCCTTGCGGCAGATTTAAAGTTAATGGACCTATCGTCTTGTTACGTCGCTCTTTGCGTACATTCCGCAGTTCTATTGCCATCTGAACCATTAAGTGCGCCCTCCTTTCATCCCAGTCCTTTGTACTTGCGCTCTACAATTTCCTGAAAGATCTGTTGTAGCTCATCTTCACTGCACTGAACCGACTGCGCAACTTCTATTGCACTCTCAAGTGCCTTACGAACAGCATCCTGCTTGTAACCTTCCATCGCACCATCCCCTACATGAGAGACAAAGGTACCTGTTCCTTGCCTGGTTCGCAGCAGGCCCTCATTCTCCAGATCCTGATACACTCGGCGGACTGTAATGACACTGCATTTCAGATCTGCGGAAAATTCACGGATAGAGGGAAGCAGTGTTCCTTCTGTAATTACTCCGCTTATAATTAGCGATCTGAGCTGCGTCTCAATCTGATGGTAGAGCGGCTCAGCGCTATTTTCATTGATTTGTATCGGTATCCACATGATTTATATCCCGCCTTCCACTCTGCCATGTCGGATGACCATTCTGCCAGTTGGATTCTTCATATAAGGTCCCGGCTCTTTAGCCGATGTATAGTCCATTTGGAGAACAAATGAACAGAAATCATCCCCAGCAGCAGCATTCCCCACATGATCGGGGACAACAACCCCCATTCCTGCGAATAGGAGATACTATAGAGGAATAGGTTGCCTCCCCCCTGCCAGATCAGGAGGGTGCTTCCCATAGAGAGAAGCACAATCAGTACGGTAAGCCAGAAGTACGCTCTGCCACTAACCAGTAATTCCATACTGATATATACCCCAGTCACTACTAACCCCAAGCCAACCCAGCTCAAGGCAAAGGACAGGTATGAAGACAAAGACAGCTCTATCCGCAATTGACTGCTAAGGACATACATTAAGCCAAAGAACAGCCCCCCATTCAGAACGAAAGCAAGAGAGGCCTGGAATTTCCTTTTACATAAAATAACGGTGGAGGGGATAGGCATACTTCGAAAATACGCTAGCGTCTTGGTGTATGGGTCTTCGCTCCAATATTTCATCGTACGACGGGAGAAGGTAAATCCCAACATCGGGATTAACGAAACCAGCAAGAAATCAACCAACAATGACCCGGTTTGCCCCTTACTGTCCAATACGTCATCCACAACCATTCCTGTCAATAAAGCCAAGTACCCCATAAAGAGGATCGAAAACAGAAAAGTCCACAGCAGTCTCCGTTTGTCACCCCTGAAATCACCTTGAACCATGAACCAAGCATCCTTTATTGTACTCATGAATCAACCTCGCTTCACAATTTTTCCTGTAGTAAACAGCAATAAATTTTAGGATTTGTTTCTCTGTGCTTACTGTATATATCTATATACACAGTATATGCCCCTTATTTTCCATCGTCAATCCCCAACGCTCTAAAAAGAACAAAAAAACCGGACACTAATGTGCCCGGCTCGTAAGTTCCGTAGGAATTATGTATGGATAGCTTTAGTATCATTAGCAAAAAAATGGTAACAACTAAGAGAACTCGGTAATGATTGAGGGTGCCAAAATACGGGTATTTAATCTAAAATTCGACAATAGCGTGTCGAAAAATATCATAAGTGTCGTACAATATCACTTATACGACATTTATAACGACGAAAACGAGTATATTTCGCATTTATGCATAAATTTTACCCTCCTAGTATTATAGGACATTTGTATAATACTGTATAGTTATAAAATGAGAAATTAGTGTTATTCTGTCTAATTGTGTCTTATTCAATAAAAGCACGCAGGCTATCTTCTACAAAATCTGGAGCAGCCTTTTGGATTTGTTGAACGGTATGCAAGTAACGCTGAGTTGTATTGATATGAGAATGTCCAAGATTCTCCTGTACCTGCTGAAGAGAAGCACCTTGCAGTAAGGCAAGCGTCGCATTGGTATGCCGCAGCCAGTGGGGAGTCAGTTTTTTTTCGATGAAGCTGAACTCACCGGCATTTTTAATAATTCGCTCCACCTGTCTTGAAGATAATGGGAACATCAGAAGCTCGCGGTCTGGATCACCGTTCTCCGCAAGTGAGTTGGATAATTGGGAATATAATTCCCAAAGAATAGCAGGCACTTTGATTTCTCTCCGTTTACCACCCTTAGCATTCGCAATGGTCAACCAAATCGAGGTTTCAAGTGGATCTGTATGGAAATCCCCCCATTTCATTGCGGTTAGCTCAGATACACGCAACCCTAACATTACAAGAGTTAGCCCAATCAGATAGTTCCGTAAGCTTTGTTTATGCAATTCGCGGAGTAAATCGCCCACTTCTCTTTTGGTTAAAAAGTTGCGTCTACTGGTAATTGTAATCGTGGGTATTCGGACGCTAGCTGTAGGATTTTTATTGAAAAAGGCAATATGCTGATCACTTCCCCATTTATAAAATGACTTTAAGGGTGCGATAAATGCAGCGATGCTTGCCGGAGCAAATTGCTTCGGATAGCTGTTCCCCCCTTGAATTAGAAATATTTTATAGGCTTCAATTTCTCTCCAGGTTACATCCTTTAAGGCCGCATTCGAGATGAACTTACGAAAAGCAATGATTGCCCGCTCATAATTACGCCGTGTATTTACGTTTCTGCAACAGGTCGCCAAAAACATTTGGACGATTTGTTCATCACTATTCGATGTCTCATCATGGTCTACTAAAGCTAGTTGAAAATAATTAGATGTCGTCCGCTCTGTGCTCATTCCATTACCCCTTCGTCGTTATAAATGTCGTATAAGTGATATTGTACGACATTATTTTAGCGCTTTTGTTCCTTTTTTTTCTTATGATGTAATTTTATGTAATGGATATTGTGTGAATACGCGAGAAATAGTCAGGAGGGAGAAGCTTGGGGGAGTTAGCAGCACTGGTGAAAAAGGTACAAATTGCTCTATCAGAAGAAGCGCATGTGAGCATATGGATGAATTTCCTGCGAAATAAGCATCCAGAGACCCATCGCCATTCCGTTAGAGTTGCCATTCTGGGGGAAGAATTGGCCATTTCGATGAAGCTTAATGAGAAAGACAAGAATAATCTTGTGCGAGGGTGCTTTCTGCACGATATTGGGAAATCATTCGTTCCTGTACATATACTGGATCAACAAGAACCTCTTTCTGAAGAGCAATGGAATATTTTGAAGCTGCATCCTTTGCTGGGTGCGGAAATGGCCAAAGATTTCCCTGGTATTAATAACAGTATTACAGATGTTATCCGCTTCCATCATGAGAGATGGAATGGAACAGGTTATCCAAACGGGTTACAAGGAGAGGACATTCCCCTCCTCGCCCGGATATGCTCAGTTGTTGATGCTTATGATGCCATGCAATCCTTTCGCAGCTACCGTGAGCGAAGCTCAATAGAGCAAGCAAAGAATGAATTAAGAAGTGCCGCTGGAACACAGTTCGACCCTAACATCGTGGAGCAGTTTCTTATGCTAACCGATCAACAGCTAACTTTATAATCTTGAGCTGTCTTGCAGAGGGACAGCTTTTTTGCATCTTCCCAACCAACCTCAAAGTAGCCTGTGACCCGTT
>LIDZ01015512.1_pt18 | contig 12387 bp, 13 predicted proteins | sample 644651 | NCBI WGS metagenome assembly LIDZ01 (sample SAMN03856242, study PRJNA289617) | food metagenome | isolation source: wine grapes on drying loft during traditional withering process | host: Vitis vinifera cv. Corvina | place: Italy: Gargagnago di S. Ambrogio di Valpolicella | collected 2014-01
CGCCGTCATGTGGGCCCGCGCGCCGAACACCGTTCCGCTCGACGTCAGCTGCACTCGGCGAGGTCGTGTGTGATGTTTCGGGGAACGCTCGCCGACACCACCATGGTGTTATCGAGAGTGCTCACGTCGGTAATGGTCACTGTGGAGAGCGCCGCGCAACTCATGATGTCGGTGGGATCGATAGTGAACGGGCCGACCTGATTCGCCAATGGTGCCGCGTTGCGCGCCTCGCCGCCGACCAGGATTTCTGAGACGGACAGGGACAGCGTTCCGTCGACGGCGGTGGGGAGCAGTTCAACAGCGACGTCGCCGCCGAGAAAAGCCGACATCGGGCCTGCGTCGAGTGCCGCGGTAATCGTCCCGTTGGAGATGGTGATGTCGCCGACGGGTATCCCCGCCTTCTCGCTCATTGCATTCCGCATCTGTTCGGCGGTGACGTGGACATCGACATGGATCGTGCCCGTCAGGTAGCTCCAGAGAACGGGTTGCGGTCCCAGGGTCAGTGCGACCGGGGACTCCGCGGATGCGAGCGCGGATTCGATCCGGGAGCGGACGAGTCCATCCGCGACGACGGCCGCACCGGCGATCGCAATGAGCGCGGCGAGAGCGATAATCAGTACCCGGGTGCGGGTGCGTGGCGTCCTGCGTTCGAGGACTGGGGTTGTCACTTGGTGCCGTCGAGGAAGTAGTCGTTGAGGATTTTTACGTACTCGTCGGGTTTGTCGAGGTGCACAACGTGCTCGGAATCCACCCGCTCGTAGGTGCCGTCGGAGAGCAGCGACATCACCCTGTCTGCTTGCTCCTGGTCCATCGCCCCGTTAAGTAGTCCCTCGTCGGTCGTTTCGAAGTTTGCATGGATGAGGAGCGTCGGGGCAGTGATTTTCTCCAGCGCTTCCGCGTGATCGAATCCCTCGTTCCAGGATCCGTCGTAGAACGCAGCGCCGAACCGTGGGTCGTAGGTTTCGAGCCCGCGCATCAGGAGTTTGATGATGTCGTCGCTGATAAAGCTGAGCTCGACGGGTTCGCCCGGGTTCGCCTCGCGGTACGACGTGGCGAAGTACTTGATCACCGTCGCGGAGCCAGGGAACACATTGGTGTCGAAGAAAGCGGAGTTGTAGTCGAGCCAGTACATCAGGAAGTCGTCATTGCCCGCCGCATCGTTGGCGACGTCGTAGCTGCTTTTGAACGCCTTGATGGCCACCGTGTTTTTGATCTCGGGGTACTCCGAGGCGAACAGGGGCGGGTCTTCGAGCGCGACCGCCCTGACGGCATCGGGACGGTTGGCAGCGAGCCATGTGGTGAGGAGCCCGCCCGAGGAATTGCCACTGACGAACGCCGGTTCGCCGATCTCCTGGTCCATAAATGCGCCGAGATCGGTGCCGATCTGGTTTGCGGTCATCGGGTAGTCATCGGGATAGGTGGTGTCTCCGTGGCCCTGGTAGTCGACAACAAAAACGTGGTAGTTCTCGGCGAGATCCGGCATCACGCGGCTGTAGTCGAACCAGTCCATCAGCTGCGCGTGCAGCAGCATAAGTGGTGGCCCGTTGTCCGGTCCTTCGACGTAGCTGAAGTTGACGTCGTTCACCTGCGTGGTCTTTTCCGTGTAGCCCGCGTCGACGACCTTCTGGGCCCACGGATCGACGTAGGTGTCCACCGAGTGCTTGACGAAAACAAACGTCGCCACGGCAGCGACCGCGATCAGGGCAACAACGGCGCCGACGACGATCCAGGCCTTTTTCGCCCGGGAGCGCGGTCGGACCAGACCCTTCGATGGGGTAGCCGTCGATCCTGTCATGTTGTCCTCGTTCTGCTTCATGTACGCCGTGCGTGGGCCCCGGTGCTCTACCGTGTTGAGCCGAGGTTAGCTATTATTCATGAATAATTACTGAACGCGGAATCGCGTACATTGCCTGAGGGTACACAGCGGAGGGAGAGATGGTGGCAAGCACATTAGTAGGGCGCGCGCGATCGTCGTCGCACTCGCGCGCAGAGACTGCCGCCGAACAGATTGCGCAGCTCGCCCGCGGTGCGGGCGCGGGTGACCGTCTCGGGAGCCGCGAAGACCTCCGAGCGCTGTGCGGCATCTCGGTGGGCACCCTGCACGAGGCCCTCCGGCTACTGCAGTCAACGGGGGAGATTTTTGTGCGGACCGGCCCGGGCGGCGGAGTGTTCGCGGGGGAGAGCTCGGCGCTGTCCGACCTTGTCCGTTCGATTCACGGCCAGGTATTCGAGGCACCGTTGTATCCGCAGACGGCACGGGTGCTGGATGCTCTTCGCCCACTGATCTTCGCCGATGCAATCGCCGGGATGAACGATGCCGCAGCCGCGGCGCTCGACGAGCGGTTGTCGGTGCTCACCGCGGCGCGGGACGGCGATCTGCGGGATTTCGTCCGTGCGAGCCTCGAACTCTTCGCCACCATCGTGTCGATCCCGCCCGCGGGAATTCTCCAGACGGTAGCGGCGTCGATCCTGCGTGCGCAGATGGATACCCTCCGGGACCTCTCGGGCCAGGTCGATCCCGAGTGGCGCAGGGAGGTTGACGAGCATGTCGACGCCGCCTCGCGCCTGGTGCGATCGATCATCGAGGCGGACAATGCCGGCGCCCTCGCCCACGCGACGGATCCAACGTTCACGGGGCTGTTTGAGGCAATCGCTCGTCGCTCGTCTGCCGGCGCATCCGGCTCCGCAGAAGCTGACGGCCGCTGAGGCTGAGGCGACGTTGTGCGCTAGTCGTCCTTCGGTGTCGGCTGCCACTCGCCCTCTTCGCGGATTGCCCGCGAGATGCGGCCGCTGATGGTGCGTAGCTGACTCAACTGCGCTCGCGTCAGCGAGTTAAGCACCAACCGATTGACGGTGAGCACGTGGCCCGGCGTTGCGAGGTCACACTTCTCCTGGCCAGCGTCGGACAACACTGCCAACGTGTAGCGTCCATCGGTCGGGTCGGGTTCGCGGCGCAGCCATTCCCGCTTCTCGAGTCGTGTTGTCGCTCGCGACAGGCGCGACAGGGAGCTGTTCGCGTAGCCGGCGAGGATGCTCAGCCGCAACGACCGCTCGGGTGCGTTCGCCAGCGCAAACAGGATGCCGTACTCGAAATGCGTCAGCTCTGAGTCGCGGAGGAGCTGTGCGTCGAGCGCGGCAGGCAGCCACTCCAACACCGTCGCGAAGGCGGACCAGGTCGCGAGGTCATCACCGGTAAGCGCCGGAGGGTCACTAGGGGAGGGCATCCCACGAGACTATCCAGATTCACTTGACTGAGCAAGTCAATGTGTTAGCGTCTGACTTGACTGAGCAAGTGAATGGAGAGGTATGAACTGGGATTTAACGGGCACGCGTGCATTTGTGAGTGGCTCGACGCAGGGCATTGGATTTGCGATCGCAAGTGCTTTGGCGCGGGAAGGTGCATCTGTTGTGATCAACGGGAGGCACAGCGAGAAGGTTGATGCCGCGGTGCACAAACTGACGGCAGAGATTCCTGGCGCCGAGGTCTCGGGGATCGTTGCCGACTTCGAACGCCCGACCGAGGTGCTTCAGTTGCTGGACGAGCTCGGGGAGGTGGACATCCTGGTGAACAACGTTGGGCTGTTCGGTCTCGCTCCGTTCGCCGACATTTCGGATGAGGACTGGCAGCGCTACTTCGACGTGAATGTGATGAGTGGCGTGCGCCTGTCGCGCCACGCACTCGGTGGCATGCTCGCCAAAAACTGGGGTCGGATCATTTTTGTGGGGAGCGAGTCGGGGGTCAATATCCCCGCGGATATGGTCCATTACGGGATGACCAAGGCGGGGATGCTTGCCGTGAGCAACGGTTTGGCGAAACTGACCCGGGGAACGAATGTGACCGTCAACACGGTGCTGGGTGGGCCGACCTATTCCGACGGCGTCGCCGGGGCGGTGGAGCAGATCTCCGCCGCACAGGGGGTGCCCGCGCAGGACCTCAAGGCGGCCATCATTGCGGGAAATCAGACCTCGCTGTTGCAGCGGTTTATCGAGCCCGCCGAAATCGCCAACCTGGTGCTCTACCTGGCGAGTCCGCTGTCCTCTGCAACGAACGGGGCTGCCGTTCGTGCCGACGGTGGTGTGCTGACCTCCATGCTCTGAACTCCATCGTCCGGCGCGTGGTGATCTGGCCCGTGGTGATGGGGTCGGTAGTGGCCGCGCGGGCGGCAATGGAGGATGCGGCATCCGCCAACGAACCCGATTGCCCACCATCGGGATTGGAACAACACTTGTGGAAGGAAGCGCTGCCTGCGAGGTGCCTGCTGCGAGGACGGGAAATGACATGAAGCTCAGCACCATGACTCAGATGACGGTGGATGGTGTGATGCAGGGCAACGGTCACGCCGATCCCGATGAACTCGCTGGTGGTTTTGTGCGCGACGGATGGGCAATGGGGGTCTTCGCTGACGACACGGGCGATTTCATCACCGAGACCTATCGACGCGCTGACGCGTTTCTCTTCGGCAGGCGGACCTACGAGATGTTTCAGCGGACGTGGGGCACCAACGAGCAGATGCGCGCGCATCCAATCGGTGTGGCGTTGAACGAGGCCCCGAAGTACGTGGCGTCGAACACCATCCGAGAACCCACGTGGAACAACACAACATTGCTTTCGGGTGACATCACCGAGGCCGTCCGCGATCTGAAGGGGGCTCCGGGAGCGGAAATCCAGGTGCACGGAAGCGGCTCGCTCATCCGCTGGTTGCTCTCCCGCGATCTCATTGACGAGCTCACGCTGCTCACTGTTCCCGTGATCCTCGGCCAGGGCACTCGGCTCCTTCCTGACGCCGGTATCGACGTGGCGCTCGAACTGGTCGAAGCGCGCATCGACGCGAAGGGTGTCATCGTTCAGGTGTACCGGCCTGCGGGGCGGCCCGAGTATCGCCCCAATCGCCCGCACTGAAGTGTGGACAGTATGAAGGACCAGAAAGCGCCGAGGACGAGAAACGCCTGAGGGCTGGATATAACTTCCGTTAATTTCATCGAGCAGCAGCGCCGTGCCGTAGCGGATCCCGACCAGGTCGAGGCAATCGCGAAGCGTGTGCCTCGCGAGCACCGGGACCTCGACCTCGACGTGGTGCGCGAACTTCTCGAGTCGCACTGGTACGAGATGCGAATGGTGGCCGTCAGCATCCTTGATGCGCGAGCACGCCGCTTCCCGTCGGCGGATCCGGAGCGCACCGCCCTCTACGACATCTACCTCGAGGGTCATCAGCACATCGACGCGTGGGATCTCGTCGACCGTGCTGCACCGCGGTTGTCGCCAGTTACTGCTCCACCCACACTCTCCAGCCCGCAGCTCGTCGAGCTGCCGCGGTCGGGCGCCACTAGAGTTCCCGACCGGGGTGGCCGAATTTCAGCCGCGTCGGCGCAAACGGGCGTCGGTGAGGTCGGGTACGGGGGTCGCGAATCGGTCGTTGGGTGCGAGATCCACGCCGGGCGCGACAACCTCGTCAATGCGATCAAGGATCTCGTCGCTGAGGGTGACATCGTGCGCCGCGAGCTGGCTCTCGAGGTGGGGTAGCGTTCGCGGTCCGACGATCGCCGACGTCACGGCGGAGTGGGCGGTGACGAAGCCCAGGGCGAGCTGGATGAGAGTCAGGTCGGCGTCCGCCGCAATCACGGTGAGCTTCTCGACCGCCTCGATCTTCGCCTGGTTCCCTGCCTGGGAAAGATCGAACATGCTCGGCAGTGCTTTCGCTCGGTTGGTTGTCGCTCCATCGCGTCCGATGGCTCCGGTGAGCCATCCTGCGCCGAGAGGGCTCCAGACGATGACGCCCATTCCCTGTTCGCGGGCAACGGGGAGAACATCCGACTCGATACCTCGCATCAGGATTGAATACGAGGGCTGCTCAGTGACGTAAGGCGACAGTCCTCGCTCAGACGCAGCCCAACGACTCGAGACCATTCGGTGGGCGGGAAAAGTTGAACTGCCGAAGTGGAGGATTTTTCCCGCGCGCTGCAGGTTTGTCAGGGCGTCGAGTGTCTCGGCGTCACTGGTCGCCCAGTCCGGCCGGTGCACCTGGAAGAGGTCGATGTGGTCGGTCTTCAGGCGGCGGAGGCTCGACTCGACGGACCGCGTGAGCCATCGCCGCGAACTACCCGTCTCGTTCGGATCGTCGCTCATTGGGTTGCCCGCCTTGGTGGCGAGCACCACCTGGTCGCGGCGTCCCTTGAGCGCTGTGCCGATGATCTCCTCGGACTCGCCGAGACTGTAGACATCGGCCGTGTCGACCAGGTTCACGCCCGCGTCGAGGGCGGCGTGAACGATACGAATGGAGTCGCTGTGGTCGGGGTTACCAAACGCACCGAAGTTCATTGCGCCGAGCGCGAGTGAGCTGACCTTGATCCCGGTGTTGCCGAGTGCGCGGTATTTCATGATTCTCCTGTCCGTCGAGTGGGATGCTCCCCAGTGGGCCATCCACGCTACATGTGTTGGATTAGAGAAGGGGCGGATCGGGCCTAAACGGGTAGGCGTACGTCGACGACCGCGGCAGGCAGTTCGCCCGACCGCCGTGAGGTCTTGGGCAGGGTCGAGTCACGCTCCCCACCGATAGTTGATCGATGTCTACTAATTCAGTTATAGTTGGCGTTTGTCAATTATTTTCAGGAGATCGATGTCACGCGCACCACAGTCACCGCCCAAGCAAAAAGCGACGAAGCAGAAGCGCGCCGTTTCCGCTGACGGATCGATGACCCACCGCCAGGTGCTCGAGGCACTGTCGGGCCTGCTGCTCGGAATGTTCGTCTCGATCCTCGCCGCGACCGTGGTCTCCACCTCGCTGCCGATCATCATTTCCGACCTCGACGGTAACCAGTCCGCCTACACATGGGTGGTGACGGCGACACTGCTCGCGACCACCGTCAGCACACCGCTGTGGGGAAAGTTCGCCGACCTCTTCAACCGCAAGCTACTCATCCAGCTCGCCCTCGGAGTTTTTGTTCTCGGCTCGGCGCTCGCCGGGTTTTCGCAGAACACCGACACCCTCATCGTCTTCCGCGTGCTGCAGGGCCTCGGTGCCGGTGGCCTCGCCGCACTCAGCCAGATCATCATGGCCGACATCATCAGCCCCCGCGACCGCGGTCGTTACGCCGGTCTCTTCGGTGGAGTGATGGCCGTGGGTACGGTCGGCGGCCCGCTGCTCGGTGGGCTGATCACCGACGCGTTCGGCTGGCGCTGGAACTTCTTTATCGCCCTGCCCATCGCCATCATCGCGATCATCCTGCTGCAGGTCACCCTTCACCTGCCCAAGCACCCCAAGCGCAAGGTGCAGATCGACTACTTCGGCGCCGTGCTGATCGCCGGTGGCATCTCGCTTCTGCTCATTTGGGTCTCGCTCGCCGGCACCCAGTACGAGTGGGCCTCAGCCACGTCATTCCTGATGCTTGGTGGCGCGATTCTGCTGCTCATCGCGGCCGTCATTGTGGAGCTCAAAGCCAAAGAGCCGATCATCCCTCTCACGATGTTCAAAAACCGCACCTTCACCCTCTCGGTGGTCGCCAGCCTCGGCGTCGGTGTCTCGATGTTCGGCACCTCGGTCTTCCTCGCGCAGTACATGCAGCTCGCGCGGGGTGCAACGCCCACCCAGTCCGGCCTGCTCACCATCCCCTTGATGGCCGGTCTGCTCATCTCGTCGACCTTCTTCGGTACCCTCATCAGCCGCCGCGGAAACTGGAAGTCGATTATGGTCAGCGGCGCGATCCTGGTGCTCATCGGCTCCGTCCTCCTCGGAACCCTGCGCGTGGAGACCAGCCTTGTGCTGGTGGGTATCTACATGGCCGTGCTCGGTGCCGGGCTCGGGATGCTGATGCAGAACCTCGTTTTGGTTGTGCAGAACTCCATCGAAGTCAAAAACCTTGGAGTCGCCACCAGCGCCGTCACCTTCTTCCGCAGCCTCGGCGGCACGGTGGGTGTCTCGGTACTCGGATCCGTGCTCGGAACGGTTGTTGCGCAGCACATCAAGGACGGCATCCCGAACCTTGCCCCGGCTGACCAGGCTTCCGCGGTGGAAACCCTCGGCGGCGGAACCATTCCCCACGTGGCCTCGCTGCCCGACGCCATCCGCCTTCTGGTGGAAGGTGCCTATGGTTACGGGGTCGGAACCGTCTTCCTCATCAGTGTTCCGCTCGCCATCCTCACCCTGATTGCCGTGATCTTCCTGCCCAATGCCAAACTGGGTTCGATGAACGCCGTGCAGATGAAAAACAGCACCGGGGCGACGGCAGACGCGAAGACCGCCGACCGCGAAGACGGCCTCATTGCCGCCTCCGCTGGTGCTGCCGCCCTCACTCCCGCTGGCCAGGTGCATCCCACCGGCGCCATTAGCGTGGTGTCAGATGCTGTGGTGTCGGATGCGTCGGGCCAGGATTCCGGTCGTTCAACCACCACTCACGCGCCCAGCGAAAAGAGCTAACTATGGAGTCGACCGAGGCCGCACCAACGCCTGCCCCAACGGCAACGCCGGAGGCGATCCTCGAAGTCGAAGAGGAAATGACCATCCTCGGCCAGAAGATCCGGGCGAAAGCACGGGAGGTGGCGCTGAAAATCGATCCAGCGCTCCCTCCGTTTGGCCTCAAGCTGCTACGGCTGCTGGCGCGCCTCGGTCCGACCCATGCCAGCGCCGCGGCCGATTTGCTCGGGGCTGATCGCAGCATCATCAGTCGCCAGGTCAAACAGCTCGAAGAACTCGGACTCGTGGAGCTGCGGGTCGACGCCAACGATGGCCGCGCTCGGTTCATCGTGGTGACCCCCGTGGCTCTCGAGCGGATGGCCTCGGCCGTTGGCCCCGGCCAGACCCTTATGCATGGCGCACTGGAGGGCTGGCCCGAGGCCGACCTTCACCAATTCGCCAACTACCTCAAGCGGCTGAATACCAGCAGCCTCTAATCCACCGATAGGTACCCTGAAGACATGCTTGCAACAGTTATTTACGGCGAACGCGACGTTCGTCTCGACACCGTTCCCGAACCCGAACTTTCCACCGGACTCGACGCCATTGTGCGCGTTGTCGCCGCGTGTGTGTGCGGATCCGACCTCTGGTCGTACCGCGGAGTCGCGAAGGTCGACGAACCCAAACGAATCGGCCATGAGTTCATTGGCATCGTCGAGTCCATTGGCTCCGAGGTCTCCAAAGTCGCCGTGGGCGACTTTGTGATCGCCCCCTTCTACGTGTGCGACATGACCTGCGCGAACTGCGTCAACGGCGTGAGCACCTCCTGCCTGCACGGCGGATGGTGGGGAGCCAACGACCGCACCGGCGGCTTCGCCGATGGCGCCCAGGGCGAGCGGGTTCGTGTTCCCCTCGCTGACGGAACGCTCGTCGCCACGCCCGGGCATCCGGCTCCCGAGCTCATCCCCAGCATTCTCACCCTCGCCGACGTGATGGGAACCGGCCACCACGCCGCCCTCTCCGCCGGCGTCACCACCGGCAGCACGGTTGTTGTTGTGGGAGACGGCGCTGTTGGACTCTGCGCGATCATCGCGGCCAAGCGCCTCGGGGCTTCGCGCATCGTCGCCATGTCTCGTCACGCCGACCGCCAGGCACTCGCCACCGAGTTCGGCGCGACCGACATCGTGGAGGAGCGCGGCGAAGAAGGCATCGCTCGCATCAAGGAGATGTTCGACGGGATCGGCGCCGACTGTGTGCTCGAGTGTGTTGGAACGGCCGAGTCCATGGACCAGGCCATCCGCTCCACCCGCCCCGGCGGAACCGTGGGATACGTCGGCGTGCCGAACGGTGCTCCCGAGCTTCCCGTGCGCACCCTCTTCAACTCGAACATCGGCGTCAACGGTGGAGTCGCCCCCGTGCGCAACTACATCGAAGAGCTGCTGCCTGAGGTGCTGTCTGGTGCGATCAACCCCGGCCGTGTGTTCAACCTCGAACTGCCGCTCAGCGAGGTCGCCGAGGCGTATGCCGCCATGGACGAGCGTCGTGCCGTGAAGGTGCTGCTGCGCCCGTAGTTGCCGGTGTAAGAACTAATCGCGATCGGGTCCGTCATTGTGGCGGGCCCGTTCTGCGTTAAGGCTCAGGCGAGGTCGGGCGCCCACTGGGGGAGCGTCTCGGTGATGCCCACCGCGACCTCCTCGGGGGTCGCCGTGCCCGATGCCTCCACCACTAAACCCCAGGCCAGCAGAGCTTGGCGGTTGAACACCTGCTCCTGGGGAGTGTTCAGCCCAATGAGGGGTGTGGAGGAGTGGAAGGCGCGGAGGGCGTTCAGCGCGAAGTCCCACCCCGGTCCCACGTAAAACGCACCGGTTCCGTTGCCCGCCATGCTGAGCGGGTAGGTGTGTTTCAGCTGCACGGACGTGTGGGTGCGGTGCGCTGTGTCTTGGGGCTGCAGGGAAGTTGGTTTGGGCTGCACGGAGCTGCCGCCCGGAGCATCCGGAACCAGACGCACATCAACCACACTCGACTCATCACCCCAGGTCAAGGTCAGCCGCTGGTCGGGGTCGCAGCGCACCACCACACCGCTCGCATTGCCCTCGGCAGCGAACGCCCCGCCGACGCGCAGCTCACCCGTGACGGGCAAAAACCAGCGGCGCAGCTGGTCGGCGTTGGTGAGGGAACGCCACAGATCTGCCGCGCTCGCCGCGATGGTGACGCGTGAGATCACCCCGAGCTGGAGCCCGGTGTCGCTCGGTTCCACCACAACACCGCGCTCGATGGAAAACAGGTTCACCGACGGATCGTGTGACGGGTCGGTCGACGGGTCAGTCATTTCCCCAGCCTAGAACGCGTGGTGCCCCGGCGTCAGCGCGCGAGTTCTTCGCGGATCGCGGTGACAAACGCCGAGATGTCGTCTTCGGTGGTGTCGAACGCGGTCATCCAGCGCACCTCGCCCGTCGCGCGGTCCCAGTCGTAGAACCGCACGCGCTCGCGCAGGCGGTCGGCCGCCGCATTGCTGATCACGGCGTAGACCGAGTTCGCCTGGGTGGGCTGGCTGAAGGTGAGGCCCGTGATGGTTCCCGCGGCGATTTCGGCCTCGAGGGTGCTGCGCAGCAGCGCGGCCATGTCGTTTGCGTGCCCGGCGGAGCGCAGGTAAAGGTCGTCCTCCAGCAGGGCGAGCAGCTGCGCGCTGACAAAACGCATTTTGCTGGTCAGCTGCATGTTGAGTTTGCGGAGGAAGGTGAGGCCGTCGCTGGCGGTGGGGTTGAGCACTACAATCGCTTCGCCGTAGAGCAGCCCGTTTTTGGTGCCGCCAAAGCTGAGGATGTCGACGCCGGCGTCGGTGGTGAACGCGCGCAGGGGAACCCCGAGCGCGGCGGCCGCGTTCGAGATACGGGCGCCATCCATGTGGAGGGTCATGCCGCGGGCGTGGGCGTGGTCGGCGATCGCTCGGATCTCTTCGACCGTGTAGAGCGTGCCCACCTCGGTCGGCTGGGTGATGCTGACGGCGAGGGGCTGGGCGCGGTGTTCGTCGCCCCATCCCCAGGCCTGCTGGTCGATGAGGTCGGGGGTGAGTTTGCCGTCGACGGTGTCGATGGTCAGCAACTTGAGTCCGCTGACGCGCTCGGGCGCTCCGCCCTCGTCGGTGTTGATGTGCGCGAGGCTGCTCGAGATGACGGCGCCCCAGCGCGGAAGGATGCTGGTCAGCGCGGTGACGTTCGCGCCGGTGCCGTTGAACACCGGGTAGACCTCGGTGGTCTCGCCAAAGAGGCCGCGCATCACCTCCTGCAGGTGAGCCGTGTAGATGTCGCCGCCGTAGGCAACCTGGTGGCCGCCGTTCGCCTCGGCCAGCGCGGCAAGCACCTCGGGATGTGTTCCCGCGTAGTTGTCGCTGGCGAACTGGCGGTAGGCGTCGTTATGCAGTTTCACAGTGCCCATTCTGGTCCACGCTACGAGCCCAGGCGGATGCGCGATCCATTGAGCTCGGCTACCGGGGTGTCCCACAGCTTCGTGAGCCGCGTAGCGAGCATCGACACGGGGGTGTAGCCGTCGCCATCCCCGAGCGCCCGCACCACAAAAGTGACGGCGGCGGCCGTTCCGGCTTTTGCCCATCCGGATGCCACGGAGGCCACCCATGCTTCGGCTGCAGCTTTTGCGGTGGCGTAGTTGGCGTTACTCCAGGTGGGGTGGTCGACCGCGCTGGAACTCACAATCGCCAACCGACCAGCCCGGGAGGCGGTGAGGTCGTCGCGGAACGCCACGGTGGTGTTGCGCAGCGTGGTGAGGATTCGGGTCGACAGCCACTCCCAGCTCTCGTCGTCCTGGCCGGTGCGCCACCCGCCCACCAGGTGAATGAGGCCATCCACTGGTCCGACCTCGCGACGGACCTGGTCGGCGAGTTCTCGCGTGGCAGCTGGATCGGAGAGGTCGCAGACATACCGGGCTTCGGCCGGGACATCCGCCAGCCTCTCCGCATTGGACCCCACAGCGACCACGCGCGCAC
>LIDZ01011486.1_pt5 | contig 12383 bp, 16 predicted proteins | sample 644651 | NCBI WGS metagenome assembly LIDZ01 (sample SAMN03856242, study PRJNA289617) | food metagenome | isolation source: wine grapes on drying loft during traditional withering process | host: Vitis vinifera cv. Corvina | place: Italy: Gargagnago di S. Ambrogio di Valpolicella | collected 2014-01
TCGTGCAGTACCTGGGCGAGCTGGGTGCCGACGTCAAAGTGATTCGCAACGACGAAATGACCGTCGCCGAAATCGAAGCCCTGAACCCCGAACGTATCGTCGTTTCCCCCGGCCCGTGCACGCCAAACGAAGCAGGTGTGTCCATCGACGTGATCAAACACTTCGCTGGCAAGCTGCCCGTGCTCGGCGTCTGCCTGGGTCATCAGTCGATTGGCCAGGCGTTTGGCGGCGACGTAGTGCGTGCGCGCCAGGTCATGCACGGCAAGACCAGCGAGCTGATCCACGAAGACAAAGGCGTGTTCGAAGGCCTCAAGCATCCGCTGACCGTGACCCGCTATCACTCGCTGGTGGTCAAGCGCGAAACACTCCCGGAGTGCCTGGAGTTGACCGCCTGGACCCAGCGCGAAGATGGGTCCGTTGATGAAATCATGGGCCTGCGTCACAAAACCCTTAACGTCGAGGGCGTACAGTTTCACCCTGAGTCGATTCTTTCCGAGCAGGGCCACGAGCTGTTCGCCAACTTCCTCAAGCAGACCGGCGGCACCCGTCAGGGTTAAGGACACATCGACATGGCAATGGATATCAAAACGGCGCTGGGCCGGGTTGTGAATCAACTGGACCTGAGCACTGATGAAATGCGCGAGGTCATGCGCGAAATCATGACAGGCCAGTGCACCCAGGCGCAGATAGGCGCATTTCTGATGGGCATGCGCATGAAAAGCGAAAGCATTGACGAGATCGTTGGTGCAGTGTCGGTCATGCGTGAGCTGGCGGATCAGGTTCAACTCAAAACCCTCGACGGCGTGGTCGACATCGTCGGCACCGGCGGTGATGGCGCCAACATATTCAACGTCTCGACCGCTGCCTCGTTCGTGATCGCGGCGGCCGGTTGCACAGTCGCCAAGCACGGCAATCGCGCGGTCTCCGGCAAGAGTGGCAGCGCCGATCTGCTGGAAGCCGCAGGCGTCTACCTGAACCTGACCCCGGTGCAAGTGGCGCGCTGCATCGACAGCGTCGGCATCGGTTTCATGTTCGCGCAAACCCACCACGGCGCGATGAAACACGCCGCAGGGCCACGCAAGGAACTGGGCCTGCGCACACTGTTCAACATGCTCGGTCCACTGACTAACCCGGCGGGCGTCAAGCACCAGGTGGTCGGCGTATTCAGTCAGGCGCTGTGCCGGCCATTGGCCGAGGTGCTGCTGCGCATGGGCAGCAAACACGTGCTGGTGGTGCATTCCCAGGACGGCCTGGACGAATTCAGCATCGCCGCGCCGACCTTTGTCGCGGAACTGAAGAACGGCGAAGTGACCGAATACTGGGTACAGCCGGAAGATCTGGGCATGAAAAGCCAGAGCCTGTTCGGTCTGGTGGTCGACAGCCCGGCGCAGTCGCTGGAATTGATTCGTGACGCGCTGGGTCGGCGCAAGTCCGAGCACGGCCAGAAAGCCGCCGAAATGATCGTGCTCAACGCCGGCGCTGCGCTTTATGCCGCTGATCATGCTTCGTCATTGAAAGAAGGCGTGGCGTTGGCCCACGACGCATTACACACGGGCCTGGCCCGCGAAAAGCTGGAAGAACTGGGTGCCTTTACCGCGGTATTCAAGCAGGAGAATGAAGAATGAGTGTGCCGACGGTTTTGGAAAAGATTCTGGCCCGAAAGGTCGAGGAAGTCGCTGCGCGCCGTGCCAGTGTCAGCCTCGCCGAATTGGAAACTCTGGCGAAAGCAGCCGATGCACCGCGTGGTTTTGCTGCCGCGATGATTGCCCAGGCCAAGCGCAAGCAGCCGGCCGTCATTGCAGAAATCAAGAAGGCTTCGCCGAGCAAGGGCGTGATCCGCGAAAACTTTCATCCTGCGGAGATTGCCACTAGCTACGAAGCAGGCGGGGCCACCTGTCTTTCTGTGCTGACCGACGTCGATTTCTTCCAGGGCGCTGATGAGTATTTGAAGCAGGCCCGGGCGACGTGTTCGCTGCCGGTGATCCGTAAGGACTTCATGATCGACCCGTATCAGATCGTCGAAGCGCGGGCATTGGGGGCCGACTGCATCCTGCTGATCGTTTCGGCGCTGGATGATGTGAAAATGGCCGAGCTGGCCTCAGTCGCCAAAGGTGTTGGCCTCGATGTGCTGGTAGAAGTCCACGATGGCGACGAGCTGGAGCGGGCATTGAAAACCCTCGACACTCCGCTGGTGGGCGTCAACAACCGCAATCTGCACACGTTCGACGTCAGTCTGGAAACCACGCTCGATCTGCTGCCGCGCATCCCCCGTGATCGCCTGGTCATCACGGAAAGCGGGATTCTCAACCGCGCCGATGTCGAGCTGATGGAGATCAACGACGTTTATTCCTTCTTGGTGGGCGAGGCATTCATGCGCGCCGAGAAGCCGGGTGTGGAATTGCAGCGGCTGTTTTTCCCGGAGAAAGGCACCGCGATCAAGTCCGGCGGCTTGGACTGATCCACCGGTGTAGGCCAGAAAGCCATCGCCACTCACGTCAGGAGGCAGCATGACCCTTCAGCTCTTGGCAACGTGCGTTGAAGCCGGCCTCAAGGCCGAGCAGGATCTGCTGGCGTCAGTGTGTGATGGGCACGCCGAGAGCGGTTTCCTGTTCTGGCGGCCTACCGACCGCGCGCTGGTGATGCCAAGGCGGTTGAGCCGTCTTCCCGGCTTCACTGAAGCCAGCGAAACCCTCGCCGACAGTGGCTGGCCTGTGCTGTTGCGTGAAAGTGGCGGCGAGCCCGTGCCGCAATCGCCCTCGACGGTCAACGTGGCGCTTGTGTATGTGCAGCCGGACACCGATCTGGATCGCGACCGCATCGAGAACGCCTACATGCGCCTGTGTCAGCCGATCCTCGATACGCTGAGTGAGCTGGGTGGCGCTGCATCCTTGGGCGAAGTCGAAGGGGCCTTCTGCGATGGCCGTTTCAACGTCAACCTCAACGCTCGCAAGATGGTGGGTACTGCGCAGCGCTGGCGGCAGAGTCAGGGTGGCAAGCGGCCGGTGGTGTTGGCCCATGCCGCGATGCTGCTGGATAACGAGCGCGTTGAGATGGTCAACGCAGTCAATCGCTTCAATGAAACCTGTGAACTCGATGCGCGGTGCGAAGCGCAAAGCCATATCGCTCTGCATGAGCTGTTCGACGCGCCGGATTTTCTTGGCCGTTTGAGTGAACGCTATACACGCCTGCTGGCCGGAATCTGACTCACCTGCCAATACCCCGGTCCGTGTGTTAACGAGTGCCGAAAACCACCATGGTTTTGCCCCGGACATGCACCAGGTTTTGCTCTTCGAGCGATTTGAGCACACGACCAACCATCTCCCGCGAACACCCTACGATACGGCCAATCTCTTGGCGGGTGATTTTGATCTGCATGCCATCGGGGTGGGTCATCGCGTCAGGCTGCTTGCACAGATCGAGCAGGCTGCGGGCAACGCGGCCAGTGACGTCCAGAAACGCCAGATCGCCCACCTTGCGGGTAGTGTTGCGCAGACGCTCGGCGATTTGCGCACCGATGGCGTACATCAATTCGGGATCCTGCTGACTGAGCTCGCGGAACTTGGCGTAGCTGATCTCGGCCACTTCACATTCGGTTTTGGCGCGCACCCAGGCGCTGCGGTGGGCACCGGCGGCCGTCTGCTCGAAAAGTCCCAGTTCGCCAAAAAAGTCCCCTGTATTGAGATAGGCCACGATCATCTCGCGACCTTCGTTGTCTTCGATCAGGATCGTCACCGAGCCCTTGATGAGCAGGTACAGCGAATCCGATTCTTCGCCTGCGCAGAGGATATTGGTCTTCGCCAGGCATCGTCGCCGCTGGGCGTGCGGCAGCAGTTTGTCGGCGATTTTCATCTTGTTCGGAGGCTGCACGGCGAGCATGGCTGTATCCCGTAAAAAACTGCGCCCTTAGGCATTCTTAGAGGTATCGGCAGTAGTTGCCATTTGACGCAGTTCAACAGCGGCAATTAGCCAATTTTTCAGACACTTCCTACATTTCGGTCGTTGCCGGGCATGTCCCGTCCACTCAGCGACGGCAGGGCCCTGTGCTAAGCTGGCCGCCATTTTTCAAGCATTGGAGTCCGGTGATGAAAGCGCGTATTCAATGGGCGGGTGAGGCGATGTTCCTCGGTGAGTCCGGCAGCGGCCATGTGGTTGTGATGGATGGCCCGCCAGAAAGCGGCGGTCGCAATCTGGGTGTTCGCCCGATGGAAATGGTGCTGATTGGCCTGGGTGGCTGCAGCAATTACGACGTGGTCAGCATTCTCAAGAAAGCCCGTCAGCCCATCGAGAGTTGTGAGGCGTTCCTGGAAGCCGAGCGCGCCAACGAAGATCCCAAGGTGTTCACCAAGATCCATTTGCACTTCGTGGTTAAAGGGCGCGGCCTCAAAGAGACGCAGGTCAAACGTGCGATCGAGCTGTCCGCCGAGAAATACTGCTCGGCGTCGATCATGCTGGGTAATGCCGGCGTCGAAATCACCCACGACTACGAGATCATCGAACTGGGTTGAGCAACGCTCAATTTTCACAAAAGCGGTGCAGGCTATGGCATGCGACTTCTGACGTCTGCATAATGCGCCCCTTTTTCAGGGCGCGACCGCCGGGTAGCCGGCTCGCCTCCGACCAGACAACCAAAATCGCCAACGCGAAGAGGTGTTAACCGTCCTACGCAGCTGAGCCGGGCTCAGTTGACGGGCATGCTTGATCACGCGGCCAGCGCCGCACCCATATAGAGAGTTTTTAACGGTGAAAAGCAAACTCAAGCTCCACGGGTTCAATAACCTGACCAAGACCTTGAGCTTCAACATCTATGACATCTGCTATGCGGAAACCCCGCAGGACCAGCAGGCCTACGTCGAGTACATCAACAGTGTGTACGATGCCGAACGCCTGACGCGGATTCTCACCGATGTCGTCGATATCATTGGCGCGAACATCCTGAACATCGCCCGTCAGGACTACGATCCACAAGGCGCCAGTGTGACCATTCTGATCTCCGAGCAGCCGGTTACGCCGACTGACAGCCAGATCGAAGAATCGCCGGGTCCGCTGCCGGAAACCATTCTCGCGCACCTGGACAAGAGCCACATCACGGTTCACACCTACCCTGAAATCCACCCCGTTGACGGCATCGCCACGTTCCGTGTGGACATCGACGTGTCGACCTGCGGCGTGATCTCCCCGTTGAAAGCGCTGAATTACCTGATCCACAAGTTCGAGTCCGACATCGTGACCGTCGACTATCGCGTGCGCGGCTTCACCCGTGACGTTGAAGGCAAGAAGCATTTCATCGACCACGAGATCAACTCGATCCAGAATTACCTTTCCGATGACACGCGCGACAGCTACCAGATGACTGACGTGAACGTGTACCAGGAAAACCTGTTCCACACCAAAATGCTGCTCAAGCAGTTCGAGCTGGACAACTACCTGTTCGGCGACGCCACCAGCAATCTCTCCGCTGAACAGCGCGAGCAGGTGACCGGCCGCGTGAAGCACGAGATGCTCGAAATCTTCTACGGCCGCAACATGCCGGTCTAAGGTCTCAGTGATACAAAAAAGGCGCCTGTTCAGGCGCCTTCTTTGTTTCCGGTCTTTCGTGGCAGCTTTGTTCGCTGATAAAGGCCGGCCGACCGCAGATTCGATCAGATCCTGTAGGTGGTTTTGGTCATGATTTTTGCCAACAGGCTCATGCCGAACTTCACCGGCGCCGGGAAGCGGAAACCGCCTGCCTCGATCGCGCTTTCTGCGTGATGCTCTTCGTCGGCGCGCATCTGTTTGAGAATCGCCCGCGACTTCTCATCCTCGACTGGCAATTGCTCCAAATGCTCATTCAAGTGTTTGCACACCTGATCTTCCGTCGCGGCAACGAAGCCCAGGCTGATTCGATCGCTGATCAAGCCAGCCACTGCGCCGATGCCAAACGAAGCACCGTAGAACAATGGGTTGAGCACACTGGTATGACTGCCCAACTGATGAATGCGTTGCTCGCACCACACCAGATGGTCGATTTCTTCCTCGGCGGCGTGCTCCATGGCTTTGCGCACCTGAGGCAGTTTCGCGGTGAGTGCCTGCCCCTGATACAACGCCTGAGCACAGACTTCGCCAGTGTGATTGATGCGCATGAGCCCTGCGACATGCCGGGTGTCGGACTCATTCATCTTGACGTCGGGTTGAACGATGGCAGGCGAAGGACGATGTGCGTGCGCGCTGACGGGCAGCAGCGTCTTCATCGCTGCGTCGGCTTGAAGCAGGAAACGGTCGATAGGGGAGTAGTGACGTTCGGTAGCCATGGGCGCCTCCGGGTAAATCCACGGCGGTCAGTCTACCTCAAACGGTGTAACCGGGCTTGTCCGGTGTCAGCCCGCCGGGGCGTTGGCGCGCATCCGGCAGGTCTACGAAGACCGGAGAGGATGACTCAGCCCGGCGGCCAGTTCATCTGGCGCTGACCCAGCACGTGCATGTGGATGTGATAGACGGTCTGTCCGCCTTTTTCGTTGGTGTTCATGACCACGCGGAAGCCGTCCTCGCAACCCAGTTCTTTTGCCAGGCGCTGGGCTGTGAACAGAATGTGGCCCAGCAGGCCCTTATCGTCTTCAGTCACGTCGTTGAGGGTGGCAATCGGCTTCTTCGGGATAACCAGAAAATGCACAGGCGCCTGGGGGGCGATGTCGTGAAAGGCCAGCACTTGATCATCTTCGTAGATGATCTTCGCCGGGATTTCCCGATTGATGATCTTGGTAAACAAAGTATCCACAGCCTTCTTGCTCCGTTTCGAGGGGGATGAAGGCAGTGTACTGAGCGTCCCGGTTCACGCCCAGACGTTTATTGCGATGTGCCCCGTCAGACTGACGTACGAGATTTGAGCATCGAGCCCCAGAGCTTTCGCGTCATCCAGCGACTGGCAAAGCGCGGCAGGCGTGTCTGTAGCCTGTTTCGCCAACCCGGGATGATCACCGCACGGTTCTTGTCGAGCGCGCGAACCGTGTACAGCGCGACCTCCTCGGCGGTCATGTGGTCGTCGTGCGTAAACTTGCCGGCATCCAGTTGTGCGGTGCGGAAAAACGCTGTGCGCGTCGGCCCGGGGCACAACACCGAAATCTTCACGCCGGTCTTGTGCAGCTCCTCGCGAAGCCCTTCGGAAAAATGCAGGACGTACGCTTTGCTCGCCGCGTAGGTGCTCATCCATGGTCCCGGCTGAAAGCCCATGATCGACGCAACGTTGAGGATCTGGCCGCCGCCTTGCACCGCCATCAGGTTGCCAACCGTGTGACAGAGACGCGTCAACGCGAGCACATTAAGGTCGAGCAGGTCCTGCTCTTGCGCCCACTCTTGAGCGAGAAAGGGCCCGCTGTTGCCGATGCCAGCGCAGTTAACCAGCAAGTCGATGCTTCGCGAGCCTTCCTCGAGTTCAAGCAGAAAGCCCGAGAGGCGCAGCGGCTCACCCAGATCGCAGGCACGGAACAGCACCTCGACACCAAAGCGTTGGGTGAACTCGATGGCGATGCTCTCGAGCATCTCCCGGTGCCTGGCCACGAGAATAAGGTTGCGACCCCGGCGGGCGAGGGCTTCGGCCATCGCCAGGCCAATACCGCTGGATGCACCTGTGACCATGGCATAACGGGTCATGCAATTCTCCAGTGTTTGCAGCTTGTATTGAGACAGCGTCCTTGCTGCCAGATAGTTATTGGTCGTCGTTGCTGTCGGATGAGTCACCACTATCGACAGGATCAACGGGAACGACCGGTTGTTCCGCGTCATCGTCGTAAGGCAGCGCTTGCTCGTATTCGCTGGTGGTGGCTTCGACCTGCTCCTGAACAGTGTTCAGACCACCCATCATCCCGGCCACTAAGGCCAGCGCCAGCACCGCGAGCCACAGAATGGCGAGGACCTTGACGCGCGGTGTGTTGCCGGGCGGCGGCGGACCATACCGATTCGGGCCCGTGTTGCCAGGGACTGCCATCATCAGGATCGGAAAGAAGCTGCCCACCACCGGCACCAGATTCAGCAACAGCAACCAGGCTGACCAACCGGCGTCGTGCAACCGCTGGGCGCCGATCTGGATGCTGACAACCACGAACGCGACGAGGGCAACGGTGCCGAGCAGTCCGCCCGCCACCAGCGAAACGCTGAGAACGCCGACGCACACGGCAGCGACCAGCAGGCCGACGGCCACCAGCGCCAGACTCCACGCCAGGTAGCGCAGACGGCCGATTCGCCCCCGAATGGAGAACACCTTCAAGTCGCCTACGGCGGGCCAGTTTTGTGCGGCCGGCGTGCGCGGCGGTGCGTAGGGCGAGGCCGCAGGTTCGAAAGCCGGACGCTGTGGAGTATCTTCGACCACGTCCTCAAGCCTCAATGACACGGGCTCCTCGGGCTCGATACGGCCCTCGACACCTGCATCGTTCAACGCCGCGAGATAACGCTGCGCGTCGTCCCGCGTCAGGCTTCGCTTGATGGTCACGGGTTTGCCGGTGAAGAGACGATCAACGCCGGACACCTCAGTCTTGAACAGCTGCGCCAGGTTCTGGCGCGCTGTCTCCAGCTCAACGCCTGTTCGCAGCTGTCCCTCGAAAACGATCTTGAAGTGCTCCGCCATGCTGGCTTCCTTGTCTTGAGTTCATACGATATGAGCAATGCGCGTCAGAACGGTTTGACGACGACCAGAATGACCACCGCCAGCAAGATCAACACGGGTACCTCGTTGAACCAGCGATAGAACACATGGCTGCGACCAGGTTCGCCGCGCGCGAAGCGTTTGACCTGCGCGCCGCACACGTGGTGGTAACCAATCAACAGGACAACGAGGGTGAGCTTGGCATGCAACCAGCCTTGCTGCAGGAAACCCGGTGCGAGAACGATCAGCCAGATACCGAATACCAGGGTAGCGATCATCGAGGGCATCATGATCCCGCGGTACAACTTGCGTTCCATGGTGCAGAAACGCTCGCGGCTTACGGAGTCTTCGCTCATGGCGTGATAGACGAACAATCGCGGCAGATAGAACAGGGCGGCGAACCAGCACACCATTGCAATGATGTGCAGCGCTTTAATCCAGAGATAGAGCATTTTGGTTTGTTTCCAGGGACACGGTGCCAAATAGTAGTGGCTTCCGCGCCCGTACGTCACGTTCGCGGTTGTCCCATCGGCAATCGACCCATATGATCAGCGGCTTTCCACTGGTTTGGTTGAGGGGCAGGTTATGGTCAAGGTCGGTATCGTCGGCGGTACGGGTTACACCGGCGTCGAGTTGCTGCGTCTTCTGGCGCAACACCCAGAGGCTGAAGTGGTTGCGATCACCTCGCGCTCCGAGGCAGGTTTGCCTGTCGCTGACATGTATCCCAACCTGCGTGGTCACTATGACGGCCTGGCGTTCAGCGTACCGGACGTCAAAGTGCTGGGCGCGTGCGATGTGGTGTTCTTCGCCACGCCCCACGGTGTCGCACATGCGCTGGCGGGCGAGTTGCTCGCCGCGGGCACCAAGGTCATCGACCTCTCCGCTGACTTCCGTCTGCAAGACCCGGTCGAGTGGGCCAAGTGGTACAACCAGCCCCACGGCGCGCCCGAATTGCTCGACGAAGCGGTTTACGGCCTGCCGGAAGTCAATCGCGAGCACATCAAGGGCGCGCGCCTGATTGCAGTGCCTGGCTGCTATCCGACCGCCACTCAGTTGGGTTTTCTGCCACTGCTCGAAGCGGGCCTTGCTGATCCATTGCGCCTGATCGCGGACTGCAAATCGGGTGTCAGTGGTGCAGGTCGCGGCGCCAGTGTGGGCTCGCTGTATTCCGAAACCAGCGAGAGCTTCAAGGCCTATGCCGTTAAAGGCCATCGCCATCTCCCCGAAATCACTCAAGGGCTACGCCGTGCTGCAGGTGGCGATATCGGGCTGACGTTCGTGCCGCACCTGACGCCGATGATCCGTGGGATTCACGCCACGTTGTACGCAACCGTCGTGGACAAGTCGGTCGATCTGCAGGCGTTGTTCGAAAAGCGCTATGCCAATGAGCCTTTCGTCGACGTGATGCCCGCCGGAAGCCATCCGGAAACCCGGAGCGTACGTGGCGCCAATGTGTGCCGCATGGCCGTGCATCGGCCTCAGGACGGGGATTTGGTGGTGGTGCTGTCGGTCATCGACAATCTGGTCAAAGGCGCTTCGGGCCAGGCCGTGCAGAACATGAACATCATGTTTGGCCTTGATGAACGCCTAGGCCTGTCCCATGCGGGGATGTTGCCGTAATAGCGGCTTCAGGCCTCAAGCGGCACGTCTCAACTCGCTGGTGATAGCGGCTGTTTTTTGCGGCTTGTCGCTTGCGAGCTGTGGCTGCCGTCACAATAGTTGACCAATTTTCTAGGAGAAGCGGATAATGCGCGTCATTACGCATTATGACGGCTTAGCGCCGGGAGATTTTGAACATGAGCGTTGAATCCTTTACCCCAGTGGCTTTGGAATTCACCCACGGTGCCGCGCACAAGGTGAAAACTCTGGTCGATGAAGAGGGTAATGATCGCCTGAAGCTCCGTGTCTTCGTGACCGGTGGCGGTTGTTCCGGTTTCCAGTACGGCTTCACCTTTGACGAAGACGTCGCCGATGATGACACCATTGTCGAGCGCGAGGGCGTCAGTCTGGTGGTCGACCCTATGAGCTTCCAGTACCTGGCAGGTGCGGAGGTGGATTATCAGGAGGGGCTTGAAGGCTCTCGCTTCGTGATCAAGAACCCCAATGCCGCGACTACCTGTGGCTGTGGCTCTTCGTTCTCGATCTGATCCAGGCGATACACACAAAAACGCCGCGCATTTGCGCGGCGTTTTGCATGGTGGGCGTTGGGTCAGGCCGGGTAGATCGCGCCCAGCACTCGCAGGCCTTTGGCCCCCGTCACGCTTGGACGGTTGGCGGGTACGCTCTCCAGCGCGCAATGGGCAAGCCAGGCAAACGCCATCGCTTCGACCCAATCAGGATCAACGCCGAACTCTGCAGTGCTAGAAACCTTTGTTGCTGGCAGTAGCGCCGCCAGCCGATCCATCAACGCCTTGTTGTGAGCACCGCCGCCGCAGACCAGCAGTTCTTTGGTCTGCGCCTGTGCCGATTGCAGGGACTCGGTAATGCTCAATGCGGTGACTTCGAGCAGTGTCGCCTGCACATCTTCGGGTCTCAGCGTTGGCATCTGGAACAGATGGTGGTGAACCCAGCCAAGGTTGAATACTTCACGACCCGTGCTCTTAGGCCCCTTCGTTTGAAAGAACTGATCACTGAGCATGGACTTCAGCAGCGCATCATTGACTGTCCCGCTCGCGCCCCACGCGCCATCGCGGTCATAGCTCACGCCCCGCTGTGCCTGAATCCAGGCGTCCAGCAGCACATTGCCTGGCCCTGAGTCGAAGCCGGAAACCGGTTTGTCGATTTCGATCAGGCTGAGGTTGCTGAAACCACCGACGTTGAGCACGGCGCGGTAGTCTTTGTTATCGTCGAACAACGCTTCATGGAAAGCGGGAACCAGCGGCGCCCCCTGGCCACCTGCGGCGATATCGCGCTTGCGGAAGTCGCTGACCACGGTGATGCCCGTTAGCTCGGCGAGCAGGGCAGGGTTGCCAATCTGGATGGTGAAGCCGCGGGCCGGCTCATGACGAATCGTCTGACCGTGACTGCCGATCGCGCGGATTTCACCGGCTGACACGCTCTGCTGGTCCAGCAGGGCCAGCACGCCTTGAGCCGCGAGACGAACCCATTTCTGCTCGGCGATGCCGGCGCGGGCCAACTCGTCCGGGCCGCTGGCGCAGAGCCCCAGCAGTTCGGCGCGAAGGTCGTCCGGCATGGGAATGTAGTAGGTGCCGAGCAAACGTGGTCGGTCATCCTGTTCTACCAGCGCGAAGTCGAGTCCGTCCAGACTGCTTCCGGACATTACACCTACATATAAAGTCATGGGTCAGCGCTTACTCGAGGCCAGCATGGTGGCCTTTTCCTGGTCCATGCGAGCCATCAAAGGTTGGCTCTCCTGCATGAACCGCTGTTTTTCGGACTTGGCGATCGGATCAGCCATCGGCAGCTTCTGCCCCAGCGGGTCGACATGAACGCCATTTACCTGGAACTCGTAATGAACATGAGGACCCGTGGACAGGCCGGTGGTTCCAATATAGCCAATGACCTGGCCCTGCTTGACGCTGGATCCGGACTGAATGCCCTTGGCAAAACCCTGCATGTGGCCGTACAGCGTCCGGTAGGTTTCACCGTGCTGAATGATCACAGTGTTGCCGTAACCGCCGCGCCGACCGGCAAGGATGACTTTACCATCGCCAGTGGCCTTGATTGGGGTGCCACGAGGTGCAGCGTAGTCGATGCCTTGGTGGGCGCGAATCTTGTTCAGGATCGGGTGTTTGCGACCGGATGAGAACAG
>LIDZ01008777.1_pt6 | contig 12362 bp, 17 predicted proteins | sample 644651 | NCBI WGS metagenome assembly LIDZ01 (sample SAMN03856242, study PRJNA289617) | food metagenome | isolation source: wine grapes on drying loft during traditional withering process | host: Vitis vinifera cv. Corvina | place: Italy: Gargagnago di S. Ambrogio di Valpolicella | collected 2014-01
AGGAAATATTCAGCTTGCGCAGAAAATGCTTGTAATCGTCGCCGACTTTTTCCGACAGAACTTCGATGACGTGAGCCTTGGTATCTCGATAGGTCAGCAGATTGCTTTCCCAGCCTAAACGACCCGAAGCATCAATGGAAATGTAGTACATTGATAGATCATGTTCTGCTACAAAGTCTCCCGCTGGAATCTCAGGAAAATCAGTTTCTAACACGGGCTCTTTGTAATGGGTAAAGTTGTCATCTGTCGTAGTTCGCCCCGACAGCCAGCCTTGGTGGTCATAATGACGATTTTCCCCAAAGGCTATTTCGTAAAACAGATCCCCTGACTTGTCGCTTTCTGGTGTATCCATGTAAGGTCCTAAAATCTTTCCATCTAACGAGGTAAACATGTGGCAAAAAATATACGGTCTAGTCATTTTGTTTGCTCCTTGTAATCGTATTTTTTCCTAACTGGAAGGCTTCTTCCAAATAGTTCTCTTTAATAATGTGCTTGCCGTCTTCGATCTTGGTACCGCCAGCCAGGCACATGCCGATGTCCTTCCACTCAATCGCTTGGGTGACAAAGCGGTAATAGGAAACCGACTGTTCAAAGGTCCAAAAGTTCTCGTCGCCTGCGGTCATCAGCAGCATCGTTTCCTTCTTAGGGAACTTGTCATCTTTAGCCGTGGCATACAAACGCTCGATAAAGGCCTTGATTCGGGCAGAAATCGTCCAGAAAAACAACGGGGAGGCAAAAACCAGTACATCGCTCTCTTCAAACAACGGATACAGCTTCTGCATGTCGTCCTTAATCACACAACTGCCGCTTCTCTGGCAAAAATTGCAGCCGCGGCAACCTTCGATTTGCTTGTTGCCAAGAAAAATCTTCTTCACCTGATGACCGGCTTCTTCGGCCCCGGCGATAAAGGCATCCGTCAGTTGCATGGTCGATCCGCGGGATGTGCCGCTGCCCACCAATACTAAAATTCGTTTCATTTTGATCCTCTCCTCGTTCCCTTTAACTCAAGCCTAACACTTAACCTCGACATCAAGTCAATGCCTTTTTCCGCAATTTAGCAAAAGAAATCTTTTTAAAAGAAATTCGTTTTTTATCGTTGACTTAACCTTGACTTTAAGTGCTAAAGTGAATTCATCAGCTGGAAGAAAACAGCCGAAACGACTGACCCATTAGCCAACCGCAGCAGGAATACCCAGCACAACTTACCCTGCTGAAAAAAAGAAAAGAGGAAAATTATAATGATGAATACCATTGACCAACAACACCTAACCGGAGAACGTGCCTTATTTAAAAGCAACAACCTGATTGTGAAGAATTCTGTGTTTGAAGACGGCGAATCGCCATTAAAAGAAAGCCGCAACCTGGACATCAGCGACAGCATTTTCCGCTGGAAATACCCATTATGGTACTGTGAAAACGTCGAAGTCAGCAACACTACCCTGTTAGAAACCGCTCGCTCCGGTATCTGGTACACCAACAACATTGCCATCATCGACAGCATCATCCAAGCATCGAAAACCTTCCGCCGCGGCAAAGATATTCGTTTGACCAACGTCCACATGCCGAAAGCCGAAGAAACCTTCTGGAACTGTGAAAATATCACCCTGGACAATGTCCAAGCAGAAGGCAATTATTTTGCCATGAATAGTAAAAACATCACGGCCGTTGATTTTTCACTAAGCGGCAACTATGCCTTTGACGGTGCAGAAAATATCGAAATCCACAATTCCAAATTAATTTCCAAGGATGCGTTTTGGAACTGTAAGGATGTCACCGTCTACGATTCAGTGATCATCGGCGAATACCTTGGCTGGAACTCTATCAACCTGCGCTTTGTGAATTGCTACATCGAAAGCGAACAAGGCCTGTGTTATGTAGAAAATCTAGTGATCGAAAACGGCAAAATCATCAATACCGATCTAGCCTTTGAATATTCTACTGTGGATGTTTCTGTGAACACCACGATTGACAGTGTGAAGAATCCGATTTCCGGCACCATTAAAGCCAAAAATATCGGTGAACTGATCATGGAGGAAAGCGAAATTGATCCAGCGCAAACCACGGTTTGTTTGATGGAAGCCTGCGAGAAGATGACAGCGATGGCGAATCGCTAATTTATAGCTAGGACGAATACGATAAATGGAAATTTGGTCACTAATCAATGAACCTGCGAATAATAGTCTGGTACATCACATTATTATCTGAGTGAATAAAACGGACCCAAGAAAATAGTCGGCAGCAGAAAGCAGAGCAATCGCCCACTATTTTCATGGGCCTTTTTGTCTTGTAAAAATTAGATTTACGTGTGAAGAGGCTTGCGTTACGATATAATAGAAGCCAACAGTTATGAATGGACGCTCGGTTGTAAAGGAGGGACGAAATTGCTTAGACTCTACATATGCGACGATGAAAAAAGAGTCGCTGAAACAATCCATCATTACGTCACAGGATATTTTATCGCTCGACCAAGCGAATATGAAGTACATGAATTTTATAGCGGAGAAGCACTAGTAAATGCGGCAAAGAAAGAACCGGTTGAACTGATATTTTTAGATATCGATCTAAACGACAGCCATGGCATTCAAATTGCCAAGGCTATTCGCCAATTTGATAAAAAGGTAAAAATCGTCTTTATTACGAATCATACAAATTACAAAGGACAAGCCTTTTCGGTCCATGCTTTTGGATATATTGATAAGCCGGTTGAACGTGCTGGAATCTATGAACAATTAGATGAAGTTAAAAACTATTTAATGGATGAAAAGAAAGATGCGTCCTTCAAATTTGATACAACCGATGGCTTAATTGAACTCGAGCTAAAGGATATTCTCTATTTTGTTAATGAAAATCGCAAAGTCACAATTGTTACCTTATCTAATCGATATGCCATGAAACAGAAAATTTCAACCTTGGAAAAACAGCTGCTGGATTATCACTTCAAAAGTCCTCACGCTAGTTTTTTAGTGAACCTTGATTATGTAACGGATATTAAGAATTACATTGTTTACATGATAGAAGGGATTGAAATCCCGCTTTCGCAACGCAAGTCGATGAGCTTTCGCCAAGCGGTTAGTGCGTATTTAGCCCATACTATTCAGCTATTTAAGGAGGTAGATTATGACTGATTATGCCGTGCCTTTAGTCAAAGTCCTCTTAACTTCTTTTATTTCTACGTTTATCATTTTTAATTTCATTGATCGACTTTTTGTGCGCAGATACTCAGAAAAATGGAAATATGCTGGTCCCTTTTTTCTTAGCTGGTGCCTGTTTATTGCAAGTGCCTTTTTCGCTAATGGTCTGATCAGCATACTTATTACCCTATCTGTGACCTTCCTTACTGCACTCTGCTTGTATCATGCTGGTAAAAGCTCTGATGTCTTGAAGCTTTGTTTGTTTCTGATATACATTATATTGACAGAAATTGTTGGACAGATTGTACTGTCGCTGATCGGTGGCCAAGCGGTGAGCATTTCCCACGGTGATCTCCTGCAGTCATCCATCACGTTTGTCTGTTACCAATTTGTTATGTATTTTGTCAGCAAGAAAAAAAGTAAATTCGATCATGCCGGAAATTTGATTACGCTGGTGGTTATTCCAGCGATCTCCCTTTTTCAACTATTTGTACTGGTTTATTTATTAAAAGATCAAACCGATAGTACCAATAAAGTGTTGGTTTTGGGAGCCTGTTTATTGGTGCTTGCCATTAACCTGATTATCTACGTTTTATTTCAACGGATTGCCGTACTAAATTACCAGAAAATGCAGTACCAATTACTTCAGCAGCAAAGCCAAGCGCAATACAAATACTTCCATGAATTAGAACAGAATTATGAAGAAGCCCGTAAATTTTTCCACGATATAAAAAATCACCTAAATGTAATGGAAGAGCTGTATAAAGGTGCTGAACCGTCAGCTAATGAGTATGCTGAAGGAATCAGAAATGAGATGGCTCAATTAGATACGGTCGCTCCCTCCACCAATCGGATCATCAATATTTTGATTTATAAATGGAGATCAGAAGCGAAGAAACACGGGATCACTTTTACTTGTCAGTGTGAAGACATTGACCTTAGCTTCATTGAAGACAAGGATTTAGCCACTATTCTTTCAAATTTATTGGACAATGCCTTTGAAGAATGCTCCGCCAATTCTTTCGAACATAATTTTGTCGATTTCACCTTGTGCAAGATCAATAACTTCATCGTTATTAACCTGTCTAACAGCAGTGAATCGGTTTTGAGCTATGCCGGCGAGCGATTGCGTTCGGGAAAAGAAAACCATCTCGGCTTAGGACTGACTAACGTCCAGACAACGGTAGAGAACTATCAAGGAGTCATGGCTGTCTCGCAGAAAAATCAAGTCTTTACCGTTCAATTAACCTTCTTTGGTCAAGAATGATCCTAGCAATTTTACACGAAAAACCGTACATTTTGCACATTTTAAGAATCCTCCGCTTTTCTAGCTATACTGTGAGTATAAATAGAAAAAAGGAGGATTTTATCATGTTGAAATCAATTATATTCCTGTTGGCGGCAAATGAAAGCTGGCGTTTTTGGGGCAACTTAGCTAAGCTGCTGATTATGCTGCTGTGCCTTGTGGTTATCGCCGTGATTACTTGGCGCAAGAATCACAATACTTTTTGTAAAACTTGTCAGCGCCGAGCCAAAAGGTTTGGTAAGTATTGTGATTATTGCGGTACCGAAATGACGGCGGCCAATAAGGAGGTGGTAATCGGCATCAATAAAAAGTATAAAATCACAAGTGTGCTGGCAATCTGTGTGTTGAGTCTGTCCATCATTTTTAGTGTTTTTCAAACAATTAACCGTTTTGAATTCTCAGATTATGCGACTGGAATGTATTCAGGCTTTGAACAGACCTACACGAAAGCGGATGATAGTTGGGGAGTTGAATGCAAAAAGGCCTTATCTAATGGCCGTTTCCATAAAGAAATGCTGCTGGAAAAGAAGGACGCTAAAACCTTGTATATTGATTCTAAATCCGGCATTGGAACCCTGATTTTAACCATTACCCAGGCTGATAAAACCCAGCAAGTGGACATCAGTAATACTAAGGGTCTTCTAGAAGTGGATTTATCTGAATTTGACACTAGCAGCGAAATCAGCTTAGATGTTGAACATACCAAAGTTGAAGATGTGCAATTTAAAATTTCTGCAGCCAGCTGAAGAATCAGAGATCAACCCCAGCGTTGAATAACACTATTCAGCATTTCTGGACAGAGCCGATAATTTTGAGGGGAAGCCCCCCTTTAAGTTATCGGCTTTTTGGGTTTCGGGTTTGAACATCTCGCTAGCAATTGACAACATACACTGTGTATGTTAATCTGAATTTACAAACACAGTGTATGTATACAAGGAGGTTAAACATGCCGCGTAATAAATATCCTGAAGAAACGGTCCAGAAAATTTTAGATGCTTCGTTGAAACTCTTTCTTGAAAAAGGCTACGAAGAGACTACTGTGCTGGATATCGTGGATGAGCTGGAAGGCTTGACGAGAGGTGCATTTTATCATCATTTTAAATCCAAGGAAGAAGTGTTGGATGCGTTGGGGACCAAATTATTTTGGGACAATAACCCCTTTGAAAAAGTGATGGCGGAAAATGAGTTAACAGGTTTAGAGAAAATAAAAAAAGTCATCAAATTGTCCTTACAAAACGAAGATCAGCAAAAAGTCGGCGTCATGTCTATTTCACTGCTGGAGAATCCTAGAATCTTAGCCGAATTTATGGAAAGCAACCAGACTATTGCTGCTAAGCTATTTGAGAAGCTCTTTCAAGAAGCGATTGATGACGGCTCGATAAAGGATATAAAACACCCAAAAGCATTACCTAGCTTATTCACTCTGCTGCTAAATGTTTGGCTGCCGCCAGCAATATTCCCTGGTTCTAAGGCGGAAGTGCTGGAGAGACTCTATTTGATGAAGGATATCCTTGATTCTATCGGTGTCCCTGTCATTGACGATGAAACTCTTGGCTATGTTAAAAAGACGTTGGAAACGATACCAACTGAATAAAATTGCTTCGGCGATTTTATTTTTTTAAATACATACATTCAGCATGTATAAAAGGAGGAACTAACATGACAGAAGAAGAATTTGAAGCCGCAATGGAACATTTTGGTGATGTGATTGAAGAAACGGTTGAGAAAGCGGCAGATTTGCTTGATAAGTCTCTCACCTGCGCCTGGAGATTTCGGCCAGTTCGGATAGTGGGAAATACGATTACCTTTCTGACCGGTGTTGGACTGATCGTCAGCGCTGTACCCTTTGTTGAAAACGGCTACGATAAAACGCCCAAGGCCTGCTTAATTGGCGGCAGCCTAGTGATTGCCGGGAAAGTGGTTGAATATGCTGTATTTAGGAAGAAATGAGGTGGGAACAATGAGAAACATATACTTTTGCGTGAAATGGACCACAATAGCCATCATTACCGCAATCGCTGTTGTTGAACTATTGTCAGATATGCCTGATAACTCGGACGCTTAAACCCATATACATTCATACTATATGGATGTTCTAAAGGAGGATAAGGTGGCTCGAAACAAATATCCAGAAATTACCGTCGATAAAATTCTAAAAGCTGCGGAACATCTATTTCTAGAGAAAGGTTATGACAACACCACTATTCAGGATATCGTCAATGAATTGAATGGGTTGACCAAAGGAGCCATCTATCATCATTTCAAATCGAAAGAGGATATTATGGATGCCCTGGGAGATAAGATATTCTTTGCCAATAACCCATTTGAAGTAGTCAAAAAGCGGACTGACTTAAATGGACTGCAGAAAATGCGTCTGGCCATCATGTTAAATAAAGCCGATGAAAATCAATTGGAATTATCCAAACAGTCCCTGCCCCTCTTAAACAATCCGCAAGTGTTAGTCAGAATGATTGACTCCAATCGTCGAATTTTGTGTCCTTATTGGCTGGAGTTGATTGAGGAAGGTCAAAAAGATGGCTCGATTCATACTAAGTATGCTGCAGAATTAGCTGAATTTTTAGCTTTTATTGATGTGTGGTTCATGTTTTTGGTGACTGGCGACAGCGTTGAGAAAATGCAAAGCAAATATCTATTTATCTTTGAAATACTAGACAAAATGGGGCTGCCGATTTACGACCAGGACTTGGAAATATCCATCAAATCACTGCCTTTTTTCGCTGAAGCAGACTAAGTAAACTTGTCTTTTGCTTCTATCAGCTATGTGAGTTTTACAGCAAGAATACATCTAAGGAGGAATTACTATTTCAAATCTACCTATTTCTATTGAAGTTTCTGCCCTAAAGAAAAGCTTTCAGGACAAAGTGGTACTAAAAGATGTCAATTTTTCGGTTCCCAGCGGTACCATCTATGCCCTGCTGGGTTCCAATGGTGCCGGAAAGACCACGATTGTTAAAATTCTGTCGACTTTGCTGAAACCAGATGGCGGCAAAGCAACGGTCAACGACTTTGACGTCGTGAGCAAGGTGATCAGGTGCGGGAGTTTATCAGCTTAACTGGCCAGTTTGTGGCCGTTGATGAAGTTTTAACCGGCCGCGAAAATTTGAAACTGATCGGACAGCTGCGACGTTTGCCGAATATAAAACGGAAAATTGTTGAATGGTTAGCCTTTTTCAACTTAACGGATGCAGCTGATCGCAGGGTCTCCACTTATTCCGGCGGGATGCGGCGGCGCTTGGATATCGCCATGAGCCTGATGGTGAACCCGCAAGTCCTCTTCCTGGATGAACCCACCACCGGACTGGACCCGCAAAACCGCATTGCCATGTGGGATCTAGTAAAATATCTATCCGAAAAAGGAACCACCGTCTTTCTGACGACCCAATATTTAGAAGAAGCGGAATATCTGGCTGACAATGTAGCGATTCTTCATAAAGGGTGGATTATGGTGGAAGGCACACCTCAGGATCTGAAAGAAATCATGCCCAATCGCGGAGTGAAGTTGAATTTCACTAGTGAAGAAAAAGCGGCTGAAGCACTAGAACTATTAGGCGCCCATGATATTAACGTTGCTGCGGTTGAACAAGATTTGCCTTCATTGGAGGATGTCTTTTTAAGCTTGATCGATGAAACAAAGGAGGAAACAATTCATGCGTAATACGATTTTTGATTCGTGGATTATGTTTAAACGTTGTTTGTCTATCTCGCTGAGAAATCCGGAAGCCCTTTTAACCGCTACCTTCCTCCCGTTTATCGTCATGCTGCTGTTTACTACCATCATGGGTAATATGACAAATTTAGCCGATTTTAATTACGTGGATTTTATCGTGCCAGGTATTATCATGCAAAGTATCGGTCAGGCTTCGCAATATTCCGCCATGAATGTCGCCACCGATATGACTAAAGGGATCATCGACCGCTTCCGTACCATGTCGATTTCAAAATCGGCGGTGATCATCGGCCATACTGGCGCTGGAGTTGTCAGAAATACTATTTCCACTGTGATCATCTTCGGTACTGCCTTGATTTTAGGGTTTCGACCGCAAGCTGGCTTTAGGGATTGGGGTGTTGTCCTAGGACTGCTTGTTCTGGTGAACATTGCCATGTCGCTGGTTAGCGTACTTTGTGGACTCATCGCCAAGTCGGCCGAAGGTTCCATCAGCTTGATGCTTCCCTTTTTCGTTCTCCCCTTTATTAGTTCCGGCTTTGCTCCGGTGGAGACGACGTCTGGCGGCATTCGCTGGTTTGCTAAAAACCAGCCGATGACCCCGATTATCGATAGCATCCGATCGTTGACCTTGGATTTACCGTTGGATAATAGCCTAATGGTCGCTTTAACTTGGTGTATCGGCACCATCCTAGTGACTTATTTTGTTTCGCTGCAGATTTATAAAAGGAAAATTGCTTAGGAACAATTTGTGATAAATCCGTAGCACACGCTGACTGTCTAGTTGACGTGTGTTTTTTTAACTGACTTCACCCCCTGTGATAGAAGAAGCGGATTTGGTTGATAGAGAAATCCGATCTTATCCCCTCATTACCTGGACGGCAAATCGTGATTTGCTTACTGCTGAACATTTACTCAATTGACTTTTGGGTAAGCGCATGTTATCCTTTGTTTGCGAACATTTATTATGAATATTCACAAATATAATTCGCAAAGAAAGGAGCTTTTTTACTATGCCCTCAAAACCGGTCTTGTCTGAACAGGATAAGGAGAACATTAAGCAACAATTGCAAACCCTTTGCGAACAGCTTTGGGTATTACAAGGATACAAGAAAACAAGTGTTAAGCAGCTGTGCAGTGACACCACTATTGCGATTGGTACATTCTACTCCCTTTATTCCACTAAAGAGGAACTATTTTTCGAAACTGCTAAAGCAATCCAAGTGCGATTGACCGATCAATTTTTACAAACTGTGCTGCACGGAGCGAACCAAGCCAGCCTGGCGAAGGCCCTCAAGGAGTTGTTCCGTGAGTTCGACAGCAAACCTTTTCTCTATAATGTCAATACACCTGATTTTAGAGCGTTTGTTACCAAGCTTTCGGATGAGAACATGGAAGAACTTAAATTTGAAAGCATTTCCTTTTTCAGAGAGGTTTGTAAAGCGGCACAATTAAATCCAAAAGTTGACGATGCTAAAGCTTTTGGGGTGTTAAGCGCCTTGCTTTCGACGGTTGCCACCAAGCAGACACTGTCTGAAATGTATGATTATTTTGAGATTTTTGATTTTATGGTAGATAAGTTAGTCGCTGAGCTGTTTGAATAGGAGGAATGGGCATGGATCATTTACAAATAATCGCTGCAATTCAAAGAAGCTTTTTACAATTCGTTCCGCTTTTCCGGGTAGGATGGGTGGTGACCTTGGTACTTGGCCTCGCAATGTTATTGATCGCATTTTTCCTGATCAAAAATCTTGTCAAAAGAAATTACCCTTGGATTGTCGGCGGAATTGGTTTGCTCATGGTGATTAGTTCGGGAACCCAGCTAATCATGAGCTATTTATAGGAGGTATTTTAATGATAAATCAAACAGCAGCTTATTTTGAAAATTGGGCAAAGGACTTGGGACTATCGATCAAAATTCCACGCCCGACCCCCGCAACAAGACGTGCCTGCAGTGTCACGAACGGTTTCGTTGGCCTTAGTTTAATCGGAACAGGGGCGCTATTCAAAAAGCCTTCACTGATCGTGCTGGGAACTTTAGGACTAGCCGGTGCCGTGCTGCTTTCACAAGATCAAGATGACTAGGAGGTCACTATGCGATACAAATACAAAACCATCCCCTTCACTAACGACGAAATCAGTCATTCCTGCGAAGGATTGACCGCAAAGCTCAGTCAGGCCGGAGAGCGTGGCTGGGAGCTGGTTACTATTTTTTCACAAAAAGGCTTAGGTAGTTCTGCCTATACTATTTTTGGTGTTGCCCAAAAGTAATTTCTGGTACTTAGGAAGACGGTTGCGGAATCCTCGTAATTGCAAGCTGGATACTCTTCCCTTTCTTTGCCAACCGCATGCCAAAATCACTCTCCCCAGCCACATATAATCTCCACTATTGGAACAGCCTGATATCTGTTAATTTTTAGCTGAACTACTGGATAGACAATTCTTGTGATTATCTGATTTCTTTCCAATTCACCTAAGTCTTTAAAGTAAACAAAGAGCTTTCCAGACACAACAGCCAGTATTGCTATATCCATTTTTCCCTGTATACTTATAATTGAAATACGTGAAGGAATCTAAATTTCGTATTCACAAGATTTTAAAGTAGGGAAAACACTGCTTTTGAAGAAAGAAGGAATAGTATGAAGAGTCGAGCTGCCGTTGCATTTGCTCCTGGAAAACCGTTGGAGATTGTAGAAATTGATGTTGAAGATCCAAAAGAAAATGAAGTGATGGTAAAAATTCTGTACACCTCTGTTTGTCATACCGATGCGTTTACCTTATCAGGTGATGATCCAGAGGGTGTCTTCCCAGCTGTTTTAGGTCACGAAGGTGCAGGAATTGTGGTAAAAGTCGGGGAAAACGTGACTTCGGTTAAAGAAGGCGACCACGTGATTCCTTTATATACACCAGAATGCGGAAAATGCGAGTTTTGCTTGTCGGGAAAAACGAACCTCTGCTCTGCGGTACGTGAAACACAAGGAAAAGGACTGATGCCCGATGGGACCACGCGTTTTTCCTACAATGGCGAACCGGTCTATCATTATATGGGAACCAGTACCTTCAGTGAGTATACGGTGGTAAACGAAATCAACTTAGTCAAAATAAATGAAGATGCGCCGCTGGATAAAGTGGGCTTATTAGGCTGTGGTGTGACAACCGGTATTGGTGCCGTTGAAAATACAGCGAAAGTTGAGGAAGGTGCCGTTACTGCTGTCTTTGGTTTAGGAGCGATTGGACTGGCTGTTATTCAAGGGTTGAAAAAAGCCAATGCCAAGCGCATTATTGCGGTGGATACGAACCCTGACAAATGGCCATTAGCCCAAAAAATGGGAGCCACTGAGTTTGTCAATCCGAAAGAGTTTGATCGTCCAATTCAAGAAGTCATCATTGAAATGACCAATGGCGGAGTGGATTATAGTTTTGAATGTATCGGGAATGTGGAAGTGATGCGTTCTGCGTTGGAAGCTTGCCACAAAGGCTGGGGCGAAAGCATCATTATCGGCGTTGCCGGAGCAGGGAAAGAAATCCACACTCGTCCCTTCCAACTAGTCACCGGGCGCGTTTGGAGAGGCTCTGCTTTTGGCGGTGTAAAAGGGCGCACCCAATTGCCAGGAATGGTGGAAGATTACATGAATGGCGAGATTGACTTAGATTCCTTTATCACCCATCACTTAGATTTCTCGCAAATTAACGAGTCCCTAGATTTATTACATCGTGGTGAATCGATTCGCACGATGCTAACTTATGGAGGGTAAACCTATGACTGTAGAAATTCTGGAAACGCATCGCTCCTTTGGCGGAAAACAAATCAAATATCGTCACACGTCAAAAAGTTTGAAGTGTGAGATGACCTTTAGCTTATTCTTGCCAGCAGAAACACCAGAGAAAAAAGCGACCTCACTGATCTGGTGGTTATCTGGTTTGACCTGTACCGATGATAACTTTAGTCAAAAAGGAGCCTTCCAAAAATATGCGGCTGAACAAAACATTGCTTTTGTCATGCCTGATACTTCTCCTAGAGGCGAGACAGCCGATAGTGAAGATTGGGACTTAGGCCAAGGTGCGGGTTTTTATCTAAATGCCACGCAAGATCCTTGGAAAGAAAACTTTCAAATGTATGACTATTTAATCAAAGAATTACCAGAGATTGTCTATCCTTTACTTCCTAATTTTTCGGGAAAAGAAAGTATTATGGGCCACTCAATGGGCGGTCACGGCGCTCTAGTTCTAGGATTAAAAA
>LIDZ01015588.1_pt4 | contig 12352 bp, 14 predicted proteins | sample 644651 | NCBI WGS metagenome assembly LIDZ01 (sample SAMN03856242, study PRJNA289617) | food metagenome | isolation source: wine grapes on drying loft during traditional withering process | host: Vitis vinifera cv. Corvina | place: Italy: Gargagnago di S. Ambrogio di Valpolicella | collected 2014-01
GTTGAGGTTGCCTTCGACCCAGCACTGGGCATCTACCTGGCAGTGCAGGCGGCTCAGGGGCCAGGCGCTTTCGAAGCACGCATCTTCGGCGAGCATGTCCCACAGTGCCTGCACCTGGATCGGCTCGGCCGCCATTGGCGCGCGCTCGGTATCGAGCCAGGCCAACTGCAAGGCAGCTTCGACCAGACGCTGCATGCCGTCGACCTCACGGCCAAGGCGGTGGCGCAGCGATTCAAGCTCGTTTTCGGTTTCGCACGCCACCCGCAGCCGGCTCAGCGGCGTGCGCAGCTCATGGGACAGATCGCGCAGCAATTGTTGCTGTACCTGCACTGTACTTTGCAGGCGTTCGGACATCTGGTCGAAGGCGCGGCCCAGTTCACCGAGTTCATCGTCGCGGCGCGCCACTTCGGCGGGCAGGCGGGTATTGAGCTGATCGGCGCGCCAGGCCTTGGCCTGCTCGCGCAGTTGGTTGAGGGGCACCACCAGCATGCGATACAGGCCCACGCATAACAGCAGCGTCAAGAGCGCTGGCATCAGAACGTTGGTCAACAGGCGCGACAACAGCAAGTAGCGGCCCGGGGCAAAGCGCGCGGGCAGTTCGATCACCAACATGCCCGCTGCGGGTGTATGCGCGAATGGCACCTTTAGCCAGGGCAGGGATTTTTGCCGTTGGCTGGTGGGCCAGTCGAGGGCGCGCAAAAAAGTCAGGCGCTGTATCTGCGCCGGCTCCAGGGGCTGGCTGGCGAGGGATTGCAGGTCTGCCCCGATGACGGCCGCGAAGCCGGTTTCGCGCTGGCGCAGCTCCTTCAACCAGGCGTCCACACCCGGCCGGCCACCCTGCTGCCACGCGACTTCGGCCTCCTCGCCGTAAGTGCTGAGGGTCAGGCGGGCTTCATGGGATAAAAAGGCAGTCTGCGTCTCGAGGTAGCGGCCCCAGGTCCAGCTCAGCCAGACCATCAGCAGGCAGAAGCCAATCAGCAGCCCCGCCAGGCGCCAGAACAGCGAATGACGGTTGGGCAGATCAAGCCGGCGCATGGGTTGCGGGCTGCGCAGCACTCAGGGTGTAACCACGGCCCCAAACGGTTCGTACGGCGCGGGCTTCATAGCCGATGGCCTTGAGTTTGCGGCGAATCTGGCTGACGTGCATGTCAAGGCTGCGATCGTGCTGGGCGTAGCCGCGTTGGAGCACGTGCTGATAAAGGAAAGCCTTGGTCAGGACTTCTTCCTGGCTGCGGTGCAAGGTTTCGAGCAGGCGGTATTCGCTGGGGGTAAGCCCGGCCCATTGCTGCAAATGGCAGACATCGGCGCGTTGTTCGTCAAAGCTCAGCGCGTCCAGTGCGGCGACCGGAATCGGCGGCTGATAGCGGCGCTCCATGGCTACCCGACGCAGGATCGCTTCGACGCGCACGTGCAGCTCGTCGACACTGAAGGGCTTGGGCAGGTAGTCGTCGGCGCCGCGCCTGAAACCAATGATGCGATCGGCTTCAGAACCCAGTGCCGACATGAGGATCACCGGTGTCGCTGAATGCTCGCGCAAATGGCCGAGTACATCGAGGCCGCTCATGCAAGGCAGCAGCACGTCCATCAGCACCACGTCGTATGGCTTACTACGGGCCATGTCGAGCGCCAGGCGCCCATCCCGGCACCAGGTCACCTGATAACCGCAGCGCCCGAGCTGGTCGTGGACGAAAGCACCCAGTACCGGATCGTCTTCGACCGCAAGAATAGAGGGGCGGCAAACCGGAGCGGGATTCATTGGCTTCTGCTGTTAATTCTCATTTTGCGAATTATTGGTCAAACACCTGTGATGGGCAAGCAGGCAATGACCGGCACAGGGGTGGGGAGCAGGGGTTGTTTGACTTAGCACGTGCGCCGCAGCGCTTCTCAGGGTATTTTCCACCTATCGAGCGCCCTGTGGGCCGTGGGTGGAGAGCGTTGTGCTGAACAAATTGGGGCTCAAAAGCCGGGTCTTGCTGCTGGCGCTGCTGCCGGCCACCCTGATGGCGGTGCTGCTGGGCGGGTATTTTGCCTGGCAGCAGCAAAATCAGCTTCAAAACAATCTGCTGCGCCGTGGCGCCGCGATCACCGAGCAACTGGCCCCCCTCGTGGCCCCCGGGCTGGTCAAACAAGACCGCGCCTGGCTGGAGCGTATCGCCGCCCAGGCGCTGGAGCAGGCCGACGTGCGCTCGGTGGCCTTTCTGGATGCCGGCAAGCGGTTGATGGCCCACGCAGGGCCAAGCATGATTAATCCCGAACCCGAGGGCAGCGGCCAACGTCAGCTGCAACTTACAGGCAACGACGCCACCCGCTACCTGCAACCCGTCTATGGCCGGGATCGGGACCTGTCTGGCGATGCCGTGCCCGGCGAAGCCGAACTGCTGCTCGGCTGGGTCGAAATCGAAATCTCGCACAGCGGCACACTGCTGCGCGGCTACCGCATCTTGTTCGTCACCGTGGTACTGATGGCCGGCGCGCTGTTGCTCACAGGCCTGCTGGCGTTACGCCTGAGCCACGGCATCAGTGCACCCATCACGCGCATTCGCAACGCTGTCACCCAGCTCAAGGATGGCAACCTCGAAGAGCGCCTGCCGGCATTGGGCAGCCATGAGCTGGACGAGCTCGGCGCCGGGATCAATCACATGGCCGCCACCTTGCTCGCAGCCCAGGAAGAACTGCAGCACAGCATCGACCAGGCCACCGAGGATGTGCGTCAGAACCTTGAGACCATCGAGATACAGAACATCGAGCTCGACCTGGCGCGCAAGGAGGCCCTGGAAGCCAGCCGCATCAAGTCGGAATTCCTGGCCAACATGAGTCACGAAATCCGCACGCCACTCAACGGAATTCTGGGCTTTACCCACCTGCTGCAAAAGAGCGAACTGACGCCGCGCCAGCTCGACTACCTGGGCACCATTGAAAAATCGGCCGACAACTTGCTGGGGATCATCAACGAGATCCTCGATTTTTCCAAGATCGAAGCCGGTAAACTGGTGCTCGACAGCATCCCGTTCAACCTGCGCGATATCCTCCAGGACACCCTGACCATCCTCGCCCCCGCCGCCCATGCCAAGCAGCTCGAACTGGTGAGCCTGGTGTACCGCGACACGCCGATCTCGCTGGTGGGTGACCCGCTGCGGCTCAAGCAGATTCTGACCAACCTGGTGAGCAACGCGATCAAGTTCACCCGTGAAGGCACCATCGTCGCCCGCGCCATGCTTGACGATGACAACGAAGATACCGCGCAGCTGCGCATCAGCGTGCAGGACACCGGCATCGGCCTGTCTACACAAGACGTGCGCGCCTTGTTCCAGGCTTTCAGCCAGGCCGACAATTCGTTGTCCCGCCAACCGGGGGGTACCGGTCTGGGGCTGGTGATTGCCAAGCGCCTGGTCGAACAGATGGGGGGCGAGATTGGGGTCGACAGCACCCCCGGTGAGGGCTCGACGTTCTGGATTTCGCTGTCGCTGCCCAAGGCCCGCGACGATGCCGAAGACCGCCCTGCCCCACCCCTGCTCAACCGCCGCATAGCTATTGTTGAAAGCCACGATCTGGCTCGCCAGGCTTTGCAGCACCAGCTGGAAGAATCCGGGCTGGTGGTGAGCGCGTTCCCGTCGGCGCACAAGATGATCCTGGCCGTAGAGGCCGCCAAGCTGGGCGGGCAGCCTATCGAGCTGGCCGTGTTGGGGGTCACCAGCCACGACATGCCGCCCGAACAGTTGCAGCAGCACGTACGCAACCTCGAACAGCTCGGCTGCCAGCCGTTGGTGCTGTGCCCGACCACCGAGCACACGTTGTATCAGCCAAGGGTGCCCAACCCCCATAGCCAATTGCAAGCCAAGCCGTCGTGCACCCGCAAACTGCGCCGCAGCCTGGCCGCACTGATCAACCCCAAGCGTCTTTCGCTGAACCTGGAAGGCGACCTGGAGACAGGCAACAGCCGCATGGCCAAGGTGCTGTGCGTGGACGACAACCCGGCCAACCTGCTACTGGTGCAGACCCTGCTCGAAGATCTGGGCGCCGAGGTACGGGCGGTGGACAGCGGCCTTGCCGCGCTGCAAGCAGTGCAAAACGAACACTTCGATCTGGTGCTGATGGACGTGCAGATGCCGCAAATGGACGGGCGCGAGACTACTGAACGCATCCGTCACTGGGAGAGCGCCCAGAGCGGGCCATCGCTGCCGATCGTCGCCTTGACGGCCCATGCAATGGCCAACGAAAAGCGCGCGTTGCTGCACTGCGGCATGGACGATTACCTGACCAAACCCATCAGCGAACGGCAACTGGCCCAAGTGGTGTTGAAGTGGACCGGGCTGGTCTTGCACCTGAAACCGGCGCGCGGTCAAGAAACACCTCGGGACGTGGGACCGCTGTTGGTGCTGGACGCCCAAGAGGGTTTGCGATTGGCGGCCGGCAAGGCCGATCTGGCGGCAGACATGCTGGCCATGCTGCTGGCGGCGCTGGAAAGCGATCGACAGGCGATCCGCGCGGCGCGCGACAACGCTGATGTGGCTGCGCAGATCGAACAGGTGCACCGTTTGCACGGCGCGACGCGCTACTGTGGCGTGCCGCAATTGCGCGCCGCCTGCCAGCGCAGCGAGACCCTGCTCAAGCAGGCCGACCCCGAGGCCGCGTTGGCGCTGGACGAACTCGACGAAGCCATCGTGCGCCTGGCAGAGCACGCTCGAGACGCCTGACGCTCCACTACCCCCGGAGATTTCCAGATCAACGCACGGCCTCCTGGAGGCCGGAGCCCGCTCAACGGAGGGAGCGGCGTGGTAACATGCGCGCCTATTTGGAGGACCCATGGTCGAACACGATTTTCGCTACAGCCTATTCAACCCTCAACACACTCTGACCGAATGCCGGGCGCTAGTGCCTGGTCGCTATCAGGTCACTGGCAGTGGTGGCTCCATCCAGGCCGACGATGTGTTGCTCGTCACCCTCAAGGGTTCGAAAACCCTGTCGATGCGCCTCACCGTGGAAAAGGTCCGCCACCTTATCAACCCGCCCGGGCAATGGACCGCTGTGGCGAAGGGGCCAGTGTTCGGCGAGCTGGCCATTCACGAATGGAAAGTGCAGTGCGACACCTGCAGCACCGAACTCGCCTTCGAATTCGCAGTGGATGCCAAGCTGGGTGAAAAAGCCCTGCAACCCGCCGCAGTAGCGCGTATTGCCGAGCTTGGCTGGAGCACCACCGGGGAACAGCATCGCTGCCCCAAGTGCCAGAAGGCCGGCTAGCGTTCCCACTTGTCTGCGCGAGCGTTGGCCAGGCTACCCTGGCTGACGCAGCACCTTCAACCGCGCTTGTATTCCCGCTGCGGTCTGTTCGCCGATCAGTTGATCGCGCACTTTGCCTTTAATGTCGATGATGTAAGTCACCGGTAGTCCTTCGCTCTGGGGCAGGTCGAACCGTGACGCCGGATCGGTAGCCAGTACGGTGAAGCGTATCCCCAGTTTGTCGGCGGCCTGCTTCAAATCGGCGCCCTGCAGATTGTCGAAATTGACCCCCAACACTGCAACGCCCTGGCCTTGCAACTGCTCGGCGAGGCTGTTCAATTGTGGCACTTCGGTACGACACGGGCCGCACCACTCGGCCCAGTAATTGACCACCAGCCACTGATCGTCGAGTTGCTGCGCCGCCACCACCTTGCCGTTCTGGTCGGGCCCGAAATCTGCGCCACAGCCTGCCAACAGCAACGCTGCCAGCAAGGCCAGTGTCGAAACCAAATGCCGTGTCATTGCCGCTTTCCTCTTTATCGCTGCCGCCACGTGGTTAGAATAGCCGCCACCGCACACAAGTAATAGGCGCCCGACATGACCGACCTGACGCTCTACCATAACCCGCGCTGCTCCAAATCGCGCAGGGCCTTGGAGTTGCTCGAAGAACGAGGGTTGGCCGCGACCATCGTCCGCTACCTCGACACACCGCTCGACGCTGCGGCCCTCAAGGCGCTGCTAAGCAAACTCGGCATCAGCGCAAGGCAACTTCTGCGCACCGGCGAGGACGAATACAAGGGCCTTGACCTGAGCGCCGCCACGCTAAGCGAGCAAGCGCTGATCGACGCCATGGTCGCGCATCCCAAGTTGATCGAGCGGCCAATTCTGGTCAACGGCGACAAGGCGGTCATCGGCCGCCCCCCTGAAAACATTCTGGAGATCCTGTGATGAGCACGCCCTACATCCTCGTGCTGTATTACAGCCGCCACGGCGCGACCCGCGAGATGGCCCGCCAGATTGCCCGCGGTGTCGAGCTCAGCGGCCTGGAAGCACGTTTGCGCACGGTGCCTGGGGTATCGAGCGAGTGTGAGGCCGTAGCGTCGGCAATACCTGAAGAAGGCGCCCTGTATGCCAGCCTCGACGACCTCAAAGGCTGCGCCGGCCTGGCCATTGGCAGCCCGACGCGCTTTGGCAACATGGCGGCCGCGCTCAAGTACTTTCTCGATGGCACCAGCAGCCTGTGGCTCAGCGGCGACCTGGTTGGCAAGCCGGCCGGGGTATTCACCTCCACCGCCAGCCTGCACGGCGGCCAAGAGACCACCCTGTTGTCGATGATGATGCCGCTGCTGCACCACGGCATGCTCATCACGGGCCTGCCCTATAGCGAGTCGGCCCTGATCGACACTCGTGGCGGCGGTACCCCTTACGGCCCCAGCCATCATGCTGGCGCCGACGGCAAACGCCCCCTCGACGAGCACGAACTGGCCCTGTGCCGCGCCCTGGGCCAACGCCTGGGCAAGGTCGCCAAGGATCTGTCCTGATGCAAGATTACAAATGGCTGCATGAATTCTGCCTTAACCGTTTTGGCTCGCAGAAAGCCCTAGATGCACAACTGCCGACGCCGCTTGCACCAGCAAAACTGCGCAAGATCAGTACCGATCGCTATCTGTCAACGATGGCCTTGCGGGTTTTCCGTGCGGGCCTCAAGCACAGTTTGGTAGATGCAAAATGGCCGGCGTTCGAAAAGGCCTTTTTTGCGTTCGACCCTGAGAAAGTCGTGCTGATGGGGGCCGAACATCTGGAGCGACTGATGCAGGACAAAAGCATCATCCGCCATCTTGGCAAGCTTAAAAGCGTGCCGCGCAATGCGCAGATGATTCTCGACATAGAGCAGGAGCACGGCAGTTTTGGCAGTTTTATCGCCGAGTGGCCGGTCACCGACATCACCGGGTTGTGGCAGTACCTGGCCAAGCAGGGCACGCAGCTGGGCGGGCTGTCGGCGCCGCGATTCTTGCGGATGATCGGCAAGGACACTTTCATCCCGACTTGGGATGTGGTGGCGGCGTTGAATGCACAGGGCATCGTCGACAAAGTGCCGAGCAGCAAGCGCGATCAGGCACTGGTGCAGGCGGTGTTCAATCAATGGCACGCCGACAGTGGGCTGCCGATGTGCAAGCTGTCGGCGATGCTGGCGTTTACCGCGAATCATTGATCGCCGGTAAGGCGCCGGACCAGGCCAGCAGTTAACAAATGCTCCCCCAGGCGGAATGCACTCCCCTGTGGTGAGGCTGCTTGCCGCCGATAGGCCATGCCTGGCAGCCCTCGGCCGATCATGCGGCACATTCGGCAGCAAGCGGCCTCGCCACTGGGTTGCTTGAGCCACCGTGTTAGTCAGTAAGACCCTGTGGCGAGGCTGCTTGCCGCCGATAGGGCTGGCCTGCAAAGTACACCAAGGCAGCTGCCGCACTTCAGCTTTGCGTACCTCGGCCGATACAACTATCGAGCACGAGGAACGCGCCATGACCACCGCCACCCAAAAACACGCCGTCGAGGCCAAGCCTGAGACGCCTGTACCCGAAGCGCCCAAGCTACCGTGGGACGACGTGCGCCCCGAGCATTTCCAGATGTTACGGCTGGTCCCCCTGCCGGCTGACCGCAGCACGGGTCCACGACCGCTGCGCTTCATCCAGTTGGGCCGTGCCGAGCGGCACAATGCCCATTACAGCTTGCTGCGTCTCGAGATCGAACTCCCGGGCCAACGCACTCGCCCAGAGCAAAACAGCCTGGACGTATGGGTCGACCACGAAAAACGCACCGTTCACACCATCCCGCAAGTCTTGCAGACCGAGCCGGGCAACCGCGGCATCGGCCGTTTCCTGCTGGCCCAGGCGGCCATCTGGGCACAAGCCAAATGGGCCGACCACGCCATTGCCGGCGCCGAACTGCCTAACAAGGAGGCCCTGATAGAGGGTCACCGGCTGCGTCGCGACCATGTGCTGACCACCCACGGCCTGAACATCAGTTACGAAGACGCCCAACACCTCAAGGGCAGTTACAAGGGTTTGTTGGTCAGTGGCCTGCTGGCCGAATGGAACACCGAGCGAATCCAGCCCGTGGAAATTCTGGATGTGGCGAGCATGCTCGAACAAGCCGACCACAAACTGGCCGAAAAAGAAGTGCAGATGCGCAAGCAGGAGGAACAGGTCAGTCAGTTTCGGCGCGACGACAACAGCTTGCGGTTCACCATAGCCTGCTTGATTGCGTTTTCGGTATTTCAAGCGGGGTTGCTGATCTGGATGGCGACACACCGATAGACAAAGCAACACCGTGGTGAGGGGGCGCCCCCCACCATAGTCCGGGCCCCACGCTGCTTATCAAACTCGCCCGGCGAACAAGGCCTGATGCTCGCGGCATTGCTGCGCGCTGAGCATTAGCACGCCATGCCCGCCACGGGCGAATTCCAGCCAAGCGAAATCCACCTCCGGGTACAACGCCTCGACGTGCACCTGGCTGTTGCCCACCTCAACGATCAGCAAACCCTTGTCAGTCAGGTGATCGGCCGCTTCGGCAAGCATACGCCGCACCAGGTTAAGGCCATCCTCACCGCATGCCAGGCCCAGCTCCGGCTCGTGCTGATACTCGGGCGGCATGTCGGCGAAGTCTTCGGCATCGACGTACGGCGGGTTGGACACGATCAAGTCGAAGCGCTGCCCCGGCAAACCGCCAAACCCATCGCCCTGCACGGTATAGACCCGCGCATCGACGCCATGGCGTTCGATGTTCTGATTGGCCACTTCGAGGGCTTCGAACGACAGATCGGCCAGCACCACTTCGGCATCCGGGAACACGTCAGCGCAGGCGATACCGATGCAACCAGAACCCGTGCACAGATCGAGGATGCGCGCCGGCTCTGCGGCCAGCCATGGTTCGAAGCGGTTTTCGATCAGCTCGCCGATGGGCGAACGAGGCACCAGCACGCGCTCGTCGACGATGAACGACATGCCACAAAACCACGCCTCACCGAGCAGGTAGGCGGCAGGGATGCGTTCTTCGATACGGCGCTTGACAAGGTGCTGCACGTGGCTGATTTCGTTGTCTTCAAGACGGCAATCAAGATAGCTGTCGGCGATCTCCCACGGCAGGTGCAAGGCGCCCAGCACCAACTGGCGCGCTTCGTCCCAGGCATTGTCGGTGCCATGCCCGAAGAACAGGTCCTCGCCATGGAACTGGCTGACGGCCCAACGGATATGGTCGCGCAAGGTGCGCAGGCGGGAAGTGATCACAGGCATACTCCAAACAATACGACGGTGGAGTTTATCACGGGAAACCACAGGTTCCGTGGGCGCAATACACTCTTGGACACCCACACGCGGCTAACGGATGGCTCTGTGCCGAGGGTGCTTGCCCCCGAGAGGCCCTGACTGGCTAGATGCGGCGTATCAGGGCGGACCTATCGGCAGCAACCGGCCTCGCCACAGGTCAACACAGGCTAAGTGGGCAATCTGGCAGCATGCTTGCACCCCCGCAAGGCCAACAACCACGGGCTGTGCAATCACAATGATTCACAGAATGGGCGAAGCAGTGGAGAATGTCGCAAAAGCCCTAACCAAAGGAGCCCTCGATGTCCGATCCGAAGACGATGTTTCAACTCAGCGGTCGCGGTTACCCGCCCACCAGCCTGAGCCATGCCACCTTGGTCATTATCGACGCCCAGCAAGAGTACCTCAGTGGTCCTCTGGCGTTGTTCGAGATCGATAAAGCCGTTGCAAACATCGCCCTGCTCCTGGCTGCTGCCCGCAAGGCCGGTCGCCCCATCGTTCACGTGCGCCATCTGGGCACCGTGGGCGGTCTGTTCGACCCGCAGGGCAACCGCGGCCAGTTCATCGATGGTGTCGGCCCGCAAGGCGACGAAACGGTGATCGAGAAGCGCCTGCCCAACGCGTTCAACAACACCAATCTGCATGAGCACCTCGAAGGCCTGGGCAACGTCGACCTGATCGTCTGCGGTTTCATGACCCACTCCAGCGTCAGCACCACCATTCGTGCCGCCAAGGACTATGGTTACCGTTGCACGCTGGTCGAAGACGCGTGTGCCACCCGCGACCTGCCCTACAAAGGTGGCGTGCTCAGCGCTGAACAGGTAAAAGCCGTCGGGATGGCAACCATGGCCGACAACTTCGCCTCGGTGTCCACCACTGCCACCCTGATCTGATCTCCAGCGGCCGCCCAGGGCTGCGTGCCCTGCATGCGACAACATCGAAGCCACGGCGCTACTGCGCCGCTGTCAATCCATTGAGGAAAGCGCAATGAAGAGATCCGATGGCGGCTTCAATGCCCGTCGGCTTCGCCCCAGGGGCCCGGGCAACTGGCGCTGGCGCTTGATTGGCACCGTGGCTGTCGCGCTGGCGCTGCTCGGGTTGCTGTTGCTACTGGGCGGTGTCGCCAGCCTGCTGGGGCATCCACCGGGCATCGGTGATCTGTACCAGTCGACCCAAGGCTCGGCAATCACCGCCGTGGCCGGGCTGCTGGTGCTCTGGCTGGGCTTCAACCTTTGGCGCCGCTGCCGACGGCGTCTGCGCCAAGGCAACTCGCTGAACCTCTCGCCGCACCTGATGAAAAAACACGACTGAGTCGCGTAGACTGGCCGTCCTGCGGTGGAGGCCGACATGCAAGACGATGATTTTTCCCTGTTCAAGAGCGAAGTGAAAGGCGTAAAGCCGATTCAGCACGACCGCGCCGACACCGGCAAGGTCAGGGCTGACCGCAAGCATCTGGCCACGCTGCGCAAAGCAGCCACGGTGCGCCGCGATGCCACGCTGGTGGACGGCCTTTCAGATCAGTTCGTGATCGATGTGGGCCCTGAGGATGAATTGCATTGGTCCCGCGACGGCGTGCAGGAAAGCCAGATGCGCAAGCTCAAACTCGGCCAGATCGGCTTTGAAGGCAGCCTCGATCTGCACGGGATGACGGTGGAAAAGGCCCGCGAGACCCTGTGGGCCTTTTTGGCCGAAGCGATACGCTTTGAAGTGCGCTGCGTGCGAGTGACCCATGGCAAGGCGGTACGCCTGGACGGCAAGAGGCCGATGATCAAGAGCCACGTCAACACCTGGCTGCGACAACATGCCCAGGTGCTTGGTTTTACCTCATGCCAGGCCCGTCACGGTGGCGCTGGCGCGGTGTATGTGATGCTCAAGCGGACCATGCTTGAAGGCCGTGACGAGTAAGCTTTAACTTGCGGCCCGTGCCCGGGAACCGTACCCTTTGCGTTTGCGAAAAACTTGACAGGTAGATCCATGTCCTTGGAACAGAATTACACCCAGATCCTTGGCCAGCTGGGCGAGGATGTGACCCGTGAAGGCCTGCTCGACACGCCAAAACGTGCTGCCAAAGCCATGCAGTACCTATGCCGCGGCTATGAACAGACCCTCGAAGAAGTCACCAATGGCGCGCTGTTCAGCTCAGAGAGCAGCGAGATGGTACTGGTCAAGGACATCGAGCTTTACTCGCTGTGCGAGCACCACCTGCTGCCGTTCATCGGCAAGGCCCACGTAGCCTATATCCCGAGCGGCAAGGTGTTGGGGCTGTCCAAGGTCGCGCGCATCGTCGACATGTATGCCCGCCGCCTGCAGATCCAGGAAAACCTCAGCCGTCAGATCGCCGATGCAGTCATGCAAGTGACCGGTGCTCTGGGCGTGGCCGTGGTAATCGAGGCCAAGCACATGTGCATGATGATGCGCGGCGTCGAGAAGCAGAATTCGTCGATGATCACCTCGGTGATGCTCGGCGAATTCCGCGAAAACGCCTCGACCCGTGGCGAGTTCCTGAGTTTGATCAAGTAATGATCATCGCCCGATGACAGTCACTTCGGGGTGAGGGGCTCGCTCACTCACCCCGCCGGGCCTTGGTGCCCAATAGCGGAGATACCCCTATGTTGATGAAAGCCCTGCGCGTCGGTCTTGGCCAGGTGATCGTGGTGGGCGACTTGCTCACCCGCCCCGCAAAACAGCGCCGTACCCCGCAGGCTCAGGCTGACGTCGACAACGCCGCCAAGGGCCTGAGCCTGTATCAGTTTCATGCGTGCCCTTTCTGCGTCAAGCCCCGCCGCACCCTGCACAAGCTCAACGTGCCGGTAACC
>LIDZ01009248.1_pt6 | contig 12351 bp, 10 predicted proteins | sample 644651 | NCBI WGS metagenome assembly LIDZ01 (sample SAMN03856242, study PRJNA289617) | food metagenome | isolation source: wine grapes on drying loft during traditional withering process | host: Vitis vinifera cv. Corvina | place: Italy: Gargagnago di S. Ambrogio di Valpolicella | collected 2014-01
AATCGTCCCCGTATGACGCCCCTTGTACCAGGACCCCAGGCTTTCAGCAGCATCTTCAATCAACGTAATGTGCCACTTATTGCAGATCCCGTTGATTTCATCCAACTCAACGGGATGTCCAAATGTATGCATGGGAACAATAGCCCGAATAACTTTACCTGTCAGGCGATCGACACAGTCCCCTTCATCGTTGAGAGTTGCATGCTGCTCTAACCATGAAGAAAGGGCTTTTGGACAAAGACCAAGACTTTTTTTGGCGACATCAACAAAAACGGGTTCTGCACCGATATGGTAAAGAGCATTACATGTAGCAACGAACGTCAGGGCCTGAGTAATGACAATATCACCAGCCCTGACCCCGGCCATGTAGAGTGCAGTATGAAGAGCCGCAGTGCCGTTCACCGTCGCTATTGCGCGTGTTGCACTGGTGAATTCCCTTATATCTTCCTCAAATTGGTCTACAAACTTGCCGACACTGGAAACAAAAGTACTGTCTATTGTTTCCTGGACGTAATTCTTCTCATGCCCATTGAACGTTGGTGCATGCAGAGGGATGAAATCTTTAGTTGCATACATTGCGCGTACAAATTCGACTAGTTGCATATTCATCTTACTCTCACATTTTGCTGTCAAGATACTTACCTGTTTCTTTATGAGCAAAATCAGGTAACATTTTATAGAAAAGCTCAACAATTTGCTCTTTGGTCCATTTCTTATTCGCTTTCAATTCTTTTATTCGGCTCTCGAAATATTCAACCAGACATTTGTCATAAGATAAATCATTTTTAATAATGCCTAAGCTATCGAATCGACTCATATCCAAGGTTTCATTATTGGTAAAAAATTCTTCGAAATCTTTCTCGCCTGTAGTATCACTTCCTGTAAAAAGACAAGGCCATTTCTTTTCAGCTGGTAGTGTATGGACGAGTGTGCGGGCTTCATCTTCACTTTTGCATAGATAGGGTTCATAACCCTGCTGATACAGATACTTCTCCGCTATTTCCGCAAAAGTGATGAGGTGTAATGACTCACTGAGCTTCGGAAAGAATATTTCTCTATTCTCTCCTAGCAAGCATGACATTAAGCAAAGCTCACCTGATTCCTTTGGTACAACGAAATATCGTTTAATATCATTAGGCGCAACAATGGGTTGTTTTTTGGCAATGCGTTGATTAAAACCATGTAGTAAGGAACCATCAGAGAATGCAACGTTAGCAAATCTTGCTGTTGATATGTCGATATCAGTACTTCTGCGCATCAGGAACATTTCCATAATTCTTTTGGAAGCGCCCATCATATTAACCGGATTAGCCGCTTTATCTGTCGACACACAAAAATACTTTTTAACACCATGCTCTATGCTTTGCTCAATTGTTTTATCGGTATTGAACACATTCACATCTATCATGCGCATGAGTGTAAAAGGGTCCTTTTCACTCCGCACATGTTTCAATGCTGAAAGGTTAAGAACATAATCATATTTTCCGTCCGCATTTATGAAAGCGTCATACTCGACACTACCAATATCCAACGCAAAGGTTTGGAAATCCCCAGTAATGTATCCTGATGAGCTTCGAATATCCCTGACCAATTCAACCATGTTGTTTTCACTGATATCGACAACATGTAATTTTTTGGGGTTACGTCTAAATATCTCTTTAGTAACAGCCTGACCGATAGAACCAGCACCACCAAGAACAAGGAATCGGGAATCTTGTACGATAGTAATTAATTGCTCTTCATAGTGGGTAATGTCTGTAGTGAATAATTCTTTTTTACGCCCAATCAGAGATAACATATCCATAGTCTGGCTCACCTAACTTTGTTCTTAGTTGCTTAATATCATAAAAAAACAACTGGTAAAATATCTCTAAGCATACGCCTGCAGAAACTCTAAAAAGTTGTTATTTATCATGAGGTTATTTATGTAAGCGCCGTATGGTTCGCTACATACTCTTTGGGATGACAGCTCCAATGGTTAATTTATCCATGCTACCGCCCCTGGCTTACAGCTACCAGAGTACCAGCACTTCAATCTGCAAAAGTTAACCGGTTTGTTGCAGGCTCCTCACTATGCACACGCAGAGCGCCATCGGTTAAGAGAAAACTCAATAATTTTCGTACTATCCAGCCTGACACACAAGACTAATCTGGAGTGTTTTGCTGAAAATTGTTCATTATGTAGACAGTATACGTTCAACTGTTCAATTTCCACTCACACCTGCGTGCGTAATTTCTCTTCTTACAGACGAATTAATCTCACTATCTTTTGTCTTGCATATAAAAACTCGCGTAAAAATAAGTATATAGGCTTTATTTTTTTATGTTTTCCTAAGAATGTCACCAGAATGAATCTAACTAAATGGGGTTATAACGTTTTGAGAGGAGAAACAAATATTGATAACAAGAGGATGCAATCCGACATAGGCCGGATTGCGTTTAATATTTAGCACATACAGTTCAGTAAGAGGCTATAGGTCTTTGTAACCGTTCGGATTCTGGCTCTGCCAGTTCCAGGTATCGCGCATCATCGCATCGATACCGCGGGAGACACGCCAGTCCAGCTCTTTATCCGCCAGTGAGGCGTCAGCCCAGAACGCGGCGAGGTCGCCGGCACGGCGTGGAGAGATCTGGTATGGGATCTCACGGTCGGCCGCTTTCTCAAACGCCTTCACCATTTCCAGCACCGAGTACCCTACTCCGGCACCCAGATTGTAGGCTTTGTAACCTTCAACCTGGCCGATATGATCCAGCGCTTTCAGGTGGCCTTCGGCCAAATCCATTACGTGGATGTAATCTCGTTCACCAGTGCCGTCTTTGGTTGGGTAATCACCGCCAAAGATGCCCAGCTTCTCCAGACGGCCAATAGCCACCTGCGCGATGTAAGGCAGCAGGTTGTTTGGAATGCCGTTTGGATCTTCGCCAATCTGGCCAGACTCATGTGCACCGACCGGGTTGAAGTAACGCAGTGCGATGGTTTTGAAATCCGGGTTAGCTTTCGCGTAGTCACGCAGAATGAACTCAACCATCAGCTTCGACGTGCCATAAGGGCTGGTCGTGCCGCCGATTGGCGTGGTTTCGACGTAAGGCACGGGGGCATCGGCGCCGTAAACGGTGGCGGAAGAGCTGAAGATAAACTGGTTTACGCCAGCAGCACGCATCTCTTCCAACAGGACCAGGGTCCCGGTCACGTTATTCTGGTAATACTCCAGCGGCATACGCGTGGATTCACCTACCGCTTTCAGGCCGGCGAAGTGAATAACCGCGCTGATGTCATGCTGGGCGAACAGGTCGCGCAGGCAGGCACGATCCAGAATGTCGCCTTCACAAAATGTTGCCGTCTTCCCTGCCAGTTTTTCAACCCGGTTGACAGATTCACGTGAAGCATTGCTCAGGTTATCCAGTACTACAACGTCGTCGCCACGCTGCAGCAGCGTAAGCACCGTGTGGGAACCGATGTAACCAGCGCCGCCCGTTACTAAAATAGCCATGTTGACTCCTTGCAACCACGCCAGAGCGTGGCCACGTTCAGATTGCGGATTACTTCGCCAGGATTGCTTTGATTGATTCGCGGAACTCACGTCCCTGCGCATTGTTTCGCAGACCCCAGGATACGAAGGCTTTCATATATCCCAGTTTACGGCCGCAGTCAAAGCTGGTGCCGGAAAGCTGATGCGCATCAACAGGCTGCTTTTTAGCGAGGTTAGCGATGGCGTCGGTCAGCTGGTAACGTCCCCATGCACCTGGCTCCAGGTTTTCCAGCTCCGTCCAGATATCGGCGGACAGCACGTAACGGCCTACTGCGGCCAGATCGGAATCCAGCGCCTGTGGATGTTCTGGTTTTTCAACGAAGTCGACAATCTGGCTGACCTGTCCTGGGTGATCCAGCGTCTCTTTGGTTTTGATAACCGAGTACTCAGACAGATCGGCTGCTGGCATATGGTGAACCAGAACCTGGCTGCGTTTGGTCTCTTCAAACTGCGCAACCATTGCGGCCAGGTTGTAACGCAGTGGATCGGCTGTCGAGTCATCCAGCAGGATGTCTGGCAGCACAACCACGAATGCTTCATCGTGCAGCATCGGACGCGCGCACAGGATGGAGTTAGCCAGGCCCAGTGGCTGTGGCTGGCGCACGTTCATAATCGTTACGCCCGGAGGACAGATCGATTTTACTTCGCTCAGAAGCGAACGCTTAACGCGGGCTTCCAGCAGCGCTTCCAGTTCGTAGGAAGTGTCAAAATGGTTTTCAACCGCATTCTTGGACGCGTGGGTGACCAGTACAATTTCCTTGATCCCTGCTGCAACGCACTCATCGATGATGTACTGAATCATCGGCTTGTCGACGATTGGCAACATTTCTTTAGGAATGGCTTTTGTAGCAGGGAGCATGTGCATACCCAGACCCGCAACGGGGATAACTGCTTTAAGCTTGGTCATATTTTTTCCATATAAATGAAGTAAAAAACGTATAACGATTATGCATTAAAGAGATGATTCACAAGTATAATCTTAATCTGAAAATTAAGCAGCGGCTGCTTCACAAATCTGCCAGCCATTTTTAGAGCGCATCCGGCTGTTCCTGCTGAGCTTTTAAAATAAAAAAGGCGACTGCCGAAGCGGTCGCCTTGATATCTACTGCGTCTTTTCAGATTAAAGCCAGCCAACAAACCATTCGGGTTGTACAAATAGATTGAAATAGCTGACCAGCGCCATAATGCCGACAAACACCACCGCCACCGACATCCACTGCCGGGCATACGGCATAAACGGAATGCCAATCACCGGCTTGATGAAGAATGGATGCGCAAAGGCAGAAATCAGCACCTGCGAAATCGACAGCGTAAGCGCCACGTACCAGACATTTGGATAGATCCACGTTGTTGCCAGTACCGCGACAACAATCAGACTCGCCACGATGTTCCAGTAGAACTCGACGTTTGTCCGACCGTTTGCCTGGGAGATAGATCCGGTTAATCCACCCATAGGACGAAGCATGCCGAACAGCAGCATCAGAGGGATCAGATGCGCTACCGCCTCATGGGAGGAGCCATAAAGAACCCGAACAATAACGGGAGAAAGGATGCCAATACCTAAGTAAATCAGGCTGCTAAATAGCATAATCGCCAGCGTTCCTTTCAGGAACAACTTCTTCAGCTGCTCAGGGTCATGCTGCTTCTCGGCAAAGCGCGGCAGCGCAAGGCGATTGATTACCGGCGTAACCAGTTTAAGCGGCTGCAGCACCAACTCTTTAGCCAGCGAGTAGACACCCAGCATATCTGCCCCCATCACTTTACCGACGATCAAGGAGTCGGCCTGGGTACGAAGCTGGTTGATGGTTTGAGAACCCAGCTGATAAACACCGTACTTCAGTGAACTGAAAAAGGTGGGCTTATCGAACTCAAACGTTGGACGCCAGGATTTTTCACCAAACCAAATCATGCAGGCTACGCGCATCGCGGCATTGGCAAACAGCCCCAAAATCACGGCAGATACGTTTAGTGTGGTGTAGTAGATCAGGCCAACGGTGAACAGGAAGGCAAACAGTTTTGTCACCATCTCTATTTTAGCCAGCAGTACCATCCGCTTAGCTTTAATAAAGTGCGCCTGATACTGCGACAGCGAACCAAGTATAAGAAAGTTAATACTTGTCAGCATTATCAGTCCCGTCAGCTGCGGGATATGATAAAAATGTGCAATCGGCCAGGCTATGGCAATTAACAGCAGGCCAGTGAGCAAACTAAGTAATACGTTTACCCAATAGATCGTGCTCTGTTCTTTGCGGGTTATATTCTGCCGGTGCACAATATAACTGCTCATGCCCATATCCTGCAGCACCATCGCAACGGCTAAAATAGCGTTGATGATCGCAAGGATGCCCAGCTCATGCGTTTCCAGCTTTCGGGCTAGCACACCAAGCTGAACAACCTGCAAAACCGCCGCAAAACAGGTCCCGCCAAAAAGCCATGCTGCCTGATTTTTTAAGCCGCTCACGCGAGTTGCTCCAACAATTCAGCCAACTGCTGATAGGCAATATGCTGGTTAAATTCTTTTTCAACTTTCTCCCTGGCTGCCGCAACGACCGGCGCAACGTCCACATCGCCTTTAGCCAGTTTCAGAAGGATGTCACTGAGCGCTTTGGCATCCCCTTCTGGAGCAAGCCAGCCCGAGACGTTGTTTTCAATCAGCTCGGGGATACCGCTGTGAAGCGTAGAGACTACCGGTAGCCCCACCGCCATAGCTTCCATCAGCGCAACGGGGATCCCTTCCATATCGCCATCTGCTGCCGTCAACGAAGGCAGCAGGAAGATATCGGACTCATCCAGGTAGCGTTTGATCTCTTCCTGAGGCTTAAAGCCGACCAGCTCGACGCAGTCTTCCAGATTAGAGGTGCGAATAGTATTGCGCAGCTCTTCTTCCATATCACCATAACCGATAATGGTGTATTTGAAGTCAGCTCCCGCCGCCTTCAGGTACTTACAGGCGTCAACGGCAATGCCCAAGCCTTTCTTCTCGGTAAGACGAGCAACGGAAAGAATACGCAGAGGAGAATGAAGCGCACTGCGAACCTGCAGATTAAACTGCTCAGGTTCAATGCCCATGCGGATGACGTGAATTTTTTCCGGCGGACAGCCCATTGAGATCAGCTTCTTCTCCCAAAGATGGCTGATAGGCAGCAGCATCTCGGTGTGATTAAAGAGATTTTTATAGTCCTGCTTGTGCTCTTCCAAAATATGGCGGCGTGAAATATCCGCTCCGTGGAACACGGTGACCTGCTTGCCACGAAATACACCTAGCTCACGAAGCTTGTTCGCCAGCGCACCAGCATAGCCGAAGTGCACCAGGAAAATGTCAGCGGTGAAAACTTGCTTAGCGTTGGCAACAATTGCCGGCAGCAGCAGCTTGCTCGACTGGGCACCATAGCGCCCAATATTGAACGATTTAAACGTTTTAGCGCTGAGGATTTTCGGCAGGACAATCTGCAGACGCTGCTTCAGCTTCTCCGCATTATTGGTCTTTTCCTCAGGCAACAGATAGTGCGTTTTTTCTGCCAGATTGTAGCGGTCAAACGCACCATGTCGGTTGACCAAATCGCCGGGGAACACCGAGATGATCTCAACATCATAGCCACTGTCAATAAAATGCGTAACCTGGTTCAGAACGAAGGTTTCTGAAGACACCGGAAATCGCATTGTAAAAAAGGTTAGTTTCATCGATTCACCCTAAAATCTTGACGACGTCTTCGGTGATTTTATTCCCCAGGATCCGCTCCTGCTCAACGGCATTATTCACCTGCTGTTTGACTTCATCATAGTTATCGAGAATAGCGTTAACTTTTGCAATGATGCTGCCATCCATCAGACTTTTCACGTCCGTTGCCATTTCTGGCAGGCCAAGCTGGTTCATCACACCGAGCGATTTGTGTTCATAGTTGATCGCTACGGCTGGAGTGCCGAAGTTCATGGAAATGATTGCAGAGTGCAGACGAGTGCCAATTGTTAAATGGCTTTGTCCTAAAAGGATCCCTAATTCAAGATCGTTAAACTCATCCATGATGACATGGTATTTATCTTTTTGAACGACGTGATCGCTGAGTGTCATCGCTACCATACGGTCATCCTTATGGTAGCTGTCAATACCGGTACAGGTTGACAGCGCAACGACCTGATAGCCTCTTTCAATAACAGCATTGATCACTTTAGCAAACGCGACTTCATACTCCTGTTGCGTAACACCAAGGCGTTTATCAAAAGGTGCCAGTTCACGAACCGTTATCGCCACCGTTTTGCTGGACGCGACCAGGTTTTTCCAGTGAAGCAAGTTATGGCTCGGCTGTTCAATTTCACGCGTACGCACCAGGAAAGCCGTATCCGCACCTGACTGAACCTTTTCAGTGGTGATATTGCTTTCTTTCATCATCTTCAGGCTGACGCTTTCACGCAGCACCAGGCTATCAACCCTGGCAAAGACAAAGTTAGCAATCTCATTGAATCTTTCTTTCTGGAAAGGCCCAACGCTGTGACCTATCAGGTAGATTGGTTTCTTTGCCAGCAGCGCACAGAGCGAATGCTCAAACTGCAAGGGACCATATAAATCTACGAAGAAAGAACCACCAACCTGAATAATCGCGTCGTACTGCTTCAGCTTGTCAGTAAATTCCTGAAGGTATTTAGGCACGGCAAATGACTTGAAAATGCCTTTACCGCTGATGTGCGCCATCATAATTTTCGGCATCAAGCGGCGTTTAACTTTGTCACTCAGCTTGTTGGTTTTTTGTGCTTCCAGGAACAGCTCATCAGGCTGAATCTCTTGTTGCAACAAATAGCCCGAACTGGTGGGATATCGGCTGATTACATCAATATGAATGTCGTTCCTTGCGAGGTTAAGCGAGTCAATAATCCCACGTAAAATAGCACCATCACCGCGGTTCCCGCAGGTGTGATTGCCAACCAACAAAATCTTCATAAAACCCCACAAGTTTTTTTGTAATTTTACAATTTATTATTAACTAATCCACGTTAACAATTAAGCGTACTTATCCTAAAAACAACACATTATCCCTTCAGAGCGAAGTAAGGCACCGCGACCTGTTGCCCGTTCACCACCATTGAGATATAGCCCTGCGGTTGGGATGTCTCAACCTGATCTACACCCAAATGCCGGGATTTAAGCAGTAAATCCCCCTGCTCATTAGCACCAATACCCGCCTTACCATTATGTAAAGAAAAACGATTTGCCGCGCGCTGCGTCTTTTCACCTTCAGGTGGATTATCTGCCGCCATATGGCTGTCAAAGCGGGCACACTGTCCGGTAGCAAAACGGTCTTTCGCTGTGGTCTTGATCAGTACACCCGCAGCGCCCAGCCAACCCTTTAGTTTAACGAAGACTTTCGTGTTCGCATCCTGGGCGGTGGTGTACATCACATCCGAAATCGGGCTGCTGCCCTCTGCATGCCAGCTCGCTTCGAATCCGTGAACTTTACGCTGGAGCGTAATAAATGCGCTGCCACCGGTATTTTTGTCATTGACCACCTCTTTCAGCGGATTTTTAGTGGTGCCGTTGCTGAACTGAGACTGGCCAAACACTTCAATTTCCCAACTGTCGCCAACGTCCGGGGTATGAATATTTCCTAGCTGAAACCATTTTTCCCCATCGCTATGATTTTCAAGACGGAAGCGCGAAGTCAGATAGTTATACTTCATGCTGCCGTCGACAGCGATGCCATAGGATTCAACGCGCGTGGATCCCCGCTCGAAGGTATTTAGCCATTCGTCGCCCACCTGAGAATTATCGATCCAGCTACCTGACTGCAGGTTGGTCTGACGCATATTGAAGCGGCAGAAATGTGCAATTAGCGGATTTTTGCAGCCTTCAATACTTAGTGCATCAACGATCCACTGGCCGTTAGAAATATCACCGGGGAACTCGCAATGTTCGATCCACCCATTGTGAATAATTGATTGCGTGCAGCGAGGTAAATTCAACACTTTACCCTGCTTACAATGTTGAACATTGAAGTTTGACAGTTCAATCGCAGTGCTATGATCCCAGTTGCCTTTTTTAGTCAACGACCAGGTTGCTTTGATCACGTCACCGGTACATTTGCTGGCGTACCACTGGTCAATTTTACAATCGAGGGTATCAATCAGGCTCAGTGAAACACCACCTACATCGATAAAGCGCAGGGATGAACCACGGAAATATTGTCCGGCAGGACAAGTATTATGGAAAAAGCCCTGAGTGTTAGGGCGATCGTTACATTGGCCATCAAAACTGATGTTACTGATTTCAACCCAACGGGCATTTATTTTGAACAGGGACTCAGATTTACCGTCAGAAACGAGTGTCGTTGCCGGGAAATAGCCAAAGTTGACCGGAGCACCAGCAAGACGGAAGAAGCGGATATATTTATCGGCGATATCAAAAGAGGAGATAAAGAAAGTCCCGGCCGGAAACTGGATAGTCAGTCTTTGATTATTATTTTGTGCCCAGTTATACATAGCAACAACGGCTGGCAAGCTGTCGGTTTTGCCGTCCGCTACGGCACCAAAATCGAAGAGCGTAATGCGGTTAAGATCGTCACTAACCCGACGCCAGTGGAAGTCCTTACCGGACGAGGCGATATAACCACTGTCATCGCTTGCCGCACTCAGAGAGCCGACGAACGCTCCGCCACCGGTTTCAGCGCCAGTGTGCCAGCCTTTAAGGCGCACTTTTGCCCCTTCAAAAAGCGGGCGTGTCTGACGCAGTGCATCAAATGATTCAATTTCACCAATCAGCTGATAGCCTGCAGGCTGTGCAAGACGGCGGCTGAATTCAGCCCCACCATCATTCTTAACATCGGGAACATAGAAGATTTGCTCATCACGATCGTTATGCAGCGCCATAGAATATTCGCTGTCCGACCATAATGCGCCCTTCTGGGCAATAAACTTTTTCAGTGTTGCGCTGTTCAGGGAGATCGGCTGCTGGAGCAGCCCAACGTCACCGTTGGTATTTTTAAAGAAAACGTCAACCAGATTCTGTGGCCTGGTTGGGTCAGTGCCCGCTTTGCCGATATACAACTTTCCGTTGAAATCACGCCAGAACTGCTCAGGCATGGTAAACACATCATCAGGCGAAAAAATCGGAACATCACTTTTGGGTATGGCATCTGCCGGTACTTTCTTCAGCTTTACCTGATCCAATTCTTCGCTACGCGCGCTGACTGGTAAGGAGCTTAAAGCCGCTGTTGCTACGATAGATGAAAATGCGGTTCGGATTAATTCTCTGCGTTTCATACATATTTCCGTGATTAAGTGAATGTATTTGTACTGAACATCCAGAAGTATTTCCTAATTCAGATACACACGGATTAGCTAGTAATAACTTATCCTTTACGGTCTTTTTCGTAGAGAAATCTCATCACTTTTACTGGCATGACGCGCGTCGAGGTGCGGATGAGAAAATAAAGCGTGCCATTGATAAAATTGGTCTGCTTGAGTTTCATTTTCAGGCTGTAAAGTTGGATTTCACTTTTGATATAGGTCATTCCGCGACGCTTATCGACCATGTCGCTACCCGCTCTGACCTTCATCAGGATCTCGTGCAGGTTAGCAACCGGGTAACCCAGTGAAAGCATTCTCAACCACAGGTTATAGTCTTCCATAAACAGGTGATGCTGGTAGCTTCCAGCCTCAATCACCTTGTCCTTACGGAAAACGACACACATATGATTGAAGGGGTTTTTCATTCTGGCGAAATGACGAATATCGTCATTGCCAAGAGGAAGTCGCTTCAGTCTTTCGTTGCCATGCTCATCAAATTCAATCACTGCCGCGCCCAATAACGTGACGTCAGGATGCGCCTCCATATAAGGAATTTGCTTTGCAAAGCGCTCTGGCAGGCAGATATCGTCAGTATCCATGCGGGCGACGATATTGTGTGAACAGCGCTCAAGTCCAACGTTCAGCGCCTTGCCTAATCCGATATTTTTGGCCAGTGGAACAATAATAATCGGCAGCGTCTGCGCCCATTTTTCCACTACGGCTTTCAGGTCGTCTCCAACAGGACCGTCGTAAACCAGTACAATTTCATCAGCCAGCAGGGTCTGCTGCTGAAGACTTTGCAGGCACTGCTCCAGGTTGTCTGCTTTTTCTCGGTTATAGAGCGAAATAAGGACTGAAAACATAGTTTTTTCTTCTTCCTAGTTCAGGATGTCATTCCACTTTTTCAGGATCAGCTGCGGTCCGTAATTTTCTGAATTACGCCAGGCCGCCTGCGCGAAGGCTCTTCTCTGCACTTCATCGCCAATAAGCGCGTTAAGCTGAGTAACAAATTCGTCATTATTCTGATAATCGATGACGTATCCATCATCTTTAATGATTTCGGCAGGACCGGTTTTACAATCGAAAGCCACTGCGGGTAATGCAAAATTCTTTGCTTCGATTAACACCATCGGTAAACCTTCATAGCGTGAAGTCATGATAATCAGGCCAGCCGAACGATAATATTCATTAATCTGTTTGCTCGGACTAACGATTTCAGTGCTGTCTTCAAGCTGATAGCGTTTAATTTTCTGCAGCAGGTCGGCCTTTTCTTCGCCATCGCCGACGATTTGAAGTTTCCACCCCTGCTTATTGACCTTCTGCCAGACGTCGAGCATACGATCGAAGTTCTTTTGATAGGTCAGTCGGCCTACAGCGAGAACCTTATTCTGCTTTTGGTCGAACATTTCATCAAAGCTGGTCTGATTATTTTCACTGTGAAACGGTGAAATATTACGCGTTACGTGAACGTTTTTTACATTGTACTGACTCTCGAGATAGTGCTTATCATGCTCGGTCAATACCGCAACTTTATCTGCCAGTCGGT
>LIDZ01014821.1_pt4 | contig 12282 bp, 11 predicted proteins | sample 644651 | NCBI WGS metagenome assembly LIDZ01 (sample SAMN03856242, study PRJNA289617) | food metagenome | isolation source: wine grapes on drying loft during traditional withering process | host: Vitis vinifera cv. Corvina | place: Italy: Gargagnago di S. Ambrogio di Valpolicella | collected 2014-01
GGTAGCCATGCTGTTTCGCCTCGAAAGCCTGATGTTGATGGTGGCATTGTCGGTGTGGCAGTTGCCAAGTGCCTTCAAGCCGTCGCGCCGTCGCTGGTTCTTGCAGTTTTTTTGCGTGCCGGTGCTGGCGGCCATCGTGGTTGCGATTGCGGTGCTGCCACGTATCGACCTGCATTCGGGGCGGGTCGCCTACTTGGTGACCCTGGCCGAGCCGCAGTCGGTGTTTGCCAGCTTCAACCGCCTGGCTGATCAGTTCGGTAATTCGCTGGTCAATAAATATTCAACGGACGAAGCTGGGCGGATCATCTTTTTCGGCATGCTGGCCGCGCTGCTGATCAAGTTCGTCACGCTGATGGGGCCGTTTTCACTGCCGTTCGTGCTGGGTCGCCATTGGCAGGCCTGGCGCGGTTATTGGCAGGCGTTCCAGCCGATGGCCTGGGCTGCGCTTTGCTATCTACTGGTATTGATGCTGTTTTTTGTGAACGCGCAGTTCATGAACGCACGTTATCTGAGCTTTCTCGATTTGCTGGTTGCGCCGCTGCTGGCGATAGCGCTTTGGCAGTTCGCTCAGGGGTTCCCCCGCCTTGCCAAACTGGTTGCCGCGCTCGGCATGTTGGTCATGCTCGCCAACGTACTTAGCCTTGGAGCGCAAAAAACCCACTTCATTACGGCGGGGCGTTGGGTGGCCGAGCATATCGACCCTCAGGCGCCTGTGTACTATGAGGATGGTCGCATCTCCTACTACGCCGGTCGTGGCTATCCACAGCCCACCCAGGCCCGCGAAGCAGCCATGGCCCCCGGCAGTGCCGAGCGGTATCGGTATTTCGTGGTCGAGGCGCCCGAGAGCGACCCTTGGCTGCAAGGCTGGATCGCAGAACACCGGTTGCGCGTACTGGCCACCTTTGCACAGCGCAAGAGCAAGACAGTCACAGTGGTCGGACCCTGAGGTCGTTGCGGTTTTGATCTGCGTGGGCGCGGGCAGCATGTAATAAACCGCTTAGGTAGTGCAGCGGCGATGCCTTCGCGGGCAGAGCCCGCTCCCACATGGGGTAGGGGGTTGCGGCTTCATTCAGTGTTTGCAGGGTTGTGATACGATTCGTTTTTTTTCGCCAACGGATACACATGAGCCGCCCTGACCCTCGCGCCCAGTCCACGCTGACGATCTATCTGCGCCTGCTTACCTACGTGCGCCCCTATGCGGGAATGTTCGTGCTGAGCATCGTCGGGTTCCTGATCTTTGCCTCCGCGCAACCGATCCTGGCGTATATCCTCAAGTATTTCGTCGATGGCTTGTCCAACCCCGAAGCCAGCCCATTTCCGAACAACCCCTACCTGGCCCACCTGCAACTGTTGCAGGCCGTGCCGTTGATGATCGTGATCATCGCCATCTGGCAGGGTGTCGGCTCTTATCTGGGCAACTACTTCCTGGCAAAGGTTTCCTTGGGCCTGATCCACGACCTGCGTGTTGCGTTGTTCAACAAGCTGCTCGACCTGCCTACCCGTTACTTCGACAACCACAACTCCGGGCACATCATTTCGCGTATCACCTTTAACGTCACCATGGTGACCGGCGCGGCGACCGACGCCATCAAGGTGGTGTTTCGCGAAGGCCTGACGGTAGTGTTCCTGTTTATTTCGCTGCTGTGGATGAACTGGAAGCTCACCTTGGTGATGCTGGCGATCCTACCGTTGATTGCGATCATGGTCGGCAGCAGCAGCAAGAAATTCCGTCGCCAGAGCAAGCGCATCCAGTCTGCCATGGGCGATGTCACCCACGTAGCCTCTGAAACCGTGCAGGGCTTCCGGGTGGTGCGCAGTTTTGGTGGCGAGGCCTATGAAGAGGCACGCTTTCGCAGCGCCAGCCAGACCAACACCAACCGCCAGCTGAAAATGACCCGCACTGGCGCGGTGTACACGCCCATGCTGCAGTTGGTCACCTACAGCGGCATGGCCGTGGTGATGTTCCTGGTGCTGTATCTGCGCGGCGATTCGTCGGCGGGTGATCTGGTGGCTTATATCACCATGGCGGGGTTGCTGCCCAAGCCGATTCGTCAGTTGTCTGAAGTCAGCTCCACCATCCAGAAGGGTGTGGCTGGTGCCGAAAGCATCTTTGAGCAGTTGGACGAAGATGACGAAATCGATAACGGCAGTGTCGAAATACCGCGAGTGAGCGGCCGCCTTGAAGTCAAAAACCTGAGCTTTACGTATCCCGGTACCGATACCCCAGTGCTGGATGACATCAGCTTTGTCGTCGAAGCCGGGCAGATGGTGGCCCTTGTGGGCCGTTCAGGCAGCGGCAAGTCGACCCTGGCCAGCCTGGTGCCGCGCTTTTACCAGCACGCGCAGGGCGAGATTCTGCTCGACGACACACCGATCGAAGATTTCACCCTGCGCAACCTGCGTCGGCACATTGCCTTGGTCAACCAGCAGGTCACGCTGTTCAACGATACGGTCTCGAACAACATCGCTTATGGCGACCTTGCCGGCGCGCCGCTTGAAGACATTCAGGCCGCTGCACAATCGGCCTACGCCGACGAGTTCATCGTCAAGATGCCCAATGGCTACGACACCTTGGTAGGCGAAAACGGCGTGCTGCTCTCTGGCGGCCAGCGCCAACGGCTGGCGATCTCCAGAGCCTTGCTCAAGAACGCTCCGGTGCTCATCCTCGACGAGGCCACGTCGGCGCTCGATACCGAGTCCGAGCGTCATATCCAGCACGCCCTCGACAGCGTCATGAACAACCGCACCACTTTGGTCATCGCCCACCGTTTGACCACCATCGAGAAGGCCGATCTGATTCTGGTCATGGATCAGGGCCGTATCGTCGAGCGTGGTACCCACGTCCAGTTGCTGGCCATGAACGGCTACTACTCGCGCCTGCACGCTCGCCAGTTCGAAGACCACGATGATGTTTCACCGCCGCACTCGGCTGAAATATGCTGAGGGCGTTGCGCAGCTGGCGTGAGCGTGGTTGGACGGTAATCGATGACAAAGCCTACGCCCACGCCTGGCAGGAGTTCGGGGGCAGCGTCGCCACGCACCCACAGGTGGTCGAGCGCTTGGCCGGGCTGGCCGACATTGCGGTGCGCTACCTGGGTTGGGAGCAGGATGGTCAGCTGGTTGCTGCCGTACCTTGCTGGGGCCAGCATCTGGCGCTGTCCAAAGATGTGCTCAAGCGCAAGGGCAAGCGCGCGCTGTTCGACCTGGGCAATGCCGAGATCATCCTGCCCGTTGCCAAAGGTGTGCAGGTCGATGTCCGCCAGCACATGCGCTATGTTTCCGAACTCAATGCCGACGCGCTGCGCGGGCTCAAGCCCTTGCCTCAGGGGTTGGCCCTGGCCAGAGCGCCCGAAGACTATTCCAAGAAATTTCGCTACAACCAGCGGCGTGAACAACGCCTGCTGGAAGAGGCGGGCGGCGCGCTGTTGCCCATGAATGATCTCTCGGCTGCCGAGCAGGCAGTGATCTATGCCGATCTGTTCCAGCGCCGCTGGGGTTTCGAGGTGCCGGGCAAGGCTCGGCTCGCCGACGTGTTCGGCTTGCTGCGTGAGTTCATGACCGGCTCGCTGGTGATGCTTGAAGACGCACCAGTGGCTATCCAGATTCTGTACCGCGTCGAGGCGCCACAGTGGATATCGCTGGAGTACATCAATGGTGGCGTCGATCCGCAAAGTCGCGAGTTCAGCCCCGGCAGCGTGCTCAGCTTCGTCAATACCCAGCAGGCCTGGGAACACGCCCGCGCCGTGGGCAAGCCACTGCGATACTCGTTCGGCCGCGCTGACCGCGAATACAAGAACCGCTGGTGCCATACGGTGCCGGCCTATGAGGTGTAGGCAGCCATGAGCGAACGCAAGCAACGCCTGCTCAAGGCCCATCGGCGCAACAAGCGTATCGCGCTCCTGCTGGCATTGGTGGTACTGGTGGCGATCGGCATAGCCGGCGCCTGGTGGTGGGTGCCGGTGTTGCTGGTATTGGGCTGGATCGCCCATGAGGCGTGGTTTGCCGACCACCTGTTCTACCGTCCCTCGGACGACTATCTCTACGAATTCGCTGCGGGTACTCCCGTGCAGGATGTCGCCATCGGTGCTGATGGCCGGGTGTCGTTGAGCCAATCGCTGGCGGCGGGCGAGACGCTGGTGCTGGAGGTGCAACTGCGCGCTGCCTGGTTGGGGCGCTGGGTCGATCCGGCGGTGTTGATTGGCGATGATCGCCAGGAGTTCGAGCGCGGCGTGCGCGGGCGGCGTTACCTGAACCTGTCGGGGCAGGCTGATGCGCTGGCTGCAGGCACCCTGCGCATCAACGGTGCGCTGTGCCGAGTCGGTCCCAAGGCGCGGTTGTTTGTGCACAGTAACGAGGACTTCGCCAAGGGCCGGGTGATGATCATCGCCCCCCATGCAGACGACGCCGAGCTCGCCGCTTTCGGGCTGTACAGTCGATGCGCCGAAGCCAGCATCGTGACCCTGACCCAAGGCGAGATCGAAGCCGAGCAATACCTGCAGCTGGGCCTGAGCCTCAGCGAGGCCGCCGAGCTAAAAGGGCGCCTGCGCAGTTGGGACAGCCTGGCCGTCCCGCTGTGGGGCGGAGTGCCTGCCAGCCGCTGCGTGCAACTGGGCTATTACTGCCTGCAGCTCAAACCAATGGCCGCCGAACCAGGCGAGGCCTTTGGCTCCCGAGAGTCGCAGCAGAGCGATATCCGCAGCGTGCGGCAGCACAATCCCCTGACCCTGCCGGGTGACGCCGATGGCCAACCTACCTGGAACAATCTGGTGGCCGACATCGCCGCGCTGCTGGCGCATTACCGGCCCGACGTAGTGGTTACGCCGCACCCGCAGCTCGACCCCCATGCCGACCACATCGCCAGTACCCAGGCGTTGTTCGCGGCAATGGCCATCAGCGCGCACAAGCCCCGCCAAGCGCTGTTTTACGCCAATCATCTGCATGACAATGATCGCTGGCCCATGGGGCGGGCGGGCGCGGGCATTGCCTTGCCGCCGGCCATCGAAGCCTTGCCCGCCGATCGCTTGTGGAGCCCGCTGATCCCCAAGGCTACGCAGCTGAACAAAGCCATGGCGCTGGGCATGCAGCACGACCTGCAAGGCCGCCCCGCATTGAAAAAACGCCTGCGCCGTTGCGTGCAGTACTGGCTGGCCGGGCGCCGGTGGCCGGCGACCGGCGAAGACGAGTTTTTCCGCAAGGCGGTGCGCCGCCACGAGCTCTTCTGGGTGCGCGATCTACACGACTGATTCGCCAGTGCTGCGGGCACCTGGTCAGCAGGGCAATGACTGCCCATCTAAGCACCGGCGAGGCTGTGCTAATATCGCCGCCCTGTTCATTTTGTATGTGGGTTGCCCATGAAATTGTCCATGCCGCGATTTGGTCAGGCCCCTGTGCTGGTAGTCGGCGATGTCATGCTCGACCGATACTGGCACGGCGGGACCTCGCGGATTTCTCCAGAAGCGCCCGTACCCGTGGTCAAGGTCGAGCAGATCGAGGATCGCCCAGGCGGTGCGGCCAACGTCGCCCTCAACATCGCTGCCCTCGGTGCGCCGGCCTCGTTGGTCGGTGTGACCGGTGACGACGAAGCCGCCGACAGCCTGGCCGACAGCCTCAAGGCCGCAGGCGTCAATGCCGTATTCCAGCGCATTCCTGAGCAGCCGACCATCGTCAAGCTGCGGGTCATGAGCCGGCACCAGCAATTGCTGCGTATCGACTTTGAAGAGCCCTTCGCCACTGACGCGCTGGCACTGGGGGCCGAGGTCGATACCCTGCTCGAGGGCGTCAAGGTGCTGGTGCTGTCGGACTACGGCAAGGGCGCCCTGAAAAACCACCAGAGCCTGATCCAGGCTGCGCGCGCGCGTAATATTCCGGTGTTGGCCGACCCCAAGGGCAAGGATTTCTCGATCTACCGCGGCGCCAGCTTGATCACCCCGAACCTGAGTGAGTTCGAGGCCATCGTTGGTGGCTGCCATGACGAAGCCGACCTGGTGGCCAAAGGCGCCAAGTTGATGCGAGAGCTCGACCTGGGCGCTTTGCTGGTCACCCGCGGCGAGCACGGCATGACCTTGCTGCGCCCTGATCATGCAGCGCTGCATCTGCCGGCCCGAGCCCGTGAAGTATTCGACGTGACCGGCGCCGGCGACACGGTGATCTCGACCCTGGCAGCGGCCATCGCGGCCGGTGAAGAGCTGCCCCACGCCGTGGCCTTGGCCAACCTGGCGGCGGGCATCGTGGTCGGCAAGCTGGGTACGGCGGCCATCAGCGCCCCGGAACTGCGCCGTGCCATCCAGCGTGAAGAAGGCTCCGAGCGCGGTGTATTGAGCCTTGAGCAGCTGCTGCTGGCCATCGACGATGCCCGCGCACACAACGAGCGGATTGTCTTCACCAACGGCTGCTTCGATATTCTCCACGCCGGCCATGTTACCTACCTGGAGCAGGCGCGGGCGCAGGGCGATCGGCTGATCGTGGCAGTCAACGATGACGCTTCGGTATCGCGCCTCAAAGGGCCAGGGCGGCCAATCAACAGTGTCGACCGCCGCATGGCGGTGCTGGCGGGGCTGGGCGCGGTGGATTGGGTCATCAGTTTTGGCGAAGACACCCCCGAGAACCTGCTCAGCCATGTGCATCCGGATGTGCTGGTCAAGGGCGGCGATTACTCGGTTGACCAGGTCGTCGGCGCCTCGATCGTCGCGTCTTATGGCGGCGTCGTCAAAGTGCTGGGCTTGGTTGAAAACAGCTCGACCACCGCGATCGTCGAAAAGATCCGTAGCCGTTGAAGGTGCCCATGAGAGTGCTGTTGTTGGTCATGGATGAGCAGCGGGTTCTGCTGGATCGGCTCTACGATATCGTGCGTGAACATTGCGACGATTGCGCCATCCACCGCCTGACCAAACACCAACAGATGCACCTTGGGGCTTATCTGGCAAAGGTGGGGCACGAGCAGTACGACCGGGTGGTGATCTTCTCGCGGGTCAAGCGCCTGTCGCCACAGTTGCAAGTGCTGCGGTGCATCCCGGGCCTGGTGTTCCTGGAGCACGACGCCTATCAGAACTACATGCCTGGCAGTAAGTATCGTCAGGAATATTCGCGCCTCTACAGCCGTTTGCCGGCTTGCCGTGCCTTGCTCTCCGGCGCGGTGGTAGCGCAGCAGATGCAAGCCGAAGGCATCGATGCAGTGTTCGTGTCCAAGGGCTATGACGAAGTACTGCTGCACAACCTTGGGGCCGTGCGCGACATCCCTGTGGGGTTTCTCGGCAGCCTCAAAAGCAAGGAGTACGCCCAGCGCAAGGCGATACTCGAGTCACTGCAAAGCAAGACCGGCATGCTGGTCACGCGTACCGAGTCGGGCGCCGAGTACCTGCACACCCTCAACCGCATCAAGGTGTTCGTCAGTGCCGATATCGGCATGGGCGAATTCATGATCAAGAATTTCGAAGCCATGGCCTGCGGCTGCGTGCTACTGGCCTGGAGCCAGGGCGAGGAAGACCGCCTGTTAGGTTTTTCAGACATGCAAAACGTGGTGTTCTACCGCTCCGAGCAGGAGGCCCTCGAAAAGCTCGCCTTGCTGCAGAGCGACCCTGCGCTGGCCGAGCGGATCGCAGCCAGTGGCCAGGCGTTCGCCGAGAACAACTACAGCTTCGCACGGGTCGGCCGTGATCTGGCGGCAGCTATCCAAGCCCCGATGCGTGCTTGGCAGGCGCCCAGCCTGCTTAGGCGTCGCTGGATCGAATGGCGCTATGCAATGAAGGTACCCAAGTCATGATCCGGGAGCTGCCTGCCGCTTTTGGCACGCTGCCCAGCGAGTTGCTGCTGCGCCTGCAGCAGGCGCAACGCGTAGTGTTGCTGGCCAACAACCCTGCGGTGACGGCCAGCGACATGGACGCTTTGGGGTTGGGCCCGCGTGATGTGGTGGTGAGTTTCAACACCTGTATTCACGCGGCGCTGCTCTCCAACCGCTGGACCAACGTGCTGGTGCATGGCTTCAACGAGCCTGACCGCTACTTTTTTGGTTTGCCCTGCAGGCCTGAGGTTCAGGCACTGCTGCAGACGCCCCCGGGCCATAACTTCACCTTGTTGATGGGCTGTACGGGTGCTATCACACCGCTGCCGCAGGTGGGGCTGCTGTGGGCACGCTTCCCCTTGCCCATCATCGACAACTACCCGGTCCATCGCCCGGATGGCAAACCCTTCGCCGGGCCGACCACGGGGTTCAGCACCTTGTTGCTGTTCGATTGGTTGCGCCGTGAGGGCGGGTATCCCTATGAACTGCTGACCTTGGGTTTTTCCAACGAGGCAGGCAAATTATGGCGCGGGCATGCCTGGAGCTACGAGCGCGAGTGGCTTGAGGGCGCCGAGGTGACGGTGGTGCCGCTGCTGCCCAAATCCTGGTGGCAGCGCCTGGTTGCGCGGTTTCGACGCTAAGCCCTGGAACATCGCACGGTCAAGTCGACAGAATCTGCACGCCCTGACCAGCCCAGGGCGTTATCCCGGCAGGTGCTCGCGCACCATGCGCACCAGCTTGCGTGCCTTGACGCGCAGGCGAACCAGCCCGGTGCGTTGATTCTTTGGCATGACCAAGCCCTGCTGCTTGACCCACTCGGTCCAGCGAATCCGTTCTTCACGGACTACCCAACCTTCTTGGGGCGCAAAGCTTTCGGCCAGAAATATCCCACGAGTGCTCGCGGGGATCAGCTTGTCGCGCTTGAGCGTAAATAGCTTGGGCACCGGCTTGCCATCGAGCAACGGCAGCAGATACAGGTCGGGACGCCGGCGATCCAGGCGCGCTTCGAGCTCACCTTTCTCGAGTTTTTCGTCCACGTGAAACAGGCTCAGTACCTTGGCTTCCCGGGGGATCTCGAGGCGCAGGTCATAGACCAGCTGCAAGGAAGCTGTGGGCAGATGCACGTAGGCCCGCGGGCGTTCAATGAGATTGAGGCTGCCACTGCGCACAGGCTTGGCGGCTCCGGTGCGCGGGCTCAAGGCAAAAGGCGCAGATTCGCGGTAGCGCAGCGCGCCCTCGTAGGGGGCTGGGAGCCACGTGTCCTTGAAGCGGCCGTTGAGCCAGCCTTCGGAAGTTTCCAGCAGGCACTCTTCGGCGACTTCCTGCACGGCGGTGTGCAGGGGCAGGTTGAGTTCGTGGGTCGGGACATAGCCGGAGATCAACTTGAGCACCACGTCACCGCGGTCCTCGCGGCGCTGGCGCACCAGCACCCAGTAATCGCGGTTTTGCCAGTTGAGGGTCAGCCGTACCGACACGCCGAGGTTAGCCAGTTCGACGGCAAACTGCTGTGGATCGGCGATGGCGACCGGGCGCCGACGCTCCAGGGTCTGGGCAAAATTGAGCGGCATGCCGACCCCTTCGTAGCTCAGGGAATCGGCAGTGGCTTCTACGAACAGCGGCAGAGTCTTGAAGTTGCTGGGGTTCTTCTTTTTTAGCAATCGCGGCATGTCGGCTCCTTCTGGCGTCGGGGTCGGCCGCGTTGGCGGCGCTAAGGGCGGCGTAGCACAGAGGCCGCCGTATTGACGTTATGGGCAAGGTGCAGCGGGTTGATCGTTCCGACAATAGCACTGGCGACGCCGGGGTGGTCAAACAACAATTCGAAGCTGGCCCGCACTGAATCGACGCCTGGGGTCAGGCAGACATGCCCGCTGGCGAGCGCTTTTTTCACCAACAGAGCTTTGCCGTGGCTATGGGCGTAGTCCAGTACCGGGGCTTCCTGTTGTTCACTCAGGTTATAAGTGACCATGGCGCAATCGCCACGTTCCAAGGCTTTCAGGCCGCCGGCGACGGTCTTGCCGGAGAAGCCGAAGCCCAGCAGCTTGCCCTCGCGTTTGAGTTGCTCGAGGGTGTCGTAGACGCCGGTCTGCTCAAGGATGAACAAGTCATTGCCGTCCGAATGCACCAGGACCATTTCCAGATGATCTGTTTCGAGACGTTTCAGGCTGCGCTCCACCGACAGCCGCGTGTGCTCGGCGCTGAAGTCAAAGCGCGACTGGCCACCCTCGAACTCTTCGCCCACCTTGCTGACGATTACCCACTGGTCGCGCTGGCCGCGCAACAGCGGCCCCAGGCGCTCTTCGCTGATGCCATAGGCGGGGGCCGTGTCGATCAGGTTGATGCCCAGGCCGCGCGCCTGATTAAGCAGGGCGCGTGCCTGGAAGTCGTCGGGGATGGTAAAGCCGTTGGGGTATTTGACCCCTTGGTCACGACCCAGCTTGACGGTGCCCAGGCCCAGCGGTGAAACCATCAGGCCGGTGCTGCCCAAGGGCCGATACAGGTCGTGCAGGGTGGCAATGCTCATGGCAACAGTTGCTCCCAAGGGGTGAGGCCAAGCGCTGGACGCGGTAGTTCGGGCAGGGGCTCAGTGGCTTTTGGCTCGATACCATCGCGCTGCAGGGCGCTGATGACCCGCTCGGCGAAGTCTGGGGCCAGCGCCAGTTTGGTAGGCCAGCCCACCAGCAGCGCGCCTTGGTCGGCGAGAAAGGCGTTGTCCGGGCGCACCAGGCCCGATTGGGCTGGCTCGGCTCGGTTCACGCGCAAGGTGGCCCATTGCACTTGGCTGAGGTCGATCCATGGCAGTAGTTGGCCCAGTTCTTTGCGTGCGGCAGCGATCTGTGCGGCAGGCTCGCGGGCAACGCCCTCGGCTTCGGCTATGTCACCGCCCAGATACCACACCCACTGGCCATCGGCCGCTGGGTGAGTGGTCACGGTAATGCGCGGCTTGGGGCCGCCGCCCAGACAGTGGGCATACAGCGGTTTGAGGCTCGGACCCTTGGCCAGGATCATGTGCAAGGCGCGGGTTTGCATGGCCGGCTGCTGGATGCCCAGCTCGGTCAACACATCGGCGTTGCCTTCCCCCGCGCTGAGTACGATGCGCTGGGCACGGATCTCCCGGCCATCTACGTTCAGGCCGCGCAGCTCGTCGTTTTCGTGCAGCGGGGTGATGCGCTCACCCGCCATCAGGCTGTCGCCAGCCAACTCTGCCAGGCGGGTAATCAGGCTCGGCACGTCGACCACCAGTTCAGCCAGGCGGTAGACCTTGCCCTTGAAGGCTTTGTCTTGCAGCGCCGGTGGCAGTTGCTCACCTTTGACCTGGTCGACGCGGCCGCGCACGGCCTTGCTGGCGAAGAAACTGGTGAGGTTGCCTGCCAAGGTGCCCGGTGACCACAGGTAGTGGGCCTCGGACAACAACCGTGTGCCGCGCAGGTCCAGCTCGCCATCCCCAGCCAAGGCTTCGCGCCAGCGCTGGGGCATGGCGGCGATGGCTTCAGAGGCGCCGGTCAGCGCGCCATGCAGCGCGTATTTGGCGCCGCCATGGATAATACCTTGGGATTTGAGGCTCTGCCCGCCACCCAGGCCGCCGCGCTCGACCAGCACGGTGGAGTAGCCCAGGCGCCGCAACCGTGCGTTGAGCCACAGCCCGGCGACGCCGGCGCCGACGATCAGGACGTCAGTGTTGAGAGCGGATGGCATGCAAAGACCTCAATGGCAGAAACAGGCCGGCAGTATACAGGGTGTGTGGTTTTGCGGGTTTGGTGCAAACCACGAGCAAGCTTCGTAGAGATGCTTCTCAAGAGTTGCTTGTACGCGATACAGCTCGCTGGCCAAGTCGCCCGCGCGGTCAATCAATGCCCCGTGCTGTGTGAAAACAGTTGGATCACCACCACCCCGCAAATAATCAAACCCATCCCCAACATCGCTGGGACGTCGAGCTTTTGTCCGTAGATGAACAGCGCCGCGATGCTCACCAGCACGATGCCCATGCCGGCCCAGATGGCATAGGCGATGCCCACGGGAATACTGCGCACCACCAGGGTCAGCATCCAGAACGCAATGCCATAGCCCGCAATCACCAGCAGCAACGGCAGGGGAGTGCTGAAGCCCTTGACTGCTTTCATCGACACCGTCGCGATGACTTCGGCACAAATGGCGATAGCGAGGTAGTAGTAGGCGGTCATGGTGAATCTCCCAAAGGCTTGGTGCTGCAGTGGGGGGGATTCTGCGTGGATCGACCGATGGGGTAAAGGCATTAACTGCCTGCGGTAATTATCCGGTTACAGGTCGTCGAGTGATGGACGGGATAACTGCGTGGTGTTTTTACCGGCGTTTTTGCAGGCAGAGGATATGACATTCACCACTCCATCCCCGTGCCAACCTCAAGCGCCCAAGGTAAACTCCGGCGCCATGAACAGAACCCTTTATACCTTGCTGTTTCACCTTTGCCTGCCGATCCTGGCGGTGCGTTTATGGCTGCGCGCACGCAAGGCCCCGGCCTATGCCCGCCG
>LIDZ01009413.1_pt47 | contig 12278 bp, 13 predicted proteins | sample 644651 | NCBI WGS metagenome assembly LIDZ01 (sample SAMN03856242, study PRJNA289617) | food metagenome | isolation source: wine grapes on drying loft during traditional withering process | host: Vitis vinifera cv. Corvina | place: Italy: Gargagnago di S. Ambrogio di Valpolicella | collected 2014-01
GATCAAGGAAGAATTAGTCGCCAGCGGCTATTTGAAGAAAAAGAAAAGCAAAAAAAATCGCAAGCAAGCCCCTTCTCAGCCTGAGACGTTTTACGCCAGTGATGGTACGCAAATTTTAGTGGGTAAAAATAACTTGCAAAACGATCAGCTGACCTTGAAGAAGGCCCGCAAAACCGATATTTGGCTTCATGCGAAAAATATCCCTGGTTCTCACGTGATCATCAAAGACGATGACCCCAGTGAAGAAACCTTGCTGGAGGCTGCTGAGCTAGCGGCTTACTTCTCCAAGTTCCGCCAATCGGCCCAGGTTCCAGTGGATTATGTAGCAGTCAAGCATGTTCATAAACCAAATGGTGCCAAACCGGGCTTTGTGATTTACGAAAATCAAAAAACGCTCTATGTAACACCGGAAGAGCAAACAATCGAAGCACTAAGAAAAGCTCCTCAAAGCTAAATTTGGTCTAAGTTCATACAAGAAAAAGAACCAAGGGAATTAATTTTCCTTTGGTTCTTGTTTGACTTGCACATGTAGCACCTCTAAGAAAAAGGTAAAAATCGGAATTCCGACAATCAATCCCCAGACTCCTAAGAAGCGTTCACTCAAGAGTAAAATAACAAATGTGTAGAAGATCGGCAGCTTGGTACGGCTGGACATCAGCTTCGGATTTAAGATATAAGACTCGGTTACGTGAACTGCCAGCACCAACAGCACCACATAAAAGACTGTCTGCAAACCGTTAATCGAATAAGCAATCAGCGTCAACGGCACGAAGGAAATAATTACCCCGGCCACTGGAATCAGGCTCAAAAAGAAAATCATAATCGCCAAAGATGGCAGCTGACCAAATCCAATTAGAGCCAAGCCAGCTGTTGTAATAGTGGTATTCACCAAGGCAATCACCAATTGAACCTCCAACACTACCCCGAAGGTTTCGGTAAAAATCTTAGCAAAGTAATAAACATCCTGGAAAAACCAAGCATAGTCACTGCTTAAAAAATGCCGAGAAAACTGAAAGGTCCGTTCCTTCTCAATCATAAAGAAAAAGCTCAGCAGGAATGACATAAAGAAGGAAACCGCAATCCGGCCTACATTCTGCAGCTGCTGGAAGATGATCCCGGCCCCACTTTCTAATTTATCCTGCCAATTATGGGTTTCAAAATACTTGGACAAATAATCGGTTACCCCGGAAGAATCAAACTCCGCGTGACGGTAAAAATGCAGCAGTGAATTATAAGTCTGAATCGCCTGCTGAGCTAAAATTGTCGCATAACGGGAAAACAGCAGGTACAACAGAAAGACCACAACAAGATACAAGCCAATCGTCGCCGCCATGTGCGGCAGCTTTAAATACCGATTCAACAGCTTCACGATTTTTGATGATAGATAAGTAAAAATAAAGGTCAGTAAGGCAATCGAGATAAACGATCGCGATAGATAAATAACTAGAATTAGGACTGCCAGTACAACGAAACGCCGCAGTCGGATGTTTTCCACAAACTTTTGATACATACGCATCCCTCCACTGCTTTCCAATATAACATTAAAGCCTTTTTTAGGCTCAGTATAAGCATTCGCAGGAGGACTGCAGAAAACGTTAATCCAAGTAACCGAAAAATTTCGTTTTGTCCGAAGTATTGGAGCGATAGACACCATTTAAACCAGCGCGTTGACCGATCGCAGAAAGATCGATGAGCAGTTGCTCCTCTTTTTTATCGAAATGAACGCGACTAGCCAAACCAACACTATAAATGTAATTAACTAAACGATTCACCAAAGCTTCAGGATTTTTAGCTGTGTCCAGCTTCTTATACACCTGCAGCAAGACATCAACAATATCCTGTAACCCTTCTGACGGATTAGGTTGCTTCACTAGGCAATTATATAAATCATGAACCAATTCTTGGGCTGTTTCTCTTGTTTCCATTGGATCGTCTCCTTTTTTGTCGGTCTTAGTTTTAAGTTTACTCCTTTTCTGAAAAAAATGGAATGAATTTCTGAAAATAAAAAACTCCCAAATCAGCAAATCACATGCTGATTCAGGAGCTCTAAACTTATTTCAACCAGTTTTCTGGGTCTTGGCGCCATTCTTTCAATAGAGCCAATTGGTCTTCGTTGATGTATTTTTCTTCTAAAGCAATTTCGATTAAAGTTGAGTAGTTAGTCAAAGTCAATAACGGCATGTCAGCGGCTTTGAATTTTTCCACACCTTTGTCTAATTCGTAAGTAAAGATAGCTGCGACACCTAATACATCTGCACCTTCTCTTTTCGCTGCTGCGGCTGCTTCAAGTACGCTTCCGCCGGTTGAGATCAAGTCTTCAATAACTACCATCTTTTGGCCTTCAGTGATGCGGCCTTCAATTTGGTTGCCTTTGCCGTGATCTTTGGCTTTGCTGCGGATGTAAACCATTGGCAAGTCCAATAATTCAGCTACCCATGCAGCATGAGGAATCCCAGCAGTTGCAGTTCCAGCAATCACTTCTACATCAGGGTATTTCGCTTTGATTTCTTCAGCTAAACCTTTGGCAATTTCACGACGAACTTCTGGATAGCTCATAGTAATGCGGTTGTCGCAATAAATCGGTGATTTGATGCCGCTAGCCCAAGTAAAAGGCTCGTCAGGGCTTAAAAAGACCGCTTCAATTTTCAATAAATCTTTGGCAATATTTCCTGCTACTGTTCTCATGCTTCACCGTTCCATTCTTTTTTAATTTGAAGATAGCTTTCGTAAGGTGTTTCTGATTGAGTGATTGGACGACCAACTACGATATAGTTTGAGCCGATCTCACGCGCTTGCTGCGGATCCATCACCCGTTTTTGGTCACCGACACTGGCGCCTTTTGGTCGGATTCCTGGAGTTAGGCAAATAAATTCATCGCTAGTTGCTGCATGGATCATCTCAACTTCTAAAGCAGAACAAACTACGCCGTCTAGTCCAGCTTCTTGAGCGCATTTCGCATAGTGAACGACACTATCCTTCAAGGGCACTTGAATCAGCTGATCGTGATGCATTTGTTCTTCGCTGGTTGAAGTTAATTGCGTCACTGCAATTAAATCCGGTACGTCTTTGCCTGCTGCAGTTCCTTCCGCTAGACCTTCTTTAGCCGCTGCCATCATTTCGATTCCGCCGGCTGCATGAACATTGGTCATACAAACACCTAATTTCGCCAAGCCTTTCATGGCTTTTTTGACGGTGTTAGGAATATCATGCAATTTCAAATCCAAAAAGACATCATGTCCCGCGGCGGTCAATTCATGAACGATGCTGGGCCCTTCTTGGTAGAAAAGCTCCATGCCGATTTTCACAAATAGTTTTTCTTCAGCGGGAAATTGCGCTAAAAAGGTTTGGATTTCTTCTTGAGAAGAGAAATCCAAGGCGATGATTGGTCGTTTTTCCATTACTTTCTGGCCTCCTTGACTTCTTTGCGTAATTCTTCAAGAGAATCAATACCTAATTCTGCCATTTTTGCAGGCAAGGCGTCAATAAGTTTTGGACAAATATATGGATCAGTGAAATTCGCGGTACCCACAGCAACTGCGCTGGCACCGGCCATGAACATTTCCAGGACATCATCCACCGTTTGCACGCCACCCATACCGATAATCGGCAGGTCGCTGACACCGGCAACTTGATGGATCAGGCGAATCGCTACTGGTTTAATCGCAGGACCAGAAAGTCCACCAGTTTGGTTAGCTAAAATTGGTTGGCGCGTTTTCAAATCAATCCGCATCCCCAACAAAGTATTAATCATGGTAAAGCCGTCTGCTCCGCCTTCGTCAATCGCTTTTGCAATCGGCACGATGTCGGTAACATTCGGGCTTAATTTCACGTAAATCGGCACAGAAGCAACTTCCTTCACTGCTTTAGTCAGACGATAGGCTACTTCAGGATCTGTTCCAAATGCAATTCCGCCATGTTTTACATTGGGACAAGAAATATTTAGCTCGATCGCTTTAACATTCGGTGCATCACCAATCTGGCTGCAAACTTCGATATAATCTTCTTCGCAGGCTCCAGCAACGTTAGCGATAATCGGCAGCTGCTCGAATCTTTCCAAAGAAGGTAAAATTTCAGTCATGACTGTTTCCAAACCAGGATTCTGCAAACCAATCGCATTCAGCATGCCGCTTGGCGTTTCAGCTACCCGCGGTGTTTCGTTGCCGTAACGTGATTGCGGTGTGGTTGCTTTAATCATAATCGAACCTAATTGGTTTAAATCATAATAATCCGCATATTCTTTACCAAAGCCAAAGCATCCGCTGGCTGGCATAATCGGGTTTTTCAAATCTAACCCAGGTAATTTAACCGCTAATGGATTCATTAAAAAACAACCTCCCCTGCTTGGAATACTGGTCCGTCATCGCAGACCTTGACGCTCTTACTTGGATCTTCAGCTACATGACAAACACAAGCGTAACAAGCACCCATGCCGCAAGCCATCCGTGATTCTAAAGAAAGCTGCACATTGTCAACTTCGGTATACAACTGCTCAACTGTTTTCAGTAAGCCGTTATTTCCGCAGGCAAAAACAACCGTTGGCTGCTCTTCTTCTGCCAGCAGTAAATTGCCGACATTTCCCTGCATGCCAAAGCTGCCGTCATCTGTCGCAAAGCGCGTATCCCCTAATGTTTGGAATTCCTCATCATAATAAACGACATCTTTTGAACCAAAGCCTAGGAAATGAACAACTTCCACCCCTTGTTTTTTCAACTGCTTAGACAGCTCATACAAAGGCGGCACACCGATTCCGCCGCCTACGATAAAGGCTTTATCGCCGCTATTTAGACCAGACAAATCGAATCCGTTTCCTAAAGGACCCATGACATCCAATTGGTCGCCGGCCTCTAATTCCGCAAAAAATTTCGTACCTTCACCTTCCACCCGGTAAATGATGGTGCAGGTTGCTTTTTCATGATCAATTTGGTTAATACTAATCGGACGACGTAGCAGTAAATCTGCTCGTGGTACTCGAATATGGATAAACTGCCCCGGATTATGCATTTGTTCCACCAGTTCGCCGGTTAGAACCATTTCGTAAATCCGCGGTGCTAATTGCTGCTGGCTGACAATTGTCATCATTTCTTGTTTCATATGGCCCTCCTATAGAAAAAAGATTCGTACTATTCAAAAGGAGACAGAGTGCTCAGCACTCTGTCCTAAAGTTCTAGATTTCTTGAATTGAAAACGAGCGTGATTCCATTACTCGTAAAATAGCATTGGCAGTATCTAGTGATGTGAATAATGGTACACCATGTTCCACTGCTTCCCGGCGAATAATAAAGCCGTCTTGTGAAGAGTTTTGGCGGTCCTTATCCATTGTGTTAATTACTACTTGCGCTTCGCCACGGCGGATCATCTCTACCACATTGTCTTCTGACGATTCTGAAATCTTAGCAATCGTCTTAGAGCTCAAGCCGTTTTCTTCAAAGTACTTAGCGGTTCCAGCTGTTGCAAGTAGGCTGTAGCCCACATCGCTGAAGCGTTTCGCCAAGTCCAATGATTCTTCTTTATTCTCATCTGCAACTGTGAACAACACGGCGCCATAATCAGGCAAGTGCAATCCAGATGCTTCAAAGGCTTTGTACAAGGCTTTTTCCAAGTTGCGGTCAGAACCCATGACTTCACCAGTTGATTTCATTTCAGGGCCTAAGTAGGTATCCACTTTTTGCAGTTTAGTAAAGCTGAAGACTGGTGCCTTCACATGAACCAATTTGCTTTCTGGATATAAGCCATCTTTATAGCCCATTTCTTCCAACGAGCTACCTAAGATTGCTTTAGTAGCAACTTGCGCCATTGGAATGTCAGTGATTTTGCTCAAGAATGGTACGGTACGGCTGGCACGAGGATTTACTTCAATCACGTACATTTCATCTTCGTGAATAACGAATTGAATGTTCATCATACCGATACAGTTCATGCCTAAAGCCAGCTTGCGAGTGTAATCTTCAATCGTCGCAATGATCTTATCTGAGAAAGTTTGCGGCGGATAGACAGCCATCGAGTCGCCTGAGTGAACCCCAGCTCGTTCGATATGCTCCATGATTCCTGGGATCAGGACGGTTGTGCCATCACAAATCGCATCCACTTCACATTCTTTACCTACCATGTAACGGTCAACTAAAACTGGATGTTCAGGTGAAGCCTTCACAGCGTTTGCCATGTAGTCTTCCAAGTCCGGCTGGTTTTCCACGATTTCCATTGCTCTTCCGCCTAAAACGTAACTTGGACGAACTAAGACAGGGTAACCGATGCGATCCGCGATAACGACTGCTTCTTCACTGCTGGTAGCTGTATCACCAACTGGTTGAGGAATACCTAGTCGCTTCAAGACTTGTTCGAACTGGTCACGGTCTTCGGCCCGGTCTAAGTCTTCAATCGTTGTTCCTAAGATTTTGACGCCGTTTTTCACTAATGGTTCAGCTAAGTTGATGGCTGTTTGTCCGCCGAATTGTACGATAACCCCGATTGGTTGTTCCAATTCGATGACATTCATTACGTCTTCTAAGGTTAATGGTTCAAAGTAAAGCTTGTCAGAAACCGAGAAGTCAGTCGAAACTGTTTCTGGGTTGCTGTTCATGATAATCGCTTCATAACCCGCAGACTGGATTGCTTTTACTGAGTGAACCGTCGCATAGTCAAATTCTACCCCTTGTCCGATGCGGATTGGGCCTGAACCTAAAACTAAAACTGATTCTTTATCGGAACGAACACTTTCGTTCTCAAATTCGTATGTGCTGTAGAAGTACGGTGTTTGCGACTCAAATTCCGCCGCACACGTATCCACCATTTTGTAAACTGGCAAGATTTTTTCTTCATGGCGCAGGTCGCTGATGGTTTTTTCCGTCGTTGACCATAATGAAGCAATTTTCTTATCAGCAAAACCGTTTTGTTTGGCTTTCTTCAAAACGTCAGTGTCTTGAACATTTTGCGCCAATTCATTTTCCAGTTCAATAATGTGCAGTAATTTATCTAGGAAGAACAAGTCAACCTTGGTTAATTCGCTCAACTCTTCAATCGTATAACCGCGACGCAATGCCTCTGCTAAGTAGAACAAGCGGTCATCTTGGGCTTTGACGATTCTTTCGGTTAATAGTTCATCAGTTACTTCGCTGAATTCAGCGATTTCGACGTGAGAAACGCCGATTTCCAATGAACGAACTGCTTTTAGTAAAGACTCTTCAATGTTACGGCCAATCGCCATAACTTCGCCGGTCGCTTTCATTTGCGTACCTAATACCCGTTCGCCCGATTCGAATTTATCGAAAGGCCAGCGTGGGATTTTTGAAACAATGTAGTCCAAAGCTGGTTCAAATTCTGCGTAAGTTGTGCCTGTCACTGGGTTCTTCATTTCATCTAACGTCAAGCCGACAGCGATTTTCGCTGCTAATTTGGCAATTGGATAACCAGTTGCTTTACTTGCCAAGGCGGATGAACGAGATACCCGTGGGTTCACTTCGATGACATAATAGTCAAAGCTGTGAGGGTCCAAGGCCAACTGAACGTTACAGCCCCCTTCGATTTTCAAGGCGCGGATGATTGATAATGATGCATCCCGCAGCATTTGATATTCGTAATCTGATAAGGTTTGGCTTGGTGCGAATACGATAGAGTCTCCGGTATGAATCCCAACTGGATCGAAGTTTTCCATGTTACATACTACGATTGCGTTATCCGCTGAATCCCGCATTACTTCGTATTCGATTTCCTTGAAGCCGGCAATTGATTTTTCGATTAAACATTGGGTAGCTGGTGACAGCTTCAAGCCGTTTTCGGCAATAACCCGTAGCTCTTCTTCGTTGTCACACATCCCGCCGCCGGTACCGCCTAATGTGAAGGCTGGGCGCACGATGATTGGGTAACCGATGGTGTTAGCAAAAGCTACCGCTTCTTCCACCGTATTAACAATTTCTGATTCAGGAATCGGTTGAGACAATTCTTCCATTAATTGCTTGAACAGATCACGGTCTTCCGCTTGGTCAATCGCCGCAAGCTTCGTTCCTAGCAGTTCAATGTTCAATTCATCTAAAATGCCTGATGCCGCTAATTCCATTGCCATGTTCAAACCAGTTTGTCCCCCAAGTGTTGGCAGGATCGCATCTGGTAATTCGCGACGCAAAATGCGGGAAACGAATTCCAAGGTAATGGGTTCGATGTAAACTGAATCAGCAATTTCTTTATCCGTCATAATCGTAGCTGGGTTGGAGTTCACCAAGACAACTTCGTAACCTTCTTCTTTTAATGCTAAGCAAGCTTGGGTGCCGGCATAGTCAAATTCGGCTGCTTGTCCAATAACAATCGGTCCAGAACCGATAACCATGATTTTTTTAATGTCTGTCCGTTTTGGCATTTACGCTTGCTCCTTCCATGCATCCATCATTTCCATAAACTCATCGAATAAATGCAGTGCATCATGTGGTCCAGGTGCTGCATCCGGGTGGAATTGCACGCTGAAGGCTGGGTAATGACGATGTCTTACCCCTTCAATCGTGCCATCGTTGACCTCAGTATGAGTCACCATTAATTTTGTTGCATCAATTGTTTTTTCATCCACCGCAAAGCCATGGTTCTGAGAAGTGAAGTCGATCCGCCCTGTCGCAATCTCCCGAACTGGGTGATTCAAACCGCGGTGACCAAATTTCATCTTGTAAGTGTCTGCACCATTAGCTAAAGCGAATAGTTGGTGGCCTAGGCAAATACCGAAAATCGGCACCTTGCCTTGAATTTGTTGAATCATTTCGATTGCTTCCGGCACATCTTTCGGATCGCCAGGTCCATTGGTTAACATCACACCATCTGGCGCTAAGTCTAAAATGGTTTTCGCATCGGTATCGTAAGGCATTACTGTTAAGTTGCATTCGCGACGAGACAATTCGCGTAAAATACTATGTTTCAAGCCAAAGTCGATGACTACTACGTTGCGGCCAACACCTGGGCTTGGATAAGGACTAACTGTTGAAACCTGCTGAACCTGATTCGTTGGCAAAACAGTTGCTTTCAATTGATCAAAGGCGTGCTCGAATTGATCGCCGGCATCTACCATGCTGGCTTTCATCGTGCCGTGGTTCCGCAGTTTTTTCGTCAAGGCGCGGGTATCAATTCCAGCGATCCCCGGAATGCCTTTGCGCTTCAAAAATTCGTCTAAAGTCATTTGGTTCCGCCAGTTATTTGCGCGACGGGCGTGTTCTTTTACAACAACCCCTTTACAAGTTGGGGCAATTGATTCGTAGTCATCACGGTTGATCCCGTAATTTCCCACAATCGGATAGGTGAAGGTAATAATTTGTCCATTAAAGCTTTGATCGGTAATCGTTTCTTGGTAACCGGTCATACTGGTGGTAAAAACAATCTCACCGAATACGTTGGCTTCAGCACCGAAGGCTTCCCCTTCAAATACCGTGCCGTCTTCTAAAATTAGCAGTCTCTTCAACTTATTAGTCCTCCTTGTTGTACACCAGTTTGCCGTCCACGAAGGTGAACATCGTATTTCCCTTCACCGGCCAGCCAGTAAATGGTGTGTTAACACCCATTGAAGCAAATTGCTTATCGTCAATTTTTTCTTCTGTTTCAAGATCGAATACTGCGACATCCGCTGGTGCGCCGATATTCAATGTTCCAGCGTTCAAGCCGAAGATTTCAGCTGGCTTCACGGCCATCCAGTCGATGACTTGTTCTAAAGTGAAGCGGCCTGTTTCAACAAAATGAGTGTAGATTAATTGGAACGCTGTTTCGCTGCCAACAATCCCAAATGGTGATTTCAAGAATGTTTGATTTTTTTCTTCTAAACCGTGAGGTGCATGGTCAGTCGCGATACAGTCGATGGTGCCGTCCATCAAGCCTTCGATCAATGCATCGCGGTCTTCTTTCGCACGCAATGGCGGGTTCATTTTCCAGAAGCCGTTATCCTCAGGAATATCTTCGTCCATTAAGATCAAGTGGTGAGGTGAGACTTCAGCTGTTACATGAACGCCGGCTTTTTTCGCGTCACGGATTACGCGAACACTTTCTTTTGTTGATACGTGGCAGACATGGTAATGCGCGCCCGTTTCTTCAGCTAAGATTACGTCGCGTGCAATTTGAGAAGATTCAGTGGCACTCATGATGCCTGGCAAGCCTAGTTTTTCACTGACTTCGCCGGTGTGCATTACGCCGCCGAATAATAGAGAGTCATCTTCGGTATGAGCGACTAAAGCCATTCCTTGTTTTGCGGCTTCTTTCATTGCTAAGTACATGGTTCCAGCAGTTTGTACGCCCACGCCATCGTTAGTAAAGGCAAATGCGCCGGCTGCTTTTAGTCCAGCTTGGTCAGTTAGTACTTCACTGCGCAAACCTTCAGTAATCGGTGCGTATTGCAATACTTTAACTACAGCATCACGTTTGATGATATCAAGAACTTTTTGGAATTTTTCCACTGTATCTGGGGTAGGATCAAGATTAGGCATGGCACAAACGGTAGTAAAACCGCCGCGAGCAGCTGCTTGACTTCCTGTTTTGATGGTTTCTTTGTAAGTGAAGCCTGGTTCCCGCAAGTGAACGTGAACATCCACTAGGCCGGGTGTTACTAATTGGCCTTTTGCATCGTAAACTTCGTCAAATTCTAGGTTTGAAAAATCTTTTCCGATTCCAGCGATTACGCCGTCTTCCAACCAAACATCTGCTTCTATTAATTGATTGCCTTTTCCAGCAATTTTACCGTTTTTAATAAGTACCTTCATAATCCATAACCTCCATTTTTATATAAAAAATATGACTAAGTTAAGCGACACCATTCAAAATGGCTTCCAAGATCGCCATCCGGACGAACACGCCGTTGCTCATTTGTTCGACGATTCGTGATTGATAGCTTTCGACTAATGAGTCAGCGATTTCTACGTCGCGGTTGACTGGTGCTGGGTGCATGATGATGGCTTTATCCTTCATGCGTTTTGCCCGTTCAATCGTCAAGCCGTATTCTTGATGGTAGCCTTCTTTAGAGAAGCTTTCGTTGCCGTCATGGCGTTCGTGTTGTACCCGCAGCAACATAATTACATCTACTTGATCGACTAGTTCGTCTAACGGACGATATTCGCCGTACACATCAAAGCTGTGGTCGTACCATTGTTCAGGCCCAGAGAAGAAAACTTCTGCTCGCAAACGATTCAGCATTTGCATGTTGGATTTCGCTACCCGTGAGTGAGTAATGTCACCTACGATTGCTACCTTCAAGCCATCAAAGTGTCCAAGCTCTTCATAGATCGTCATCAGATCCAGCAAACATTGCGTTGGATGCTGGCCGCTGCCGTCGCCGCCGTTGATGATCGAGCAGTGAACCGTCCGGCTTTGGATCAATTCGTCGTAGTAATTTTCGTCGCCGTGGCGGATGACACACACGTCCACGCCGATAGCTGACATGGTTAATACAGTGTCGTACAAAGTTTCACCCTTTTGCACTGAGCTGGTTCTAGAATCAAAATCAATCACATCCAACCCCATTTTCTTCTCAGCAACCTCGAAGCTTTTGTGCGTTCGCGTGCTGTTTTCAAAAAAGAGATTTGCAGCAAAGTATTGAGGCTTTTCAGGTGTCCACTTGGCACCGTTCTTGAATTGCTGTCCTCGGGTAATAAGTCCCATAACTTCCTGATCGGATAAGGCTTCAACTGTCAACAAATGCTTCAAACTAATTTTTTCAGATTGGATGATCATGATATTTCCTCCTTATTTTTCGCTGCGTGCTTTCTCAGGTAAAATCAAATTTAAGATAATGCCCAGTACCGTTGCTAGGGCCATTGAAGATAAAGTAAAAGTGCCTGCTTGGAAGACCAAACCGCCGATGCCGATTACTAAGATCGTTGAGGCAATCAACAGGTTTTTCTTCCGGTCAAAATCTATTTGGTTCTCAATCAGGATTTTCAGTCCGCTGGCGGCAATTACCCCAAACAGGATAAAGCTGATGCCAGAGATAACTGGTCCTGGAATACTCAAGATTAAAGCACTCAGCTTTCCGACAAATCCTAGGGCGATGGCGAAGAATGCTGCCCCTCCGATAACGAACACACTGTGTACCCGAGTGATGGCTAGTACGCCGATGTTCTCACCGTAGCTGGTTACTGGCGGACCTCCCACAAGTCCAGCGACGATTTGCGCTAAGCCGTCTCCCAATAAGGTGTGATCCAAACCTGGATCGTCGAAAAAGTTGCGTTTGGTTAATTTGTTCAATACCATCAAGTGTCCGATGTGCTCAGTCATGGTGACAAAGGCAATCGGCGCCATGGTGGTAATCGCGTTAACATATAGTTTCGGTT
>LIDZ01008785.1_pt10 | contig 12271 bp, 12 predicted proteins | sample 644651 | NCBI WGS metagenome assembly LIDZ01 (sample SAMN03856242, study PRJNA289617) | food metagenome | isolation source: wine grapes on drying loft during traditional withering process | host: Vitis vinifera cv. Corvina | place: Italy: Gargagnago di S. Ambrogio di Valpolicella | collected 2014-01
TAATGGTTTTACGGTCGGCTGATTCCGTCCAGTCGGTTGCCAGCCAGGGACGTATATTCCCATTATCATAACTGACCAGATAATCGAACACCTGTCGCGAGAGATAGGCCTGCTGCACCCATCCACCCCACAGGCATGGCGGCTCCTGCTCGTGCAGATAAACCAGCGTGCCGCCGTCCTGATTATGCCCTGCCACCTGCGCTGGCGCTGGATTTGCGAGGGCCGTCTGCGGCCCCGCCAACAACATCATCACCACTGCCGCCATCGGCAAAAGGACATTATTCATGCGTAAACTGCTCATAGCGTAATTCTTTCCCTAATGACCAACGAATATCGTCTTGCCCGGAATGAATCCGGCCAAAAATTATTTTAATGAAGATTGAATGCGCACTATTTATAAAACGACTAGAGCACAGAAATTCGCGAGGGCAAATATCAATACCGGCAGTAGATAGTTAAATATGACACACCCATGCCACGCTTTTTGTTACTGAACAAATAACGGTGAAGGGTTTTCAATACAGGTGAGATTGTTGACAGCCTTGATAATAAAAGGTAAATGATTCACCTGTCTTAATGCACTGATAAAAACATCTCAAGGAAAGAACATGACTGAACGTAGCTATTTTGATAACGATGCGCTGGAGATGGAGACGACGGTCATCAGCTGTACACCGCAGGATGATGGGCGATTTCGGGTTATCCTCGCCGCCACCCTTTTCCATCCGCAAGGCGGCGGGCAGCCTTCCGATCGGGGAACCCTTGGCACGGTGGACATGCTCCATGCCGCACAGGAAGACGGCGAGATCGCCCATTACACCGATGGGCCGATCGCACCCGGCCCGGTTCACATCCGGGTGGATGAAACGTTGCGTCGTCTTCATTCTCATTACCACTCTGCGGGACACTTTATCGCTGTGGCCGGAGAGAAATTCGGCTGGCACGGCAGCAAAGGCAATCACCGTCCTGGTGAGGCGCGGGTGGTATTCTAGCCCACTGACCAGAAAATGCCCGTCACGGCAGAGCAGATTGCGGCAGATGTCGCTGAGATTGTTGCGCGCGATCTGCCGCGCCAGCTGACGATCGTCGACGGCCGTCGAGAGGTGACCTGGGGAGATTTACCGGCTTATGCCTGTGGCGGCACCCACGTGGTCAGCACGGCTGAGGTGGGTCGGGTGCGCATCCTGAAAATCAGCGAAAAGAAAGGCGTGATGACGGTGAAATATGAGGTTGGCGAGTAACGGAAAATGTCGCCTGTTTGGCCAGGCCAAAACGTTCAAAAAAAGCACATTTTTCGGAAACTACTGACCATATTAACATGGCATTAAAAACAGTATTGACTCGTGATCTTATTGGAGTAGTTTAATACCCAACGGCAGGAAAAACCCTCCAGTCGTTAATAAGTTAACGCTTTACAGTGTTAAGTAAATAATCTGCGATACAGGTCACGTAATATTGTTGTATGGGCTATGACGGTGGGGCAGTAACCCGCCCGACGCATCAGGGCCACGTAACAAAGTTTGCACCGATCGCAGGATGGGAACGAAAACGCGATGATGTCAGGCCATGTTTCAACAGTACTCAGAGTCGACGTATCGTTATCTTTCATAACGATTTTCCGACGATAGTCAGGCCATGCATCAAGAGTATATATCGCGATGGGAAGATGTACGTGTTCCGCCCCCTTTTTAAGGTGGGCTGTGTTTAAGCGGTAATAATAGGAGGTCAGTTATCAACACAGTGCCTAATATTATCTGTGTGGACTTGTACATTTAACGTTGTACAATCAGCAGTAAATCGATGTAAGTAAATTAATGCTAAATTACGAGTATGCAGTACTGTAAAAGCCCTGACCTGAAAAGTCGGGGCTTTTACGTTTTTGCGGTTGTTGAAAATCGTTCCAAACCTTGCCAGTAATTATCCGCCCTGCTCAACTGAACAGGACGGTATTTTGGCCGTTACGCGTCGGACAAGCGGAAGGTGGAGACGGAATGGGTCAGGTAATGCACCTGCTCTTCCAGAGACGCCGCTGCTGCTGCGGATTCCTGCACCAGCGAGGCGTTTTGCTGGGTCACGCTGTCCATTTCGGTCACCGCCTGCTCAATCTGACTGATGCCACGACTCTGCTCGTCGGAGGCGGTCGAAATATGATCCATCAGCACATCGACCTGACTGACTGAGGCGATAATCGCACTGATTGCCTCGCCGGTCTGGCCAACCTGATCCGAACCGGCGCGGATGTTGGTGACGGATTCCGCTATCAGACTTTCAATCTCTTTGGCCGCCACCGCACTGCGTTGCGCCAGATTACGCACTTCGGCTGCCACCACGGCAAAACCACGGCCCTGCTCACCGGCACGCGCCGCTTCTACCGCCGCATTCAGCGCCAAAATATTGGTCTGGAAAGCAATGCTGTTAATGACGCCGGTAATATCTTCAATTTTCTTCGAACTGCTGTTAATCAGTCCCATGGTGACGATCACCTGCTGGGAGACCTTCTCGCCGGTTTTGGCATTTTTCACCGCTTCACCGGTCAGACGGCTGGCTTCGAAGACGTTTTCGGTATTCTGTTTCACCGTCGCGCCTAACTCTTCCATGCTGGCTGCGGTTTCGGTCAGTGCGGCGGCCTGCTGCTCGGTGCGCGACGCCAGATCGATGTTGCCGGCAGCAATCTCTTTCGAGGCATGCGACACGGTCAGCGTCGAGTTGCGCACCTGACCAATAATGTCGGTCAGCGACTGGCGCATCTGCTCCATGGTTGCCATCAAATCCTGGATTTCGCTCTTGGAACCGACAGTGACCGGCACCGGCTGGTCGAGGATCCCTTCGGCGATTTTGCTGCAATAGGTTTTGGCGCTGTCGAGTGGATTCAGTACATAGCGCTTGATAAAGAACAGCACGGCGGTAATCACCAGCAGGAACAACACGCCAAAGAAGATAATGACGCTCATCCCCAGGCTGAAGTGGCTCTGCGCATCGCTGTTGAGCTTTTTGGCGTAGGCCTCGTGCTCGGCCAGCACCTGATCGAGGACGATTTCATACTGTCGGTCGAGACGGATCACCGTGGCCAGCTGATCCTTAAAGCGCGCCTGATCGTTGGCTTCCGCCGCATCGATCATCGGCTGAATACCCTGCTGACGGTAGGTCAGATAGGCCTGCTCATAGGCTTTTGCCGCCGCTTCTTCACCGGCTAAACGCGGCGCATCCCTATACGCCTGGAATGCAGCATCGGCCTTGCCGATCACCGTCTTCACGCCTTCCAGCGACGGCTTAGAGAGCCCGTCACTCCCCTCACTGGCCTTCATATATTCCATCAGCCGCAAACGTAAGGTGCGGCTGTGGTTAATCGGGTCGATGATCGACAGCACAACGCGGATCTCTTTATTGACCGCATCAAGCGACTGGTTGCTGCGGGTCAGCAACCAGATGCTGGCGAACATACTGCTAATAAAGATGATAAATAAGAACAACATAATCAACAGCGAGGATTTTTTAACCGACATAGCGTTATCCAGATAAGGGGGAGGTCTTTAACTGTTAACGGCATAAATTTCGAAAAATTTAGCCCCTGCCCCCAGGATCTGCTTTGAAAAGGCGATTTTGCAGCGAATGTTAAATTCGGTGTCGGCTACGCCAGGATTAATGTCGGCTGGCGCAACCACATTTCGGGATGTCCCCGAGCACTTCTTTGCCTAAATGCGAATGCCTGACCTGCAGCTCGCCCTGCTGCCACTGGCCGCTGAGATCGGCCTGCTTGTCCAGCAGTCGGTTCAGCGCCTCGGTCACCAGCAGGTCGCTGCGCGGTGCCCAGCTGGTCAGGTGCCAGGTGGATGAGCCGGCATCATCACAATCACCAAAGCCCACCACGCCGATATGCACACCCTGACCAAAATCACGGATTGCCTGAATCGCGCCAAACGCTAACGGGTCACTTTCACAAAACAGCGCATTAATGCGTTCTGAAGCCCGGGTCTGTTTCAGGTAGGCGGTCATGGCCTGCCACGCCAGCTCGCGGTCGTCGTTGCCGGCAATCAGCACCCTGTCCAGCCGTTTATCCGCCGCCGTCAGGCTGTCGGCGAAACCGGCCATCTGCCGCAAAGGCATTGAAGCGCCCTCTTTCCCCTGCATAAAGCCAAAACGCTGATAGCCTTGCGACAGCAGCAATTTTCCGCTCTCAACGCCCGCCTGATACCCCTCGGTCGCAACCACCGACTCCTCACCCTCGCTCGCGCCGCCAAGCTGGACGACAGGAACGCCGGGTAGAAGGTCGCCCGCCACCGTCAGCGCTTTGCCGTCGGCAGTGAGGAATACCAGCCCGTCGGGTTCGAGGACTGAGGCTTTTTGCATCAGAGAGGGCATGCTGTCCGCACAACGGGCGTTGAGCAACAGCGGCAGATAACCGCGCAGATCCAGCTGCCGGGTGACTTCGTCCAGCATTTTCAGGGTCCAGGGATTGCTGAATCCCTCGCTGACCACGCCAATAATGCCGGCGCGCTGGCCGCTTTTTTGCTGCTGCTGGAGCTTATCCGTCATGAGTGTTTTCCCGCTTATCAGGCTGATTCGATTGAGAGAATGAACAGGCATTCGCGCTGTTAAGATGGTGCGATCTGTCATCAGCATGACGCAAAGTCCGGTATCTGTCACCGTCCCGAAACGACATCTGCAACACAGATCGTCTGATAAAATGCATTTACACATTTAAATTTATAAATATAATGACCCGGCAAATTATTCTCAGATAACCGGAAGCTTTATGAATCGTCCTACTCTTTTTTCCCCGCTACAGCTAGGCGGCTTCACCCTGCGTAACCGTATTGTCTTGCCGCCGTTAACCCGCTGCCGCAGCGAACAGCCTGGCAACATTCCCGGCGAGATGATGGTGGAATATTACCGCCAGCGGGCGACCGCCGGCTTTATGATCACCGAAGGGACGCAGATTGAGCCGCGTGGACAGGGCTATGCCTGGACGCCGGGGATCCACAGTGAACCGCAGATCGCCGGATGGAAAAAGGTCACCGAAGCCGTCCACCAGCACGGTGGCACGATCTTCTGCCAGCTGTGGCACGTGGGCCGCGTCTCGCATACTGCGCTTCAGCCCGGAGAACAGCCGCCGGTCGCACCTTCTGCCGTCACCGCCACCGGCGTTCGTGTCTTTATTGAAACCGGGCCGGGCGAAGGCATGCTGACGGCGCCGAGCGAACCCCGCGAACTCAGCACCGAAGAAGTGAAGGAGATTGTCGAACTGTATCGTCAGGCGGCTCTCAATGCGCAGGCCGCCGGATTTGATGGCGTTGAGCTGCACTCTGCCAATGGCTACCTGATCAATCAATTTATCTCTGAACACACCAATTTCCGCTGTGATGAGTACGGCGGTTCGCTGGAGAACCGACTGCGCTTCCTGAAGGAGATTGTTGAAGCGGTCAGCGAGGTGTTTGGTAGCCAGAAAGTCGGCGTGCGTTTTGCGCCGCTGTTTACCAGCACCGATGAAGAACGTGTTTATTTAGGCCTGGTAGAAAGCGATCCGCACGCGACCTATATCGCCGCGGCCGGCATGTTGAATGAACTGGAGATTGGCTATCTGTCGATTGCCGAAGCCGACTGGGATAACAGCCCGGATCTGCTGGTCAGCTTCCGCACGGCGCTGCGGGAAACCTTCCACTGGCCGATCATCTATTCTGGCCGCTATACCCGCGAGAAAGCCGAAAGCATTCTGCAAAATGGCTGGGGCGATCTGTTTGGTTTCGGCAGAACCTTTATTGCCAACCCGGACTTACCGGCCCGCTTTGCGTCGGATGTTGCGTTAAACCCGGTGGATGCGTCCACGCTGTATGGTGGCGGCGCTAAAGGGTATACTGACTACCCGGTTTACCGCTCCTGATTGTTTGTGAGGCTGCATGTCCCCTGAAAGCGCCATGAAATTACTGTCCAACCCCACCCGGTTGGCGGTGTTGCAGTGGCTAAAGAACCCGCAACAGGCCTTTTCAGGCTATAGCCAGCTCTATGACTATGACCTGTACGGGGTGTGTGCCAGCCTTATTCAGGACAAGGCCGGCTTATCCCAGCCGGCCACCTCGCTGTGTCTTAAGGTGCTGTTTGAAGCCGGACTGCTGGAAGCCAGTAAGGTCGGAAAATGGACCTATTATCGCCGCAATGAAACGCGCATTACCGACGTGCGCGAGAGCCTGGTCGGATTTTTGCAGGATTTGTAACCCGGCCGCACCACCCTGCGGTTTATCCCGACCGGTTAACCGGCTGACGACGAATGAGCGCGCAACTATCGACTTAATTCAGCCAGCCGTGGATTTTGTAACAGGCGGCGCCAGGCGCTTTCCACTGCGCCCGGCATCTCAACCGCGCCAATAAACCCTTTACCGTTTGGCCCGTAGCCGTTGGCATCATCTTTCAGGCGCGTCATTTCCCCCAGAATCATCGACAGATAGCGGTCCAGTGACCAGATCCCGCCTGACCCCGGCGCGCCGGTAATGGTGAGCCGGGGATCCACAACCGTCAACACAGGCGTAAACACCGGCCAGCTCAGACATTCAGCCTGCACGCCCTGCTGTTGCCACTGATGTAAATAGGTGGCTTTGGTGCGTCGTTGCATCAGCGGATCCTGCACCAGCAAATATCTGGCCGGAACCTTCCCGGCATTCTGCAGAAAATTGAGGCTGAACTGCGCGTTCTCGCCACAGTTTCTCGAGCGGTTTTCATTCAGCACCTGCTCTGGCGCTAAATCGAAATGACCTGTCGCCATCGCTTGCAGCAGATCGCCTTCCCCGCCAGGCAGCCCGGCAATCTCCTGATAACGCTTATCTTCGGCTAATGCCGCACGCAACAGTTCGGTGGAGTGTCCCTCGCCGCCGCTGAGTAAAAGAGGGATGCGCCGCTGTGCGGATAATGCCATCGCGCCCTCGATTTCCGGTATTATGGCATTCCCTGCGAGGATAATAAGTTGAACGTCGCCGATCTCCCCTTCCTCAATATCATTTTCTGCCAGCCAGTGGGACAGCAGATTGAAATCATCGACTTCATGAGCGGTGAGTTGCATTGAAAAAGGCCTTATTAAAAGCATTACTGTTCAGGCAGAGTCAGATAAATTTACCTTAATGGAAAGCCTCCGCAGGAAAATTCGGAAATTATGCAATGAAACGCCAGCCAACTCTTCCGGGGCTTAAACGCCCGATGAAGCTCAGTACCTCGGTCAGCCTGATGGTCAGCGCGGTGATTGTCGCCGTACTACTGGCCGTCCACTTTTTCTATTTCCTGCAGATAAGCCAGGTCACCAGCAAGGGCGTCGAAGATAAAGCGCTGGCGGTGGCGCGGACGCTGGCCGATTCGCCGGATATTCAGCGCGGACTGCTGTTACCACCTGACAGCAACGTTATTCAGCCGATCGCAACCGCCGTGTTAAACAGCAATGACCTGCTGTTTGTGGTGGTCACTAATATGGCCGGCATTCGCTATTCGCATCCCAATAAGGACGCCATTAATCACCATTTTATTGGCGACGATCTGCAACCCGCGTTGTTGGGCAAAGAGAATGTTTCGATCAACCGTGGGCAGTTGGTCCAGGCACTGCGGGTGTTTACCCCGGTGTTTGATGCTGAACACAAACAGATTGGCGTGGTGGTGATTGGCATCTCGCTAAGTGAAGTGGCGGATCAGATTAACCAAAGCCGCTGGAACATTCTGTGGACCGCACTGTTCGGCATCCTGGTTGGCGCTATCGGCACCTGGCTGTTGGTGAAAGCATCCCGACGTATTCTGTTCGGTCTGGAACCGTACGAAGTCTCCGAGCTGTTTGAACAGCGGCAGGCCATGCTGTATGCGATCAAAGAAGGGGTGATCGCCGTGGATATCAACGCCCAGGTGACGCTGATTAACCATGCCGCCCGCAAGCTGTTCCGCGAAACGGGCATGCCGCAGGCGCTGGAAAGCGAAATCATTCAGAGTATTCAGGCCACCGGCGCGTTGATTATCAACCTGCGTGAAGTGCTGCGCAGCGGCAAACCGCAGCGCGATGAAGAGATCCTGTTCCGCGGTCGGGTTCTGCTGTGCAACACCATGCCGGTGCTGAAAGGGGGCGTGATGATTGGCGCGATCTGTTCCTTCCGCGATAAAACCGAAGTGACCCAGCTGACCCAACGCCTGAGCGGCATGGTTAACTATGTGGACGCACTGCGCCAGCACTCCCACGAGTTTATGAACAAGCTGCACGTGATCCTCGGCCTGTTGCATATGAAAAGCTATGCGCAGCTGGAAGATTACATTCTGAAAACCGCCAATAACTACCAGACCGAGATCGGATCGCTGGTGAAAAAGATCCAGTCACCGGTGATTGCCGGCGTGCTGCTGAGCAAAATCAATCGTGCGGCGGACAGCGGCCATTCGCTGATCCTCAATGAAGACAGCTTCCTGCCCGACAGCGGCAACGAACAGCAAACCTCGGTACTGGTCACCGTGCTGGGCAATCTGATTGAGAACGCCTTCGATGCGCTGGCGCAGCAGCCGGATGGCGAAGTCAGCGTGCTGCTACACTATCAGAACGGCTGGCTGAGCTGTGAAGTCAGCGATGACGGCCCCGGCATTCCCGCTGAGCAGCTTGATGCGATCTTTGAGCACGGCTTTTCGTCGAAGGGCGAGCAACGCGGCGTAGGTTTATTCCTCTGCAAGCAGCAAATCCAGAGCCTTGGCGGCGAAATTATTGTAGAGTCCGACCCTGGGGTTTATACCCAATTCTTAGTACAACTGCCGTGGGATGGAGGAAACCGATCCGCATGCTAAATGTGTTAGTCGTCGATGATGATGCGATGGTGGCAGAACTGAACCGCTGCTACGTTGGCCAGATCCCAGGATTTGCCTGCTGTGGCGTGGCATCAACGCTGAAACAGGCCAGAGAAATGGTGCTGCACAGCGAACTGTCGGTGGATTTAATCCTGCTGGATATCTATATGCAGCAGGAAAACGGGCTGGATTTACTGCCTGAACTCCGCGCGGCGAAGCGCAATATCGATGTGATCGTCATCTCCTCCGCTGCGGATGCCCAGACCATTCAGCAATCGCTGCACTATGGCGTGGTGGATTATCTGATCAAACCGTTCCAGTTCTCCCGCTTCGAGGAGGCGCTGACCGGCTGGCAGCATAAGAAATCGCTGAAGGACCAGCATCCGTGGTATCAGCAGACCGATGTCGATGCCCTGCTGCACGGCAATCCGCCGGACGTCACCGAAGCGCACCGTCTGCCAAAAGGCTTAACGCCGCAAACGCTGCGCACGCTGTGCCTGTGGATAGACAGCCATCATGACAGCGAGTTTTCAACCGACGATCTGGCCGCCGCCGTCGCCATTTCCCGCGTGTCGTGCCGCAAATACCTGATCTGGCTGGCGCAGCGTAAAATTCTCTCCACCAACCTGCATTATGGCTTAACCGGCCGGCCGGTTTACCGCTACCGCTTGCAGGCGGAACATCGCGAGCTGTTAAAACAGTTTTGCCAGTAGTCTCAAGCGAGTTGAAAATCTGCGTCCAGCAGCGTGAAGCTAAACTGCCGTTGGGAAGAGCAGATCACCTGGCGGCCGCGGGTGACAAAAACGGCTTCGATTTCGGGTGTGTTTGCCAGATAGTCGAGGCCTTTTTTAACGCCCATTCCGTACAGCAAGGTGGTGTAGATATCCCCGTCGATGGAGTCCTCAGAGATCACCGTCACGCTCAGTAATTCGTTATCCAGCGGATAGCCGCTGGCCGGGTCCAGAATATGGTGATAACGCTTGCCGGCCAGTTCGAAATATCGCTCGTATACCCCTGAGGTCACCACCGATTTTCCGCTGACGGTGATCACCCCAATTAACTCTTCCGGCGCGCCAAACGGCTTTTTCAGGCCAATGCCCCAGCCCGGCGCCTCGCTATCTGGGGTTCCGGCCAGCGTCTGCACGTTGCCGCCGAGATTGATCAGCGCATGTTCAACGCCCTGCTGACGCAGGAAATCCCGCACCCGATCGGCAATATAACCTTTAGCGATGGCCCCCAAATCGATCTCCATCCCGCGCTGTGGCAGAAACACCGAACGGGCTTGCGGGTCGAGGATCACCTGCTGCGGATCGGTCAGCGGCAGCAGAGCCTGCAGTTCGTCAGCGGGCGGCACGCTGTCGCCGTGAAAACCGATCTTCCAGCGTTTGACCAGCGGGCCGATGGTGACGTTAAACAGGCTATCCGGCAATACGCTGATCGCTCTGGCGCGGGCAATCAGGTCAAACACCGGCTGGCTGACCACCACCGGTTCGACACCGGCGGCATGGTTAACCGACATCACTTCTGACTGCGGCCGGTTGACCGTCAGCAAAATCTCCTGCTGCTTAATCACTCTGAACACCGCGCCGGCCAGCGCTTCATTGTGATCAAACAGTTTGAGAAGGATCGGCGAACCCATCAGCACTGCGGAGTAGGAATAGACGTGGGTGTCAGATGACATGCTGCGCTCCTGCTTTCTGGCCAGATAGGGCTGACATTGTGCCACGCTGTATAATTTTCTGCTGAGTTTTGGCACCCGCGTCCCTGCGCAATCATTAGCCGTTGTGGAAAACCCGTCGCAATTCAAACTTTTCGCCAGAAACACGGAAAGCTATTTCCTGATGCTCTACATCGGGTCATTTACCGCTACGCCTTCACGCCAGCAGTAAGTACAGAATAAAATAACTCACCAGGTAGCAAATAATTATTATGCACAACACCTCCCCTTCCCCGACTTCCTTTTCAACCGGCAACGATGCTGTAGAAGGATGGCGTGAGCGGTGAATTACTGGCTGCTCCGCTGACCGCTTTGTCATTTATTTCATCCCGGGTAAAAGTTAACGATGTAATAAACCGGACTTAAGCAAAATCAAAAGCTGTAAGTAATGGCGGCGATGGCGGTAAATTCATTCCGGCGATAAACAATCGGACTGTCATCCGCCTTATCACCCAGCCAGGTATAATTACCGATCAGCATGCTGCCCCACTGCGCGCTGTACTGATGATTCCAGGTCAGGCTCGACTGCATAGCGTAGAAGCCACCGCCGGTATGATAAGTTGCATAGCCGCTGCGCTCGCTCTGCTGCGGGTTGACGCCATAAAAGGTATTGTTGTAGCGCGCATCGCCAAACAGCGCCGCCGTCTGTAATGCCACCGTATCGCTGCTGGTCTGCCAGGGAAGCAGCGTGACGGAGCCCTGATACTGCACGCCCTGCGAATCGGTCAGCGGTAAGGTGGCCTTGCCCTCGACAGAGAACCACGGCGTGGCCTGCCAGCCAACGGCGATCGCCGTATTGGCCACCGCGCTGATATTGCCCATGCCCTTCAGCTTATCGGAGCCATCCCGCCAAAGATTGTTGTCGTCCGACCGCCCGAGGTTATAGCCCAGCGTGTGTTCCAGATAGAGGCCATTATCCGCCTGCAGGTCGTAGCCCAGACCTTTTTGCGAATCGAAGAAAAACGCGCCGTCGCGCGCCTGCACCAGCGGGACAACCTGCCACTGACGCTGGTCGGAACCGCTGTAACGCGGCGTATTCACCGCGCCGATGCCCACCATCAGGCTGGGATCGGCCGGTGCAGCCTGATCGGCTCGTACTGACGCGCTCTGGGCAATTAACAGCAGGGAGGCTAAAGGCCACAATTTATTTATCGGCTTCATCACAATCACTCATGTCGGATTTTCTCACCCTGTTTAAGGGTCCCTGGAATGGGATGATGATGAGCGCAGGTTATCAACAGACCGTCAGTTATTTATTAAGAACCTGTCAAGAACAGGTTATCTTTTTATAAAAAAACAGCTATTGATGATCAGTGTTTTGATGTAATCTGCATTTAATTTAAGGAAGAATTTTTACCGAACACCGCTTAATACAAATTTAATAAACATTGCACTATTTTTAATGCGTGACGTGCTAATAAATACATTATAAATACGCCAATATTACAGTGGCAAATTATTATCAAGAAAGAGTCAAGGTGCAGCGATGCAGTCAAAAAGAATTCTGATTGTTGAAGATGATGCGGATGCCGCCAGCGTGCTGGAAGCGTATCTGAAAAGGGACCATTTTGAGGTCGCTATTGTCGGTGATGGGCTGCGCGCGTTGGATGTTGCTGCGCAGTGGAAGCCCAATCTGATCCTGCTGGACGTAATGTTGCCCGGTCTGAATGGCACCGAGGTGCTGGCGGCGCTGCGCCGTAAAAGTAACCTGCCGGTGATTATGGTCACCGCGATGGGCGAAGCGCATGATAAAATTGGCGCGCTGCGGTA
>LIDZ01000758.1_pt1 | contig 12265 bp, 13 predicted proteins | sample 644651 | NCBI WGS metagenome assembly LIDZ01 (sample SAMN03856242, study PRJNA289617) | food metagenome | isolation source: wine grapes on drying loft during traditional withering process | host: Vitis vinifera cv. Corvina | place: Italy: Gargagnago di S. Ambrogio di Valpolicella | collected 2014-01
ACTATTGTAACGTACTTGTTTAAGTACGTCAAAGATGTTGTGAATACATGAAATTGCTTAAAAAAGTGTATCAAAAACCTTATTAAAACAATTTTTTTCTAACGGTTAATTAAATTATTTACAAAATCCTAATAAAAATTATAATCATTATAAGAAATATGGGGGTGCTTTTTTTGAATAAAACAATGAAAAATCATTTATTAGGAGATACAATTATCTTTTTATTTTCGATTACTATCAGTTTTATCATTACGACTTTATTGAAAATTAATGCTCAAGATCAATACCTAATAGTTTTTTTGTTAGCTATTCTTTTTATTTTTTTGGGTGAAAAATTAGTGAAAAAATACTTCCCACATTTTTTAAGAGACAACTCTAAGGAAACTAGGTTTGAATCAATTACATTAATGGTAGTTCTATTCTTTTTAGGAGATTTTATTTCTGATAAAACTAATACATGGCTAATCATTACACTATACTATTTTATTTATGTAATTTTCACTATTGTATTTGAACGAGTTACTTTAGCAAAGAAATAAAATCGATTAGTTTAATACATGAAATTCCATAAAAACGTGTATCGGGAATCCTATTCCAATAGGGTTCTTTTTTTATAAAGTCCTCCAATACATGATTTTGTGGTATACTAAACAAAATCATGTATCACTTTTGTGAGAGGAGAGGGCTTTTAAATGAGTTACAACGTCCAACCATTACGGACTCAACAAGAAATAAACGACTTTTTATTCTGTTTAAGAAGAAACAAAAACGCAGATCGGGATGTTTTTCTGTTTTTGATCGGCATTAATAGCGGTTTACGCATGTCTGATATCGTTAAATTAAAGAAACAAGACCTGATTTCTTCCAAAAATCCTCGTATTATAGAGAAAAAAACAGGGAAAGCCCGCATTTTGTATTTGAGTAGTCTGCAGGACTTAATCCAAGACTATACAAAAGGCCTTGAACCAGAGGATTATTTGTTTCCTAGCACCAAAGGTGGACATTTAGAAGTAAATACGGTCTATCAGATGTTTCAAAAGGTCGCTAAGCTGTTAGGAAGAGACGATATTGGCACGCACACGCTGCGCAAGACGTTTGGTTACCACTATTATAAAAAAACCAAAGACGTGGCTACACTAATGGAAATATTCGGTCATAGTAGTGAGAAAATTACTAAACGATATATCGGGATCAATGAAGATGAAATCAGTGAAACTTTGATTAATTTCCGACTAGGTTTTTAATTATTCTTTTTTATGAAAGTAGAAATAATAAAATCTATATTTTAAGCTTTTATACTTTCTTTCAAAGCTTTATCAAAATAAGCATAAGAAATATAATCTATCCAGAAACATGCAATAGTTAACTTTGTATACAATTCTTTGAAGTCATTTACGTCAATATTTATTGATTCTAAGTTACTATCTAGTATACGAGGAAATTCTAATTTTATATTAGACAAATTAGGATTTACGTCATGGGCTAGCATATTTCTTAAAGTTACAATATTAATAAGTATATCTAACAATGTAATATTTATATAGTTTGGCCCTTCGATATTACTAAGCAATGAGTTTTTTAATTTTTCGCTATATAATTCTATTTCAGTGTAACTTTTAGTTAATACAAGAAGTTGCTTAAACGTATACAAATGTAAATAATTTTTAGATTTAGATTCAAATTTTATTTCTTTTAAATTAACAGAAATTTTATCAGCATTTATATTAATATATTCCATATTAGAACGTATAACCCCACCTGCGAAAAAATTCCATTTACCTAAAAAATCTACTGGACTAATTTCTCTTTCTAGAACGTTGAAGATATAAATTTTTCCTTTTTCTTCAAATTTTTTATACTTTTCAAAAAAGTTATAAAAAGCAGCATGTACAGATTCAGGAAGGGCATTTTCATCGTCTAATATGTCTAAAAAATTATTTTTCATGAGTTTTGGTTTATATATAGGTGAATTATATTTAATCTCTTATCAACTGCTGATGTTGTTGATTGAGATTTTTTAAATGTATCTAAAAAATCAGTATTATGGTAAATAGCATTAATTATATCTGCTCTTATTTCACTATTTTCTAAGTATTCGTAAAATGGTATTAAACTATTTATTGTATATTCGGTTGTAATAGGAAGCTTATTAGACTTTTCAATATCTCTAACATAGTCACTATTTAATTCAATTTTTAATTTGTAAGTCATTTCAGTTATTTTAGGTATTTCTACTAAATCTATATTTTTGTCTTCTTTTTTAGTTTGATAAATTTGTAACACTTTATTGATCATATCTTTAGGCCTAGAATTATATCCATCGTAAGAAATTTTACCTTCTTTTTGAGATTCACGAAATCTATCTATATAAGCAACACTTTGATAGATTCTATTTAAATTCTTAAAGGTCTTTTTATCTGACGAGCTAAATACTTTGTTGTATTCTTTCTGAGAATCCAATTTTTCAACACATTCTTTAATAATAAAAGTTAAATCTGAAGAAAAAATCGCTTTTCTTAACTCTGCTTGTGTAAGTTTTATATTTCCTTGATTTAGTCTGGCGAAAACATCATATTTTATTTCAGGATCAACATTTTGAGTAATTACGTATAGGTCAATTACTGAAGAAATTACATTATCAGTAAGCTCAGGATATTCTTCAGAAATCTCAGAGAATTTTTTCCCAGAAAAAAGATCTCCATAATATTGTAATCCTTTTGATAATACTAATTTATTATCAAAAAATTTTTTTATAGATATTAAACGTTGTTTCCCATCAACAACTTCATAAGTTATTTTTTCTAAAATTGTTTGAGGTTTTACCTCTGCTAAATATATGGGAGGTATAATTATACCTATAAATAATGATTCAATAAATTGTGATTGATTCAAGGGTTTCCATACTTCTTCTCGTTGATAATCTGGATCTAAGTTAACAACTTTATCGTTTATTTTTTGGTATAACTCAGATATATTCCAAGTATGTTTTTGTATCTTTAAGTCTTTGAGCTTACTCCTTTTATTCGTGTATTGAGAATCTTCTTTATTAATAATTTCATCAGAGTTTTCTCCTAATATCAAGTTATCATTAGTATTTGTCATTTATCTCACCCTTCAATATGGATAATAAATAGAAATTTTACCATGGATTAATATTTACTAACCTTTATTTATTTTATTTTCTAATTTTTTCATATATTGTTCCATAAATTCCCAATAAGGTTCACCTGTAGTATCTACTGGTAACATTATCTTTTGGCGCTTTAACCTTGCTGTACCTAATTTTAGTCCATAACTATATTTTTCCTTTTGTTTTTTTATTGAGGTAGTAATAAATAAAGAAACATATTTATTATTGTTTTTTACTTTTAATTTGCGTACATCACTTGAATACAGAGCGTTATAACCATGATAAAAAGCATATCCTACAGAACCATTTCTATTTACAGAGATACAATTTTTTTCGAGAGTATTATTGCTGTTAGCTACTTCGTAGCCTATACCATTATTAACTGAAGTAGAAGTTATGTATGGTATATTTCCAGGTATTCTTTCCTGTTGATATATATCTTTTCCGGCTGTTATAGTTCCAATTTCTTCAATAGAGAATTCTCCCCATTCTACATCATCTAGTCCACGATTATCTGATATATTATGAAAATTAATTTTAGGAGCTCTACTCTCTAATAATGTAATTTTATTTTTGATAATAAATTCCATATAATTCCAGTCAGGATTATTTTCTTCATCAACTGGTAGCATAATTTGTGAATTTCTCATTCTTTTAGGCCGCCATTTATTTGCATATTGATAGCCAGAACCACTTTTCTCAATTAATGGCATTAAGAATAACGCTATATAAATATTTAACTCTTTATCTTTTAAATACACAGGTGTTACATCGTGACTACACGTAAATCTTTTTGGTTGATAATAAGCATTTCCTACGGAACCATTATTAGTAATGGCTATACAGTTACCCGCAAATATCCGATCGTCGATATTTTTTTTTGAAACTTCTCCAACCTTATCATAATTTAATATAGTATGTTCATCATAAAAACCAGTTATTCCATTATTAAATGCACTAGCCCCTAAAAAAGGTATATCACCTTTATTACTAACTAAAGGTGGTTTTTTATTGTAGTATCCATCTTTTATGATAAAAATATCTTTAAATAAAAAAGAGGCCCATCTTTTTTCTTCTAATTGTTCCAATTTATCACCCTGTTTTTTTAATTTATACATCTTCTTCAAATAAATAGTCTTTCCCATGAGTAAACATGTCATATTGGAAAGTCAGATAATCTGCAATTGTTTCTTCAAATTCTAAGTCAGTAGGTATTTCATCATTAAAATAATAAAAGCTATGCAACCATTCATCTTCAGCTTTTACAACAGTCTTAACAATAAATTTGCTACTATCATCTTCATTATTTTCTAACACATTCATTAAATGATCCTTTTTCCCTTTTTCAGTTCCATCAGCTACTAGACCTATATGTTTCCTAACTATATAACCATCATTTTCAAAATTAACAAATTTTACTTTTTTATTGTCCTTATGTGGAATACCTGAAGTTATTATTACAATACAAGGATTAACTCCTACACCATAAAAAGTATTAGTATTTAATGTAATTACTGTGTCTAAAGTATTATTCTTTAATAACATTCTTTTCTTTTCTTTTTCAACTTTGGTTTTTCCAACCATTGTACTTTGGGGAACAATAGCACATAATTTTCCGCCTATATCCATCATTTCTAAAGCGTTTAAAATAAAACTTAATTCCGATAAATTTTCATTTTCTTTTGTTTTTGCTTGGCTATAAGGAGGATTCATAATAACTTTATTGATATGATGTTCTCTAATATAATCTTTATCAATAGTGAAACAATTATCACGATAAAGATTACTCTTTCCATCACCTCTTAAAATCATATTAGTAGTAGCAATTGTAAATAATTTATTTTGAATTTCTATTCCAAATAAATGATTTCGTTTAATTTCTGTTCTCTGTTCTTCTGAATTTGTTTGTTCTAGCATCGTATTCATTGCACTAATCAAAAAAGCTCCTGTTCCTACACAAGGATCTAGTACATAATCATTTTGATTAATATCTATTAGATCAACCATTAATTGCGTTATGTGTCTAGGTGTAAGGACAATTCCTAAACTATTACCATCATTACCACCATATTTTACAAACTCACCGTAAAAATTACCTAAGATGTCCATATCAATATTCTTTTTAAGTTTATCGATAATTTTTGTTTCTAAGGTTAGTGCATAATATTTTAAAGGAGTCATATTTAATTTTGGACTTACAGTATTTAATGTTACGTCTGTTTCTAAAAATCTAAATTGATCTAATATTACGCCTACCTTCGTATAAGGTACGATTCCAGAGTTATCTAAGTAAATTTTTACTGCATCAAATATCATCTTGCCATCTTCAAATCTATCTGACCCTAATAGAGAACTCGGTGAAAAAGAAGGCTCTTCTAATGCTAATAAAATTGCTGATATAACAGTAGCTTTTTTCTCACCTTCTAATTGTCCATAATTACGTAAATCTTCATGCAATTGTTCAGCAATTTTATTTACTTCTCGTAATTCTCTTTCTTCTTTTGGTAATTCGCCTAAAATAGCTACTTTATAAAATTCCTCTATATTTTCAGGACTAAAGTCTTCAAAAGATTTTAATTGTGGCAGTTCTTTTTCTCCGTTTTCTGTAACTAGGTAAGGTTGAATGATGTAGTTATGGCTATTACCTACAACTCCAATCGCAATTATTTCTTTATAATTCATTGTTTTATTTATTATATGCTTAGCATAATGAATAGCTCCATTAACTGCATAGTTCTTACGAGCAGGATAATTAATATCAATATTGTTATTTTCATCTACAAATAATAATTGGTTCGTATTTTGCTTATCTTCAACAACTATTAAATAATCTTTTGAGAAGAAAATGAATTCAGGTTTTCCATATCCAGTCATATTTTCAGATTTGCTAGCATTTTTTAGTGCTTTTTTTATTTCTATATTACTAGAACCTTGTTCATCATAATTTGTAATATTTATTTCATGAATAAAGTTTCTTACTAATTGATCCGTATCAGTTTTTTCATTTAACATCAGTTTATCCACCCATATAATTTAGTTACTTAACATGTTTGATAAGCACATAAAAACCTATTTATTTTTTTTAAAAACACGCTTAAAAAAGCTTGTTTTTTTTGTTGGAATTTGTTCTAATTCTAGTAATTTTTTATCATGATTTTCTATTTTTTCAATGGCAATTTCTAATTGACCTGATAATTTTAGGTTACTTTCAACTAATTGATTAATAAGCGATTCATATTGTTTGATCTTATCATCTTGAATCGGTTGTAAGTCGTTGTTAGTGTCGCTCTTAAGTCGGATATCGGTATCTGACACGTTCGACACGTTTTTTTCCAATAAAGCTTGTTTTATGGATTTTTCTAGTGAAAAATCAGGGCGTACTTTCAACGATACTACTCGTTTCAAAACCGACACATCGACATCTGTATACAATCGACTATTGTTGCTATCACGTTCGAAATAAGACGTGTTTCCACTCGCTTTTTCAATTAAGCTAGAATATTTACGTAGGGTTGTGACCGCAATTCCTAGCTTCTTCGCAGCGACATTAGGCGATATGTATTCTAAAAAATTAGTATCCTTATTCATGAGTGAAACCACCTTAAAAGTTGTTATAACAATAGTTTAAAGAAACTTAACTAGCGACACAATCTTTATTTTTTTATTTGTTCTTTTTTAGTCTTTTCACGCTTATAACGTTCTGCCTGTGTTTCTATTTCTTCGTTACTGACCCAATCATATAATGGAACATGTGATTGTTTTTTTTCTTCAAAAATAAAACTAATTCTTTCAATTTTATTTCCCTTTTTAGCCTTTTCTTTTTTATAGTTTAAACTTTTAAATAAAGGTTTTAACTCTTTCATACTTTTTTCAAGTATCCTTCTATCAATATCGTACATGCGGTAACTTTCAGGAATGTCTAATAAACGTTTAAATTCTTCAATAGACACCGTATAAAATCCTGTCCCTTTAAATTGCTTTAGCTTGCGATAAATTGCTTTTGTATAAGAACTATTAATTTCTGTAAATTCTTTTAATTCGAATTTAGTAAACACTTCAAAGTCATTCAAGAGGAATTCAAATTCATTATTAACACCAATTTTTACGGTTTGTGTATCTGCATTGATATCAAATTTTGTAAAGAGTACAAAACGTTTTATTCTTCTTTCTGTACGTTCTCCGTAGGTAAGACCGAGCATTTTTGTATAAGTTTTATCCAAATCATTCATAAATCGTTTAACAGATGTAGGAGAATAATTGCTCAAATCTTTTAATTGTTCAAAGCTAAATTCAATTTCTTCTGTGTATCTATCTTTTAATTTCGAACATATAGAAAAAAATAAATCTAATTCGTTAGGATTAAATTTCCGAAAACTTACATCATTCAAACTATTTTCGTATTTTACAATTTCATTCAACAAGAATGCCGCCTTTCTATAATGATTTATTTAATTATAACCACCTAAAGACGACGTGTAAATGACATGTCGTTCTTTTAAAGACAAAACGTCGTCTTTAGGCAGACAAACTGTCGTCTTTAAGCAGACAAAACGTCGTCTTTAGGCAGACAAAACGTCGTCTTTAGGTAGACAAAACGTCGTCTTTACTATAGCTATATCCCACGTGGCCGTAAGTTAAAATGCACTCCTAAAACTCTTTTAAAAACTATTTTAAAACTTTATTAAAACTAATACTAAAAGAACTCTGCATAATTTTTTAAGAAAATTAAAAAAACAAAACATAAAAAAGAAACCTTGCCTGCAAGCTAAAGAAACTGTAACAGTTCAAAACCATCAGCAGCGTTCTATGTCTCGACTTACGCTCGACGGTTCGAACCATTGTATGTGTTAAATCCAAAATAAGAGCTCTAATTTCAATTTTATCGGTAACCCTTATAAAAGGACGTTAACTTAAATTGAAATAGAGCTAGCGTCGTTTTTAATGGCTTAGAATCAATTTTAACTCTCTATTTCCAATAATTGTTTCATTTCCGTATTTTTAAACCAATAACTTTTCTCAACGGTACAAATACCGACTTGATAGGCAAATAAAATAGGCTTTTCAAGATTCGCAAACTCTTCAGGACGAATTAATGGCGTGGATTGTTGGTTATAAGAATGATTTTTCTTCAAACTCCAACGGTCATTATCACGAGACATAGACTGCACAATACTGGTTTTCGTACCGGCTCTGTCACTAAAGTATTTTTGACTGTCTGTATCGGTCGCATTATGAACTAAGGTGTAATGAATGTTGTCCATAATAATTTTACGGGAATCCGAACCATAGACTTTATCTAATTGAGCAAGCGATTGAAAAAGGATCATTGTTGTGACGCCACGACCGCCCAATGTAGCGATACTATCGACTAATAACTCCATTTTCCCAATTCTAGAAAACTCATCTAAAGCGAGTAATATTCTAGGTTCTTGATATTCTTTTCGAATATCTAAGTATTTAACGAATTGAGAGATCACTAAAGCTAAAAATGCGTTATAAACTTCTAATTTATTTTCTTCTAACTCGATATAAATCCAATTTGTTTCGATATCGCTTAACAGTACGCCATTGCTGCCTGTAATGTACCGTAATTGCTCGTCAACAGCATAAGGGATCATAGTATTGCGTAGCTCGTTCATAACGCTGGCTAGTTGTTCTGTTTTGATATTATCAACGGCATTAATCAGCATTCTCGTTTCTCTTTTTTCACTTTTTTGAAGCTGTTCAACGATTTCAGATGATTGAGTGTCGCATAACCATTCAGCTACAGCAGAAAAGGACATGGATTCTTTAAATTCCCAACACGCACTGGCTAAAATGTTTTGGGCTGTTGTTTTAAAGTACGTTTCTTTGATAGCAGGAGGGATCGGAATAAGTATTTTTGCTAAATCTAATACATCTGAAATTTTATGGATAAATTGCAAGGGATTGTAGCAATCTTGTTTTGATTTTAACGAAAGAACCTTTTTATTTTCTTTTAAATGGCCAGTTTTAGCTAAAATTTCAGGTTTGACATCCAAAATGAGTCCAGTACCTTGCCAACGGACAATCGTTGGAATCAAATTACTAGATGTTTTTCCGGTTCGAGTACCTCCAACAATGGCAACATGGCCATCTTTATCTGTTGGACGTTCAACAAATGATTGCTTTACTTTTCCAAAGACAATACCCGAACCGCCATTGATTAAGTGCGCTTTTTTTAGTTGCTCTTTACTCACAAAATCAGCTTTTCCTAAATCGCCACTAACCGTAACTAGGTTATCTTGCTTCTTAAAACTAACGGAAAGAAAACCAAAACAGATATAAAAAATAATACCGACTGCTAGTCCAACGTTAGCCATGTTTCTACTGTACATTTCAGCCGGTATGGCGAAAAGATAAAAAGAACCAAAGAATAAAATGGCAATGATCAATGAATGCAGCCATGTAAAGGGTACTTTTTGTCTCAACCATTTATCGACCAAATTATGAAATGGAAATAACCGTGTTAGCATAAAATCCTCCTTTTTTTACCATACATTAAAGGCATTCAGTAGCCACATAAGAGTTACAACAACGATACCGGTCGGGACACTCGCATATAAGTTCGTTGCAGCCGTTCGCATGGTTAGTTTTTGATTGGTCCGCTTGATTTCAGCATTTAATTTCTCAAAGACTTGGTCCATGGTCTTGGTGATGGTTTGGTTGATCTCGCTTAATTGGGCGTTGTTCTGGCTCATTTCTTTCTGAATCTTCGCGATTTCCGTCTTGTTTTTGTCTAACAGGTCGTTCAGGATTGTTTTCAGGTGTTTCAAGGATTCGGTTGACTGATTTTGAGCTGTCTCGTTGTAGTTGGTCTGTGTGGCTTCTAAGTCTTTCAAGTTGTTGTTGAAGCTGTTCAGGACGGTATTTGTCACTGTCTGAATCTCTTGTAAGTTGTTCTCCAGGTTGGCTTTCTCCAAACTTTTCTGTTGCAGCGTCGCTCCGCTGTAATTCCGTATCTCGGTCAAGACTTGGATCAATTGCTGCAGATCCTGGTTTAAGCTTTCCTGGTTTGGTTGTTGCGGTGTCGTTTCGGTTGTTTGTTGGTTCAAATTGTCTCTCAAAGCCATTTATGATGGTCTCCTTTTCATAATCTGCGCCTAATTTTTTAGCGCGGACTTTTTTATTTTCTGCTATATGTTGATACGTCACTGTTTTTCCTCTTTCAATCACGTTTACACCATTTTCAGCCAATTTTTCTTTAAACACGTTAAAATTAGGCGTTGTTTGTTTGGCTTGTTCGATCTTTTCGCGAATTTCATCTTTCCAGCTGGTCTGTCCAGGACGTTCTAAAATGCTTTTTTCTGCGGCAGTGTAACGAATTTGAGCCGGTTCTTCTGGAACGGTTAAGCCATGAGACAAACAAATTTCGTCGTTGATTTCTTTAACCTTCTCGATTGCCTCCACGCCATGTGCTTGAAATTTCAAACCCGTATCCAGATTGACGCTATTAATAACTAAGTGATTATGGATATGGTCTTTATCCGTATGGGTGTAAATGGCCACCTGGTGTCCGCTAGCGACTTTTTGTGCTAATTCGTAACCTAGTTCATTTGCTTGTTCCGGAGTGACCTCACTGGGCTTAAATGACTGAATAAGGGTATGCGCTTGGACTTTATCGTCTTTTCCATAAATCATGCGGGTGGCTTTCATTTGGGTTTTGGCATAATTGATATCACAATTTAAGCCGCTTTTGACGGTCGCACGCGGTTCAGCGTAGTTAATGCAGCGCGAGCAACTGGTACTGCGAGCTAATTTAATTGTTGCCATACCTGATTCAACTCCTTTTGTACTTGTTGCAATTCAGCCGTTAGGTTGGCGGCTAAATTCGGATCGAGTTCTGCCGTATTCGTGGCTCGTGCCATTTGGTTGATATTGTTGCCGATCGCGCGTAATTGTTTGGCGATTTCAATCGCGCCTGCTCGGTCCACTTTTGGTGTCACGAGCTTAGCCCCTTGTGCCTTGCTTTTGACAAAAGCCGGCACACTCATTTGCAAACTTTCAGCGGAGCGCTTCAAGGTTGCAAATTCGGGTTCGCTCACTCGAAAGCTGATTTGTTTCGGCTCTTTGCGCTTCGGGTTTCTCTCAGCTGAAGTGTCCTCAAAAATCTCTCGTTCGCTCAACGTCCCACCCCCTGTTTTTCTTCTCTGTCGTTCAGAAACCAATCATACCACTAAAACGCTTTCGGTTTCCAGTGGTATGATTGGTTGAAGGGGTTTGGCAAGCTCTATGTTTGCTAGCCACTTCGTGGCGCAAACGACCTTGTTGGGGGACGCGCTGCTCCCCCAATCCCCCTGAAAAACATGGTCAAAACGTGGCCGTTTTGAGCCAGAAAAAGAGACTAGAAATGTGTCCATTTCGGTCTCTTTTTCTGGCAAGATCAAGCCGTTTTTTTCGTCGTTGGCGTCGGAAAAAAATGGCTCTTTATGCACTGTCTTTTTTCGGTAGTTGGTCCGAAAAAAGACAAGCTCATTACATAAAAAAAAGATAGAAATTCACTTTTTTAAAAGTGGTTTTCTATCTTTCGTAGTGCGTCCAAGCCGACCAAATAATGACTTCTTTTGCGTCATTATCAACCGAGTAAACCACTCGGTGTTGAATATTTAATCGTCGGGAATAGTTATCTTTTAAATTTCCGACTAGCTTCTCATAAGGCGGTGGATTTTGAAACGGGTTCTCTTTTAAAATTTCCATTATATCTTTAAATTTTTGCTCTAAATGAGCCCCTTTTAAATGTTTCAGGTCTTTCGTTGTTGATTTTGCTAACTTTATAGAGTATCCCAATCGATATCCTCCAATGCAACAAACTCATTTTCTTGTTCGCGCTGGTGGATCACATCCGCTACGCCAGCAGATTGAAGGTATAATGTTTCTTGAATTGCGTCCCAGTCTTTTTTACTGACCATAACGGCTTCACTTTCTTCGTTTTTGCCAGAGATATAAATGGGTTCGTTAGTTTTATTGACGTCTTTCAATAGTTGATAAAAGACTTTTCTAGCTTGGCTAGGGTTTACGATAGACATAAGCTATTCCTCCCTTTAACATCTTTCTTACTATTGTAACGTACTTGTTTAAGTACGTCAAAGATGTTGTGAATACATGAAATTGCTTAAA
>LIDZ01014385.1_pt3 | contig 12262 bp, 10 predicted proteins | sample 644651 | NCBI WGS metagenome assembly LIDZ01 (sample SAMN03856242, study PRJNA289617) | food metagenome | isolation source: wine grapes on drying loft during traditional withering process | host: Vitis vinifera cv. Corvina | place: Italy: Gargagnago di S. Ambrogio di Valpolicella | collected 2014-01
CGCGCCGCCTGCTCATCCCGCAGTGCTTTCCAGGCAAAGGAATAGACTAGCGACGCATACCGGTCGTATAGGACAGATAATGCTTCTTGCCGCTTTCGTTTTACAAGCAGCATCAATTCGTAATCAGATAGATTATGCATGCTGACGATGCCTCCAGGGTTGACTTGGATAAATAACCCGAACTAATCATACTCGAAGGGCACAAGTTTGGCGAGATCGGCAAGGCAAAAGCAGGGGGAACCAAAATTCGGTCACCCTGCTTTTGCCGACAGATTTCCTTGTATTAGTTGGCTGTGACTATTATCGATCCCTTCATGCCCGGATGGGGCTTGCAGGCGTAATTGATCTCCCCCTCTTTATTGAAGGTAAACGTCTTGGATTCATCTTGACCCAGCAGGTCACTGTCGAATGACATATCGGTTGCCGTGGCCGTATGTCTGATTGAATCCCGATTCACAAACTTAACGGTATCACCGACATGAATTTCGATCTTGTTAGGGGAAAAGTTAAAATTAACGATTTCTACTACATACTCTTTGCTTGCCGGCTTCTCCGCTACAGTTGGGCTTTTACTGCTTTTGGCAACGTTGCCCCCGCCTTTAACAGGAGGCGGTGTTGGGGCCGGAGTGGATGTTTTGTTTGACTCTCCACTAGACTTTGAGGGTATGCTCCCCATATCATTCATGGTCTCACTCATATTATTATTATTATCAGCTGATGCAGAGGCTGTGGGGCTACTAGCCACTATGTTGTTCGCCGCTGATGTGTCAGCAACTCCTACAGTACTTACAGGTTCAGGCGAAGGGGTGCTCTCAACTACTACTGGCTGATTCTGCGTTCCAGCACCTTCAGTTTGTTCTGTTTGCTGCTCACTATAACCGTTGTTGCTTGAAGTACTGCAAGCTGAGAGTGAGGTTACTCCAAATAGAAGGATTACTATCATAATCAGATACTTCATGGTTAGAAATTTCATCTTCAGATCACCTTCATTTCACGATAATTTGACCAGTCATAAAGCTTTTATGCGGCTGGCAATAGTAATCATAAGTACCCGGCTTATCCAGCGTAATCGTGTAGGTGTCACCTTTGGAGAGCAGTGGCAGCGAGAAGCTGCCATTCACCGCTACTGCGTTATGTTGCATATCATCAAAGTTGGTGAAAATGATTCTCGATCCAGCCTCAACCGTGAATGGCCCCGAGCCAAACGAATAATCCTTGATGTCGATATGATACGTTTTAGCAGTATCGCTCGGCTGAGACATCGTCTGACTGGCTTTTGTCCCCTTAAATTCAGTTGGATTTACGACGAACCAGATCTGATTGACGTTCTGACCAGATGCATCACCATGTTTCAGATCCTTGATGAAATAGTAAAGCGGATATCCTTTGAAGGCCGTTTGTTTGCTTCCATCCGAACGGGTAATCATACCCAAATCCGCCACATTTAATGAAGATGGAATACTGCCGCTGCTTGAAGTGTAAGCTGGCCAATTGGTTAAGCAGTCACCTTCACAGGCACTCATTTGAGGTATATCTTTGTCGAAGTAATAGAGTGTGCGTCCATGATCGTCGGTTAAATAAGACCCCAGATCAGAGCTCGCGCCGATCATAACACGATAGTCCGATTTGGCAACAAACCATACTCCGTTTACTCCTTCACCAAGCGTATCGCCAGCTTTGACATCCTTCACGAAGGTATACAAGGGCCAACCTTTGTACATCCACTGTGAAGTGCCATCCGCATGAGTCAGCTTTGTGAAATCTACGGCATTTAACGTAGCCGGAATTTGGAGCTGATCAGAGGTCAGAAAAGGCCAACTCGTAATACATTTGCCCTGACAGGCGTCCAGATTTTGTGCGTCATTCGAGAAAAAATACAGTGTACGGCCCTTTCCATCCGTGAAGAATGTACCCAGCTTAGGGTCGGTTCGAAGTTCAACACGTTCACCTGCAGGCAATGCTGCGGAAGCCGCAATTACACCTTGTTCCTTCAGCATGTCAAACAGTATATGACCTGCAGACATTTGTGCGGATAACGTCTCTATCAACGCTGAGGCAATATGAGCGTTTGTCAGCTTAGAGATACCAGCGATTTGCGTCAAGCCTTTGCTGGCCGCGAACATTTCCGTATTTTTATAATCAAAGTCCACATTCGATTTGAATCCTAGCACTTCAAGCAATACTTTATATAATTGCTGCGAACTAATGGGTGCAAGTGGATCGAAGTGGTTAGCGCCTGCACCACTCCAGCCGTACTCGGGGTGACTGTGCAGATAGGCGAGAATAGCTTGATTGCCTTTGCCTACGAGGTTGGAATCAGCGAAGCTGGTTGTCCCTAGAAACGCGGTCGCCTCAGTCAACTTGCCTTGTAGCCGAAGTGAAATAATCGCCGCTTGAATTCGTGTCGACCCTTTGGATAAATATGCGGTATTGATACCATCTCCGTCCCCACTAAGTAAACCCAACTCAGCAGCAGTCTGCGCATCTGTCTTCACAGCTGCCCCTGCTTGTCCTGGTCCTGCATCAGCAAAAGCAAATACAGGCATCAGCAGCGTTGCCGTGAGCGAAAACAATAGCAATAAATGTCCAAACCTCTTCATCCACATCAACCTCCTCTATTATTGGCTGTTATTAATAGGTAACGCCAAGAAGAGCTAGAAGGTTTGAATTTAAAATAATATTTTTTTGCGCTAACTATCTTAAACGATTTCAAACTTTATACCCGTAAGCTTTTCACTGAGCTCCCACAATTTCCGGGCATTATCAGGGTCGATGGCCCAAGGCCATACACCATAACCTTTGGTACTATCGGCTGGAACAGCCTCGGCGATATTACAGTCTTCACCCCGACCTCTCACGCCACCGCTCTTCAGCTACTTCTATAATGTCTTGTACCGCTTTGGACTGCGTTCTCTGGCCATCTACATGTCACCGCCTCCAATAAAAAAAGGACAAGCTGGCTACAGCTCATCCTCTTCAATAAGATTGCTATTCAATAAATCTCTCCTTCATCACCCTGTACTACAGCACTTAAGTCTATAGCAATCTCTTTCATTTTTTCAATTTCCTCATCGCCTGCTCTTGAGACCGTAATTCTACCCTCGTGATAACTGAACGGCACTTTATATTCTTCATGTGTCCAAATAAAGAAATCACCTTTAACACTAAACACTGAAGAACCAGGGCCAGAAATTGAATAATCGTTAGAATATTCAAAGTCAGCTTTGGAATTGAAGTATGTTTTCAGTTCTTCCAAGGAAATGGACTCGCTCATACTTTCAAACCATTTACTTGCTCTTGTAATATGAATACCGTAGCTCATGTAAATCCTCCATGTTTTATTTCATATAAGGTTTCTCTCCTAAGAACTATTCTTTTTATTCAATAAAACTCCTGCTTCGGGGAAACACCATTTCTATTATAAAGGTCAAATTAAGCGGTAGTGTGGAACATATGGCAACTTTGCTTCAATACCGGTTGCATGATACCTTTCCATAATCAAATCGTAGAAGATTAAGTTCAGTTCCATAGTTCTGCTGGAGCGATAAAGCTGCTCCAGGTCAGCTGATGTTCCGAATTGGAATAGCCAACAGCTCCAGCGGTTTCAAAATATGACTTACACCCTAGAGATAACGCCCCCTGCTCTGCTCACCAAAAAAAAGCAATTAAGCCTAAACCTCAGGCTCATTTGCTTTTCAATTTAATCATCCATTTTATATTGTTGTTATTGTTGTTAATGTAGTGCCTTGCCTAACTGTTGAACTTCACACCAGTCATTTCCTCACTAAGCTGCCACAGCTGCTCTGCCAATTCAGGGTCAATCGCCCAAGGCAATACACCCGATAATATTTGAGCCATCCCCTGCAGATCAACTGCCGGAATAGCCTTGGCAATATCGACATCTAAGCAATAAACGCCACCTTTGTCCTCTAATTGAGGACTAGTCGCACACCATACGCTTGTTGCCGCTCCTTGCTCCGTAGTCTTGAATTCCGCGCCTGCTGCATTCTTCTCATCATCGGATATAAAACGCACCAAATCCGTAATGATTCTGCCGGGATGGACAGAGAAAGCCCGAACACCTTGCGCCTGACCGCGTCTATCCAGCGCAACAGCAAACAGCGCGTTGGCAGACTTGGACTGACCGTAAGCCTTCCACTTGTCATACTCCCGCCGTTCGAAGTTGGGATCGTCTAGATCTACACCCCCAAAACGGATTCCCGTTGAAGATACCGAGACAACCCGTGCGCTTCCCGCTTGTACCAATGCTGGCCAGAGTCGTTCAGTCAACTGAAAGTGACCTAAATGATTGGTGGCGAATTGAGATTCGTAGCCACGTGCATCGCGAACCAGTGGGGGAGCCATGATGCCGGCATTATTAATGAGGATATCCAGCTGTCTTCCAGAGTCGAGAAACCGCTGCGCGAATACGTCGATGGAAGCAGGATCGATAAGATCTAGCTCCTCCAGCTCAACTTGCGGGATACCAGCAATTGCAGCGCGGGCTTTCTCTGGCGTACGTGCGGGTACAATTACCGTCACACCTGCTTCCGCCAGAGCGCGAGTTGTCTCAAGGCCCACTCCAGAATACCCGCCGGTAACGATGGCGATCTTCCCTCTCAGGTCAAGCTCAGCAAGCGCTTCATGTGCCGTAGTATGTGGGCCGAATCCCGACGGGATCGGAGCCTGAGGTGTAATTTTATAAACGTTATCTGTGTGCATTATTCAATCTCCTCCTAAGCCTGAACGCTTCATCATGTCCTGAAAGTGCTCCATCTTGTAGTTCATAAATTCTAAAGTCGTTTGGATTTCCTTCATTTGCGCCTCTATTTTAAGTTTGTGTTCATAAAGTACGCTGTAGCAGCTTACGTAATTTTGATCAGATGCCCAAGTCATATATCGTTCAATTTCCTTCAACGGCATATTGGTTTTTTTTAAATGAGTGATAAAGATTAAACGATCAAGATCGCTCTTTTCATATTCCAGCTGTCCATTTTCTTTGCGATTCACCGGAGGCAGCAGACCGATTTTCTCATAATAACGTATTGTGTCGTAACTGAGACCCGTGCTCTTGGAAATCTCAGCGATTGAAAATGTTGGCTCCATCCACTCCATCCTCCCTATTTATTGCTATCCGGATAAACATGTTCGTATTTGTCTGAAGCTTATCGTATGGAGTGTACTCCATGTCAACAGTATTTTCAATTAATATGCAATTCTAAAGCCCCCAACTTGTCATTCAAGTTGGGGGCTCTACTCAGACCAACTGATAAGTTTAGATGATTACTCCGAGGTATGGATTAATCGACGGCGCAGACGCTTATCTTCTATAGCCGGGTTCGTAAAGTAGTTATCTGTTGCATTGAGCTCAGTGCCTGGAGGAACGATTTCATCGATCCGGTCGAGGATATCGGTATTCAGTTCCGAACCTGCGCCTGCTAAAAGATCCTCAAGCTGCTCATGCTTCCGTGGACCAATTAAGACAGACGTCACAGCCGGGTGTGATAAGACAAACGCTGTAGCCAGGTGGGATAGCGGCATTCCCGCCACTGTGGCAAGTTCCGTAAGTTGTTGTACGGCCTGCAATTTCGCCTGATTTTCGGGTACTGAGAGATCAAAACCGCGCTTTTGTACCAATGCACGATTACCTGTAGTCGGGTCTGCTCTCCCAGACAACCAGCCGCTACTCAGCGGTCCGTAGGTAAGGACGCCCATTCCATATCGTTGTGCCGTGGGCAGCACAGCCGCTTCGATTGTTCTTGTGAGAATGGAGTAGCGGGGCTGCTCCGTGAGAAAGCGGTGATGCCCGTGCTTATCAGCGGACCACTGTGCCTGGACGATCAGCTCGGCTGGGAAAGTAGAGGCGCCAATAGCACGAATCTTGCCCGAGCGTACTAGGTCGGAGAGAACAGATAGCGTCTCGTCAATATCTGTGTTCGGGTCTGGACGATGCATCTGGTAGAGGTCAATGTAGTCCGTTCCAAGCCGACGCAGGCTGTCCTCGAGCGCTCGGATGATCCAGCGGGGCGAGCCCCCACCTTGATTGGCATCCTTCCCCATAGGTAAGCAGAACTTCGTCGCAAGTACTACGTCATCGCGACGACCCTTAAGTGCTTTGCCGACGATGCTCTCCGACTCTCCTACAGAGTAGACGTCAGCAGTGTCGATGAAATTGATACCGGCGTCCAGCGCCGTATGGATCATGCGGATCGATTCATCATGATCGGGGTTGCCCATTGCTCCGAACATCATCGTTCCTAGAGCAAACTCACTAACCGATATGCCGCTTCCGCCGAGAATTCTGTACTTCATATGTGTATATCCTCCCTAAGCCGATTTTAACTTGCCTGTAAACACCTGCATCATATCCAATGGAGTAGACTCCATGTCAAGCGAATTTCATTTCAAGGATTTATGAAAACACAAAAAAGGGAGGAGTTCCGAAGAACTTCTCCCCTGTGGATTACACGAATACTTACTGGATGATCAGACTAAAACCTGTCTGGATGAAATTCAGATTAGGATTAGCGATATTCCGAGTCGTCAGATTGTTGAAAGTCGCGGAGCCATTACCAGTATAGGTGTAGATAGCTGAGCCTTTATGTGCTCCCGAGAATCGTGACGTGGTTACTCCATCAAGACCAGTACCATCGATGGTGATGTTGTTAAATACGATATTTTGAAATCCACCACCATAGCCAAACTGAATAGCATCTCGTTGTGTGTTGATGATATCGATGTTGGTAAACGTTACGTTTTTGATCCCGTCGCCAGAAGCTTCCAGATCGATTGCCCCACGTTCACCGTCGTAAAGATCCCTACTGGTACCGCTGTTAATTATGGTTGTATCCGAAAATAGAATACCAGTATTGTTGTTGAAATGAGCTCCGGGGAACGTGGTGTTTAATCTGATGCCAGAACCACCAACTGTGTCGATGATTACGTTGTGGTCAGCCTTATGTCCGCTTCCCCCAAAGAAGGCAATTCCTCCTGCACGCCAGTTATCCTCGACAGTGTTATACGAGAAGGTATTGTTTACACCATCGGGGGCACCAAAGGTATTACTCGGCCATACGGCAAGACCATCATCACCGTTATTTCGCACATTGGTATTTCGTACGGTCGAATTGCTGGTACCTTGGGAGAAGTTGATGCCATCGGCAAGGTTATTCCGAATCCGGCTGTTTTCAACCAGCAGTCCATTCGCAAAGATCGCCGGAGTATGGGCATAATCCCCTACCCACATCCCGCACTCAAAATGCTCTACCCAGACATTGTGGATCACCGAATTGGTTCCAAAATTGTCCATGAAGCCTTTATAGATTGCATTTTGGTTATACCGCGACCGCAAATTCGAATTCATATACACATTGCTGAAATCAAGCTTACCTGTAATACGGAGTGAGATCCCGCCGCCCGCCGCATTGGGGTTGGTAAACTGGAGGTTCGTATACCAGATACCCGCACCCGTGACCGTGAAGTTGTTGATCATGTTGCTGACAGAACCGATTTGCCACATGCTGCTAAGGTTAAATGTTCCTTCCGGGATATACAAGGTCTTGCCAGCTGAAACAGCCGCAGTAACAGTAGCATTAAAAGCAGCTAGGTCATCCACGCCATCGTTCGCAATCGCACCATAATCGGTTACAGATACCGAGTTAGCTGGACGAGCGATCGCGGCAGGAAGCGGTTCGATTTCGATGAAGTCGACACCATATTCCAGGTTATCCCCATTGTTCTTCTGGATACGGATTGTGTCGCCGGGTTGAAGTGGAGTGTTTAGTTTCCAGTGCACTTCATCAAAACGGAAGAGAGGACGCCCTGCACTAGGAGCATCTCCAGGCTGATCACCCGAGAAATACTGCCAGCTGTAGTAGGATGTCAAGGGTACTGTCTTGGTATTGACACCATTGACGTAAACGTCAAGTGAACCATTAAGTCCCATTCCGTCTGATGAATCGGGCATGGTAAATCTCATAGTCACACCTGCCCCACCTTCACCCGGTCTAACAGTCCATTGAAGATTAGAGCCGTTCGATGGAAGTGCTACGTAGCGCTGACCGGAAGCTTCCGATGCAATCAGTGTTTGATCAAATGTCGGCGCAGTCTTCAATGTGGCTGAACCACCACGAGTAGCGTCATCTGTATCATATCGGCTATACGGAACACTCGCTCCTCGTAGGGCATATACAACTAAGCTGGTTGTACTTGCATTGTTTGCTTGCTTAGTTGTAACTTCGTTAGCATCTGCTGCAACTGTTGTGTTCACAGTATAGTTGCCGTTTACCGCTGTCCACGTCCCTGGAACAGCGACATTGACAGATGCTCCCACAGCTATGGCACCGCTATAGGTTCCATTAAAGGTTTGAATTGTTGAACCAGCAGAATTCTTAAGAACGACTGTAACTCCATGAGAACCACTTGCCGAAGCAATAGTTCCTTGGTTCTTAAGATTTACGGTAAAGCTTACCGTATTATTGGCAACTGGATTACTAGGCGTCCATGAAACAGTTCCTACTAAGTCAGAACTGGATACAGGTGCGACAACGAGTGCTGATGAGTTCGTGTAGCTGTTGTTCGCATCATTCTGTTCGATGATCGCATTGCTCTCGTCGACCTTGGCGTTGATCGAGTAAGACGCTGTAGTTTTCGTTCCGACATTTAGTGATACCGTCGTCGAAGCACCTGCCGCAAGCAATCCTACCGGAGCGAAGCCAGCTAGCTCATTGTTTAGGTAGAAGTTGACCGTAGTCGCCGCGGAATCAGCATTGCCGTTGTTCTTAACGATTGCATTCAGCGTAATTGCATTTGTCTCAATCGGAGCAGACGGTGACCAAGATAGGCCAGTAATCGTCAGGTCCGGATTTGGAGCAGGCGTACCGAATACTTGGAACTCAGCAATTTGTCCGGCTGATGCACCGGAGTTCGACGTAATGTTCAACTGCAGACGTTTAACCGTAGCCGTAACCGGAATCGTCACCGTGTTGCTAGAAGCAGGATTGAATGTGTACGTTTGTGCCGAAATCAGATTACTGAAGGTCGTTGTGCTCTGGTTGTGACCGAGTACTTGAATATTTTGCGTGCGTGTGCCCCATGCAGAAGACGGGTTCAGCTTCAGCACGATGGATGTAATGTTATGGTTCGCTCCCAGATCGAGCGTCAGTGTGCTTGGATTGCTGCCACCTTCCCAGTACGTATTGATATCGTTATCGTTAGCATTTGTAGCCACGAACGATAATGTGTTTGAAGATGCAGTAATTGATTTGCCAATTGCAATATTACTGCCCGAGGGAGGCGTCGGTGTCGCCGATGGCGTTGCTGTCGGGGTTGCCGTTGGTGTTACTGTTGGTGTTGCTGTTGGTGTTGCTGTCGGGGTTGCCGTCGGTGTTGCTGTCGGGGTTGCTGTTGGTGTTGGTGTTGGCGTTGGCGTTGGTGTTGGTGTGGAGCCGCTAGCACCATGAATTTCGAATTCGGACAGTTGTGCTGCCGGCCAGACTGTGTTATTCGTTACGTTCAGCCTAACGTAGCGTGTGCTAGTTGCGGTAAAGTTGATCGTGACTACATTGCCAGCAACGGACGGATTGAATACATAGTCTGTGGATGCGACAATGTTCGTGAACGTTGTGCCGTTCGTGCTGCCTTGAACAGCCAGTGTTTGCGTCCGCGCACCCCAGCCCGCAGGTATTTTTAGCACGATCTGATCAATGTTCGTATTTGCGCCCAAATCGACTTGAATCCATTGTGGGAACGCGTTGTTCGTGCTTTCCCAATAGGTGTCTTGATTGCTATCTTTCACATTGTCTGGACTATAAGTTTGAGTTTGCCCACTCGCCGTTATGCTTTTACCTAGCGTCAGGTTTGGTCCGCCTGCGGCAAATACAGGAACAAGAGATCCTACTGCCAGAAATAAGCTTGAAATCAGCATGGTTACTATAAGTGACCATACAACATACTTGTTGCGCATTATATTCCTCCTCAATAATGTGTGGTGCGAGAAAAGGTGTAAACCTCCGAAAGTGCTTCGAATGGTAGCGTTTACAAGTCGTGATGTATCATTTTCCAGCGCTTTCCGTATAATCCAGTCTGTTCTCACCTTCCTTGCCGATCGTGGAAATGCAGACGTTCCTCCTCTCAAAGTAATACATCCCCATTATAGAGACAGTGCATCGCAAACTATAAGAGGCAATTCTACGGAAAAGGTATGCGATTCCATGATAGTTAACTAAATCTAAAGTTAGGATAGAGTTGGGAATGAATCCAGACCCTATTTTGTCCCTATCCACAAGAAAATCCCACTGTCATTATACCAGTGGGATTTTGATTCTTCTGTGGTTTCTTATTGGTAAAAATTCAACGTGGTGATCGCCACCACCAGTCTGGAGTTTCCTTAGTTATGTACTTGATTCTTCTAAATCTTTAATATACCAAGCATCACAGGCAAAATGCTCCGAACCTGCAAGAGGTGCGTCTAAAAGTTCAAACCCGTATTTTGTATAAAAGCGATTGGCCGCATGCATGTTTTGCAAGGTCTCCAAATAACACTTTTTGTAATGGAGTTTGGCGAAATCCAAGGCTACCTGCAATAGTTCAGCTGCTGCTCCTGTTCCTCTAATCTTCGAGGATAAGTACATTTTCTGCAGTTCACATATGTTACCTGATTCGGCAAATGGAGCAATGCCGCATCCACCCAAAACTTCTCCCTCCGCTTCAATAATCCAGTAAGCACGTTCTTTTCCATTATTATAATAATGATATAGATCATGCAGGCTGTCATCTTCCCAGGCAAGACCGGCTCTGTTACCGCCAAACTCAATCAAGCAGTTCCGGACGATCTGTTCGATAGATCCATTATCTATGATTTGTATAGGTCTAATATTCATTATTGAGCACTGCCTCCTGTTGTTCGGATTTAATCTTTTATAATTATACATGTTTGTGTGCAGGCAGCCCAAGCATTTGTGTGACTTAAATAGTGCAATTTATAAGTAAAACGAATTCAATCGATATTTTATGATTAGGGTGCTCAATAAGTAAAAAACCACCGGTAAAAACCGGTGGAATATATTCAGTATTGCCTAGTACTAATACTACAACGGCTCACGATCCACTTTACATGTATCTCTTGAGAATTACTGTTAATCAAGCCCAAGTTGTGATCGTTTCAACCGGTAGGCGGTAGGAAGGATAGCTCTCTTTGGCTGCTTTTCCTATCGAAATCAACATGACCGGTTGAAAGCGGTCTTTGTCCAGTCCAAAAGCTTCTGCGATCTGTTCCTTATCATAGCCGGCCATCGGGTTGGTGTCATATCCGTGGGCACGGGCAACAAGCATCAGTTGCATCGAAATGAGGCTCGAATCAATCAGGTTCACATCACGCAGGTCGGATGCGGATATATTCGCATAATAAGGTTTTACTTGTTTCAATTGCATATCCATGATCTCCTGTGGCATGTATCCAAGTTCCACTGCTTTGCCGAAAATTTCGTCAATATATTCAATGTTATTTGCATCGTAAAATACCGCAATAACAGCCGAGGATGTCAGAGCTTGCGACTGGTTAAAGGAGGCCAGCGGCGCAAGTTTTTCTTTGCCTTCGGCGCTGTCGATGACAAGGAAACGCCACGGTTGCATGTTAATGGCAGAGGGGGCAAGGGAAGCTTCCGCCAAAATTTCGGTCATTTCCTCCCGGCTGATTTTCACTTCAGGATCATAGACTTTAACCGAACGGCGCTCTAAGACGATTTCATTGAAATCGTTTGTTTTGTGGAATTTGCTGGTGAAATTTAAAGATGTCATGTTATTAGCTCCTCTTTTAAAATTTGTGAGATCGTGCTGGTATTCCACTTATCTTCACTATGAATAGTGTAAACTATGAAGTATGCTTTATAGCAAGAGAAAAAACGAGGTGATTCATATGAAGATTAGTGAAGTAGCGGACAGGGTTGACCTACCTATATCAACCATTCGTTATTATGAGAAAATAGGCATTATCCCTGATGATTACATTTTGCGAGAACAGAATAATTATCGGAATTATGCGTCAGAAATCATTCAGCATCTAGATGTTGTTAAAAATTGTTTAGCTGTTGGTTTTTCAATTAATGATATAAAATCAATGATCTCGAAAAATGGGATTTCAAAAGATGAACAAACAAGCATAATTAAAGAAAAAATAGCCGGAATTGAAGACGCTCAAAAAAAATTAGAAGAGGCCAAACAATCTCTTTATAACGTTCTTGAATTGGATATTACGTGTGAGGAT
>LIDZ01000560.1_pt2 | contig 12254 bp, 15 predicted proteins | sample 644651 | NCBI WGS metagenome assembly LIDZ01 (sample SAMN03856242, study PRJNA289617) | food metagenome | isolation source: wine grapes on drying loft during traditional withering process | host: Vitis vinifera cv. Corvina | place: Italy: Gargagnago di S. Ambrogio di Valpolicella | collected 2014-01
TGTAATTACGGGCGAAGTGTCTTCTGTTGAGTTTGCACTGAAACAGGTCACTCAAACATTGGCGAATGTTTTGGATTTCGACATTCCTGAAATCACCAGGTCATAATATGAAGAAGATAATTTTTGTCGGTGAGACCGGTTCAGGAAAAACAACGTTATCGCAGTGGCTTCAGCAAAAGGAAAGAATTTATCATAAAACGCAGCAGGTGTACTATTTTGACGACTCCATTGATACTCCAGGTGAGTTTATGGAAAATCGCTTCTATTATAATGCCTTAGTCAGTGCATCGGTGGATGCTCAAATAGTCGCTTTTGTGCAAAATATTCAAGGAACACAGAACTATTTCCCGCCCTTTTTTTCAGCGCGCTTTACAAAGCCGACGATTGGCATTATCACTAAAATTGACTTGATTAAGGAGGATGAGGCGCTGGTGATTGCTCGGAAAAGATTGGAGTTGGCTGGTGCCAAGAAAATCTTTGAGGTTTCATTGATTAGTGGAGAGGGAATGGATGAGTTAGAAAAATTCCTTTTTGACTATAAATTGGAATAATTAGTGATAAGGCTTACATTTGTTTTGCCAAGGAACAAAGCTTGTGTTATTATGAGCTTAATTAAATAGATTATACGGTCAATGGATTCGTTCGATTAAGGAAGCTGGTGTGATCCCAGCGCTGTACCCGCAACTGTAAAGCAGCTTTTGCTGCTGAGTCAGATACTTAATTACCGTCGTTTCAAGCTTTTTCGGGATTAGGAAAGCTGTTTTAGCCTTAAGTTTAATAGACTTTAATGCCAAAAGCAGACCTTTTTCTCGGAAAAAGGTCTGCTTTTTTTTGCCAGTCATGCTTTTCGCAGTTTAGTAGTGTGAAAGCTGTTAATTAATAAGCTTGTATCTATAATAACAAGCAAACCTGTTTAGCATGATGGTATGCGTACGACGATAAAACTGATTTTTCCGATCTTGGAAAAATCAATACCTTAAAAGGAGCTAGCTGTCACTCCAACTTTTCACAGCTTATCAAAAGCGAAACTAAAAGAGCTAACCTAGATTATATTCCTTACGATACGTTGCCGGTGTTGTATTAGTAAATTGCTTAAATGTTTTGCAGAAATAGCTGGCTTGAGAAAATCCGACATTGTGTGAAATGGTTTCAATACTTAAATCCGACTGCTGCAGCAAGATCTTAGCCCGTTCAATTCGTTGCTGATTTAAATAGGTAATAAAATTAATACCAGTTTCTTTTTTGAACAGCTTACTAAAGTAATATTGACTGAGATACACATGATTCGCAACTTCTTCTAGTGTAATTGTTTTACTGATATTCTTTTGAATGTATTGGGTCGCTTTTTGTATTTCGTCTTTTCCTGTAGGTTGTGGTTCCTTCGTTTTTTCTTGTTTAAAGTTAAAGGTAATTCGATCTCTTGGATGCGTTTCTTCTGAATGATGGGAACATATTTTTTCCAATAGTCGGGCAGCGCTTTTAATTTTTTCGGGGGACAAAGTCAAGACAGAGTTGCGAGCCGTTCTTAGATCTTTGTAGGCTTTCCAATTGGAATCAATTTCTTGGATTTTAGGCATCTCATCGGCATATTTTGGATCAACCTCTAGTTGACCCATCAATAGAAAGCCGTGGAGCTGATCATTGAATACGATGGGAAGCGAAACATCGGTAAGACCAGCATGACAGCGATAAATACAAGGTTTACCGGTCTTAGAAGCTTCCAAGCCTCCATACATGTCACATTTTTGGCAGAGCTTATGAAATTCGGGATAATTTCTCATGGCTTCACAGAACGGTGAAAAATTATAAAGTGAGGAAGATTCCTTCCCTCTAATATCAACAATAACTGCGCCAAGGTCGGTTGCACAAGCGAAATCTTCCATAATATTTTGCAGGACAATAATTTCTTTTTTAGGAAGAGGGGTTGATAATGTTTCCATAATTTTTCTCTCCTTTATAGTGCATTTTGTGGTGTCTCATAGCCTTACTTAACAATTTTATCAGAGTTACCTCTGTTTTAATACAGCAAAACAAGCGCTTACATTCTTTTGTCATAGTTTGACAATAATTTCATATTTCTCGTTTTTTGAGATGCCGCTTTTTACGTTGGTGTAAAGGGCTTTTTGACGTAACTAGCACTTTTTAACAGCAATTATTTACAATTATCCCACATTTTAATGAAAAAGGATAGAACAATAATGTTCTATCCTTTTTTTGTATGATTAGACTGTAAGCATTTTATAAATAATTTTTAGGAGGAAAAGAGATGCAACAAGAAGCTTTAGGAATGATCGAGACGCGTGGTCTCATCGGTGCGATCGAAGCTGCCGACGCCATGGTCAAAGCAGCAAATGTTGTCTTGATAGGTACCGAAAAAATTGGCTCAGGTTTAGTAACAGTCATGGTAAGAGGAGACGTTGGTGCCGTGAAGGCGGCAGTGGATGCTGGAGTTTCTGCTGCAAATAGCGTAGGAGAGGTTGTTTCCAATTACGTTATTCCAAGACCTCATAATGAAGTTGAATCACTTTTGCCAAAAGCACCTGAATAGTAAAGGAGGAGTCTAGTCATGGATGAAAACAATTTTGAAATGGAAGATTTGATCCAACGGGTATTAGCAAAATTTGATGCCGCTGAGACTTCAAAAACTGTTCAATCTAAGGAAAAAGCTAACGGAGGGGAAGAAAAAATGATCCAAAAAACATGCAACTTGACAGAATTTGTAGGAGCGACAGAGTTTGGCGACACGATTGGTTTAGTAATCGCAAATGTGGACAACTCACTATTAGAAAAAATGGAGCTGGACAAAAAATATCGTTCCATTGGTATTGTAGGTGCTCGTACAGGTGCCGGTCCGCAAATTTTAGCAGCCGATGAAGCAGTTAAAGCGACAAACACAGAAATTATTTCTATTGAATTACCTCGAGATACGAAAGGCGGCGCCGGACACGGGTCAATCGTCATCTTCGGTGGTGAAGATGTATCAGACGTGAAGCGGGCAGTGGAAGTAACCTTGAAAGAAGTAGACACACGTACTTTTGGTGACGTTTATGGCAATGAAGCCGGCCATATTGAATTACAATATACAGCCCGGGCAAGCTACGCATGTAATAAAGTTTGGGGAACGCCAGTAGGCAGAGCCTTCGGTGTCATTGTTGGTGCTCCAGCAGCCATCGGTGTTGTTATGGCAGATACTGCGTTGAAAGCAGCGAATGTTGAAATCGTAGGCTACGCTACACCACAGCACGGCCAAAGCTTCTCAAATGAAGTGACTTTGACGATTACTGGAGATTCTGGTGCTGTACGTCAAGCAGTCGTTTCAGCTCGCGAAATTGGTCATAAATTACTAGGAACGCTTGGCAGTGAGCCAAAAAATGATCAACCATCATATATCTAACAACTAAAGAGGAGTGAAAATAGCATATGAAATCAAAACGTTTTGAAGCATTGGCAAAAAGACCTGTCAACCAAGACGGCTTTGTCGATGAATGGATTGAAGAAGGCTTAATCGCTATGCAAAGCCCTAATGACCCAACACCAAGCATTAAAATTGTTAATGGCGAAGTGGTTGAGTTAGATGGAAAAGTAAAAGCCGACTTTGACTTAATCGACTCATTTATTGCCAAATACGGTATTAAATTGGATAAAGCTGAAGAAGTAATGGCTATGGATTCTAAATTGTTAGCCAATAAAATTGTTGATCCTAATATTAGCCGGGCGGAAATCATTGATTTAACGACTTCCTGTACACCAGCTAAATTGAATGAAGTTGTTGGACACATGAACGTAGTAGAAATGATGATGGCTGTGCAAAAAATGCGGGCTCGTCGTCGTCCATCTACCCAATCTCACGTTACCAACGTACGGGATAATCCGGTTCAAATCGCTGCAGATGCGGCTGAAGGAGCACTTCGTGGATTTGATGAACAAGAAACAACTGTTGCAGTAGCTCGTTATGCACCGTTTAATGCGATCGCGATTATGGTTGGTTCACAAGTTGGCCGTCCAGGCGTGTTGACTCAATGTTCATTGGAAGAAGCAACTGAATTAGATTTAGGTATGCGCGGATTTACGGCATATGCGGAAACAATCTCTGTTTATGGTACAGAACAAGTATTTACTGATGGTGATGATACACCTTGGTCAAAAGGCTTCCTAGCTTCTTGTTATGCCTCTCGGGGATTAAAAATGCGCTTTACTTCTGGTACTGGTTCAGAAGTACAAATGGGTTATGCTGAAGGCAAATCAATGCTTTACTTAGAAGCTCGTTGTATTTTCTTATCAAAAGCAGCTGGGGTTCAAGGCTTGCAAAATGGGTCAATCAGCTGTATCGGAGTTCCTGGGGCAGTTCCTTCAGGTATCCGTGCGGTCTTGGCAGAAAATCTAATTGCCATGATGCTTGATTTGGAAGTAGCATCTGGTAATGACCAAACCTTCTCTCATTCGCCTATTCGTCGTACTGCTCGCTTGTTGATGCAATTCCTTCCAGGAACTGACTTCATTGCTTCTGGCTATTCTGCAATGCCTAACTATGACGATATGTTTGCCGGATCAAACTTTGATTCAGATGATTATGATGATTACAACATTATGCAGCGTGACTTGAAAGTAAACGGTGGTTTGCATCCAGTCAACGAAGAAGAAGTAATCGAAGTAAGAAATAAAGCGGCGCGGGCAATTCAAGCCTTGTTTGCTCAATTAGGTCTGCCAGAAATTACCGATGAAGAAGTTGAGGCGGCAACCTACGCTGACGGCTCTAAAGATATGCCAGCTCGCGACATGGTAGAAGATATCAAGAAAGCTGGAGAGCTGCTGGATCGAGGCGCAACTGGTTTAGATCTAGTGAAAGGGCTTTCTGATGGCGGATATAGAGATGTTGCTGAAAGTGTCTTAGCATTGCTGAAACAACGGGTAGCAGGCGACTTCCTGCAAACGTCGGCAATCTTTGATGAAGACTGGAATGTAATCTCTGCAGTTAATGATAAAAATGATTATGCAGGACCAGGAACCGGCTATCGTTTAGAAGGCGCAGATTGGGATAAAGTTAAAGCAATTCCAAACGCAATCAATCCAAAAGATGTTTAAGGAGGAATAGAGAAGATGGCTGAACTAAATGAACAATTACTACGTTCGGTAATTGCTGAAGTATTAAAAGAAATGCAACAAGAAGGCTCTGATAAGCAAGTCAGCTTTAAGTCAGCAGACACTTCTGCTCCATCACAACCTGAGCAAGCGGCTTCTGCGGATTGGTTCCAATCAGTTGGAGTAGCTAAACCTGGCACATCAAGTGATGAAGTTGTAATTGCGGTAGCTCCAGCGTTTGCTGAGCATCAAACAACCAATATTGTCGGGGTTCCTCACAAGGATATTATCCGTCAAATCATCGCGGGTATTGAAGAAGAAGGCTTGAAGGCTCGAGTGATTAAAGTTTATCGGACAGCTGACGTAGCCTTTGCAGCGGTTGAAGGAGATGGCTTGTCTGGATCCGGTGTCTGTGTATCCCTTCAATCTAAAGGAACATCAATCATTCACCAAAAAGATTTACAGCCTTTGTCTAACTTAGAGCTGTTTCCGCAAGCACCGCTGATTGACTTGGAAACTTACCGAGCAATGGGTAAAAATGCGGCGAAATATGCAAAAGGCGAGTCACCAAGTCCAGTACCGATGATGAACGATCAAATGGCGCGGCCGAAGTATCAAGCCTTATCTGCTTTGCTGCACATTAAAGAAACTAAACACGTTGTTATTGGGAAACCGGCTGAAGAAATTGCTATTAGATTATAAGGAGGGGTGCATAAAATGAGCCAAGAATCCATTGAAAACTTAGTAAGAGGCATTCTAAAGGAAATGAATGGCGGAGGTGCAGCAACTGCAGCAAGCGCGCCAGTCAGTACTTCAGGAAATAAAGCAACCGCAGCAGATTATCCGATCGCTCAAAAACATCCAGAGTGGATTAAAACGAAAACAGGTAAAACCATGGACGATATTACCTTAGAAAATGCATTAAACGGAAATCTGACACCAGAGGATTTGAAAATTACACCAGAAATTCTAAAAGCTCAGGGTGAAATTGCTACTAGTGCCGGCAGAGAATCCATCTCCCGCAACTTTGATCGGGCTGCGGAATTAACGGCATTACCAGATGCTCGTGTATTGGAAATGTACAATGCGCTTCGTCCGTATCGTTCCAGCAAAGAAGAATTAATGGCAATTGCCGATGAATTAGAAAATCAGTACAATGCCAAAATTACCGCTGATTTTGTTCGTGAAGCGGCAGAACATTACGTAGTGCGTAAGAAACTAAAAGGAGATAACTAATCTAGAGATAGATCGCTGGGCATTATTCTGTCCCAGCGATCTATCTAGAATTGTTTATCCTTGAAGGAGCATGAACATGAAGAGAATCATAGGTGTAGACATAGGGAACTCTTCCACTGAAGTAGCTCTAGCTGAATACGAAAACCAAGCAAATTGTCGTTTCTTAGATTCTGCTATCACTGAAACAACGGGTGTAAAAGGAACCAAACAAAATTTGTTTGGGATTTACAAAGCGCTTCGGGAAGTAGTAGAAAAGAATCATTTGGAATTAACGGATATTGATTTAATCCGAATTAACGAAGCAACACCGGTTATTGGTGATGTGGCGATGGAAACGATCACGGAAACGATTATTACTGAATCCACTATGATCGGTCACAATCCTAAGACACCTGGTGGTCTTGGTCTGGGCGTCGGAATCACTGTTCCGCTAACACAATTGTCACAGATTAAGATTTTGGAAGCTCCTTATATTGTAGTAGTGGAAAAAGCGATCGATTTTGAAGACGCTGCAAACATGATCAATCAATGCGCAGCCAATGGCTATAAGATTGAGGCCGCTATTTTGCAGTCGGATGATGGCGTGTTAATTAACAATCGTCTAGAGAAAAAAATACCGATTGTTGATGAAGTTTCTTATATCGACAAGGTTCCTTTGGGAATGCTGGCAGCTGTTGAAGTGGCAAGTCCCGGTATGGGAATTACCCAGCTGTCTAATCCATATGGAATCGCGACGGTTTTCAATCTAACTTCTGATGAAACGAAAAATATCGTTCCAGTTTCCAGAGCATTAATTGGTAATCGCTCGGCGGTGGTCATTAAGACCCCTAAAGGCGATGTAAAAGCTAGAACGATTCCAGCAGGACACATTGAAGTCGTGGGAGACAACCGGAAGAAATTTATCAGTGTTTCTGAAGGTGCCGAACGCATCATGGATGTGATTTCAGAATTTAGACAGATTGACAATGTCACCGGCGAAGCTGGTACGAATGTCGGCGGTATGCTGGAAAAAGTTCGCCACACCATGGCGCAATTGACAGAGAGACCACCAACCGAGATTTTCATCCAGGACTTATTAGCGGTTGATACCTTCGTACCAACCTCAGTTCAAGGTGGCTTGGCGGGTGAATTCTCGATGGAGCAGGCAGTAGGAATTGCCTCGATGGTAAAATCCGACCACTTGCAAATGTCTAAAATTGCGGAAGAAATCGAAAAAGATTTAAATATATCCGTTGAAATTGGCGGAGCTGAAGCTGAAGCGGCGATCTTGGGAGCTTTAACAACTCCGGGAACGAATACGCCATTAGCTATTCTTGACCTTGGCGCCGGATCTACCGATGCCTCCATTATTAAGAGTAACGGCGAAACGATCGCGACTCACTTAGCCGGTGCTGGCGATATGGTTACCATGCTGATTGGTTCAGAATTAGGGTTAGACGATCGCTATTTAGCTGAGGATATCAAAAAATATCCATTGGCAAAGGTTGAAAGTATCTTCCATATTCGTCATGAAGATGGAACGGTTCAATTCTTTGATAAGCCTCTGGAAGCTCATTTGTTTGCTAAGATCGTCATCGTAAAAGAAGATGGATTTGTGCCGATTCCGGGAGATGTTTCCATCGAACGAATCAAATTTATTCGTCAGACAGCTAAATCACGGGTGTTCGTGAAAAATGCGATTCGCTCGTTAGAATATGTAAGTCCTACCGGAAATATTCGGGATATCCCATTTGTCGTAATCGTTGGCGGCTCGGCGCTTGATTTCGAGATTCCGCAAATTGTTACTGACGCTTTGTCCCACTATGGCTTAGTGGCGGGCCGAGGGAATATCCGTGGAGTGGAAGGGCCTCGTAATGCAGTAGCAACGGGCTTGATTCTTTCTTACGAGGGGGATTAGCGATGGGCAATGATTTTACTGTAAAACCTAGAATTTTTGTTTTTTTAACTAATCCTGGTCTAGAAGAAAGTATTCGGTTTTTGCTGTATGGAATTGAAGAAGAAGGCATCCCTTATGAAGTACAAGTAGTGGAAGCTTCAGATGCTGTTTCGGCAGCTTATCAGTCAGCAACAACTTCGTCATTAATTACCGGAGTAGGCTGTGATGGTCAAAAAGTAGTGTTGCATTATAAAAATTTAGATCCTAACGAACCCTATTTAGTGATTGATCGCTATCAAACCAAACCCAAGGAACAGTTAAAGGCGTTTGGTTCAAATTGCGCACGATTAGTTAAAGGGGTGCCCTTTAAGGAACTTTCTATTATGGAGGTGAAGGAATGAATCAAGCAATTGGATTAATCGAGATTAACGGGTATGGAACAGCTGTTATGATTGCTGATACTATGCTGAAGGTTGCAGCGGTAGAATTGATTGGTGTTCAACGAGCGCGGGGCTTTGGCTGGATGACAGTGGAAGTTGCCGGCGATGTTGGCGCAGTGAAAGCCGCAGTTGATGCTGGGAAAGCGAAAGCAGCTGAATCGAATAGTTTAATCTCAGCCTTGGTAATCCCGAGACCTGCCAATTCTTTAGATACTGTCATCCTAGAAAAGGTCGATTATCCTAAGGGTCCAACCGATCCTGAAGATCCTAAAGATCCTGAAGAATCCAAAGAAACTAAAGAAGATGATCAACCACCTGTCGTAAATGAACCTGAGGAAACCGAAAAGCCTGAGGAAGCAGAAGAAAAGTCTGAAGAAAAACCAGAGCAAACAGAGAAAGCGGAAGCTGTAGAAGAAGCGAAGCCGGAAGAGCCTGTGGTTGAAGAAGAAACAAAAGAAGCAGTCGCAGAAACTGAACCGCCAAAAGATTCAGTTGAAGAGGAGGCTCCTAAGAAAGACAAGAAAGACGGAGCCAAGAAAGGTACTGCCAAGAAAAAGAAGAATCCCAAGAAAAAATCATAGGAGGTCTTAATTATGAATGACGCATTAGGAATGATCGAAACAAAAGGGCTGGTAGGTTCAGTTGAAGCAGCCGATGCAATGGTGAAAGCGGCCAATGTTTCATTAATTGGAACAGAAAAAATTGGTTCAGGTTTAGTAACTGTTATGGTACGAGGCGATGTTGGAGCAGTAAAAGCTGCTGTTGACGCAGGCAGCGTAGCCGCTGAGAAAGTTGGAGAAGTAGTATCTGTTCACGTGATTCCACGTCCTCACAGCGATGTGGATAAAATGATCGAAGCTGGTCTGAACAATGGCTGAGGTCACACCGGAATTAGTTGCTAAGATCGTCAGTGATGTGATTAGCGAAATCCAATTAACGAGTATTCCAATTGGGATTTCTAATCGCCATATTCATTTATCTGAAGCTGACTTTCAACGCCTTTTTCCAGGTGAAGAGTTACGACCAATGAAAGCATTAAAACAGCCTGGTGAATTTGCCGCCGAGCAAACAGTAACGATTGTCGGTTCAAAGGGCGAACAAAGTCGCGTCCGTATTTTAGGACCATTTCGTAAAAATTCACAGGTAGAAATCTCCATGACGGATACGAGAACTTTGGGTATTCCGGCACCAGTACGCTTGTCGGGTAATTTAGCTGATGCCGCTGAGGTGACAGTGAAAAATGGTGAAAACCAGATTACCTTTAAAGGGTGTATTGTTGCGAAACGTCATATTCACATGAGCTTTAAGGATATGGAACGCTTTCGCATCCAAGCAGGTGACGTGGTTAAGGTGAGAATTCAATCAGACGGACGGAGCACTATTTTTGAAGATGTAGAAATTCGTCCAGGTGAAACATTCATTTTGGAAATGCACGTAGATACCGATGAGGCCAATGCAGCAAATATCAAGCCGGACACTGTAGCCAGCTTAGTTCGTGAGTAGGAAGGATGATGAAGAGTGGAATCCCTAGAAAAAGCCAACCAGATTCTAACAGAATTTGAAAAAATAGCCAATACGAATACGGCGAAGACTTTCGATCCTAAAGATGGCTTCAAAGTAGGCGTAGATTTAGGGACCTCTTCCATCGTCCTAGTGGTGTTGGATGGAAAAGATCAACCATTGTTTGGCGCATTTGAATTTGCGGATGTTGTTCGAGATGGTTTAGTCGTCAATTATCAGCAATCAGTCCAAATTGTTTCACGGTTGAAGCAGCAGGCAGAGGAAGCTTTAGGATTTCCATTAACGGCCGCTTCGGGAGCGATTCCTCCCGGGACCGTGGGCAATAATAAACGCGTAGTTGCCAATATTATCGAGAGTGCGGATATGGCTGCTGATCAATTGGTGGACGAACCTACAGCCGCGGCGTTGCTTTTAGGAGTGTCAGAAGGTGCGGTGATTGATGTAGGCGGCGGAACTACGGGTATTAGTGTCTTTGAAAAAGGGCAACCGATACTGGTGGTGGATGAGCCGACAGGCGGTACGCATATGACACTAGTAATTGCCGGCTATTTCCAAGAAACGATCGAAGAAGCCGAACAGCGGAAACGGGACATCAGTAAAGAAAGAGAAAACTTCACTATTGTGCGTCCGGTTGTTCAGCGAATGGCTGAAATTACTCGTCAAGCACTGCTGCGACAACCTACCGAACCGTTATACGTTGTAGGTGGAGCGGCTTATTTTAAAGAATTCGAAGGTGAGTTTGCCAACTACTTGCAGCAAGAGGTTTACAAACCGGTTTATCCGCAGTTTGTCACGCCGATTGGTATTGCGATGAGCTCCCACATTATTTTCCCACAGGAGGGTGAGTGATGATGGACAACTTAATTGAGGCCATCGTGAAGATTTTGGTGGAACGTCAAAAGAATTCTTTAGTGGTTTCTTGCGAAGACTTCGACGAGGAGCTTCGAACTACCAAGGATTTTCTTTATCACCAGACGATTCACTTGAAGCAGGTTGGTGCTATTCAGTTAGCGAAGCTTAGCAAGCTGGATGCTGAAGATGCAGTCACGGTTTGGATGACGAAAGGTCTGGAATATGACTGTGAATTTATTTTGCATTTAGGATTTTCAGCGGTTTGTTTGATACCGACTGCTTTGTACGAATGGCCAATTACGATAGAAACAAATGAAGGAAAACGGATACGAGTATGTTCAAATAAAATTATCACCTATTCTGATGTCGCACTTTTAACCGAACAGGATATTTTAATTCGTTTTCGCCATCAGAAAATCACTGATTTAGCGAAAGAATTCGTGGAAAAAAATAAAATTCAACAGATCGTGAGGACTTGAGAATGTTAATGGCAGAAGTAGTAGGCAGTGTAGTTTCTACCCAAAAAGATCCATCATTGGTTGGGAAAAAATTGATGATTATTCAGCCAATTAATAGTCACCAGGAAAAAATTCGTTTCCAACAGGTTGCAGCGGATACAGTTGGTGCGGGGATTGGAGATTATGTCTTGTTAGCCAGCGGTTCGTCGGCCAGACGACTATTTTCTGAACCTTCCGACGCTGTTGATTATGCGATTGTTGGAATAATTGATACATTTGATCTGTAGATGAGAGGGTTAGCCAATGAGTATTTATACGAAAACCGGCGATGAAGGAACAACCAGCTTATTTGATAGTGTTCGCGTGAAAAAATACTCGTTACGAGTAGATACGTACGGAACATTTGATGAATGTATTGCCCAGGTTAGTGTTGCTCAAAAGCAGCTCTTTACCTCAGAGTTAACGGAGATGCTGACGTGGGTACAGGAAAAGTTGTTTCTCTTAAACGCTGAAATAGCAACCTCCGAAGACACTCAAAAATTGTCTTCAAAAAGTACATTAATTGATAGAGAAGATACAGCCCAGCTGGAAAAGTGGATCGACAGCTATTTATCCATTTTACCTGAAATTCATACCTTTATCCTACCTGGACAATACTTGTCTAGTGCACAGCTGCATGTTGCCCGCACGATTTGTCGCAGAGGGGAACGGCGTTTAACTGAGTTGGCAGAGGAAATTGAGGTTCGTCCAGAGTTATTGCAATTTGTTAATCGACTTTCTGATTGTCTATAT
>LIDZ01013946.1_pt2 | contig 12239 bp, 14 predicted proteins | sample 644651 | NCBI WGS metagenome assembly LIDZ01 (sample SAMN03856242, study PRJNA289617) | food metagenome | isolation source: wine grapes on drying loft during traditional withering process | host: Vitis vinifera cv. Corvina | place: Italy: Gargagnago di S. Ambrogio di Valpolicella | collected 2014-01
AAAATCTGCGACACATGTCGTTTAACCTACCCTATTCCGAGGGATCTGTGTTAAATGTATTGTTGCCTCGGCTCAGAACAATTTGATCTAAAGGACTGATGACCTTTCTTGCATCCTTGACGCTGACATGGGTATAGATTTGTGTGGTTTTGATGCTTTCGTGCCCGAGAAGTTCTTGGATGTATCGTAGATCCGTGCCACCTTCAAGTAAATGTGTAGCGAAAGAATGGCGTAACGTATGAACGGTTGCTGGTTTGCGAATACCTGCTGCATCACGTGCAGATTCAAACACGCGTTGAATAGTTCTTTCCGTAATATGTCGATCACGATCCGCACCAGGAAATAACCAATCCAATGGACGTTCTCTTTTCACATAAATACACACCATCTCATAAGCAGATCTCGACAATAGGGTAACCCGATCCTTCCTGCCTTTTCCTTGACGAACATGGACTAAGAATCGTTCATTATCTAGATCTTGTAATTTAAGACGCACCACTTCCCCAATCCGAAGACCAGAAGAATAGGTTAACATCACAATGGTCTTATGCTTAATGTTATGTAATTCAGCGAAAATACGTAGCACCTCATTCACAGATAAAACAGTTGGAAGCTTTTTTTCTTTCTTAGGTCTAGGAAGCTGTCGCACCAATTCTGGACGATTACAGACCTTCCCAAGAAAAAATTTCAAAGCACTCAAAGCTTGATTGATATACGAATATGAGCATTTCTGAGCGAACAAGCCTAATACATACGTGTGCACATGGCTTTCATTTAATTCCAGAATAACTTCAGCATGACTTTGACAGAAACGTCGGATATGTCCTTCATAAGCCTTTTTTGTCTTTGGGCTGAATCCTTTAAGTGTCATCAGATTCATTGATCGTATGCTCGATTCCCGGATAAACGTAGCAGCAGCTATATCATGAGTGAACCACTTCCGGACAAACTCATTCTGTCTCATCGACGTCTCGAAATGAACATGTTCAGGACCAAACAATTCGTATAGAAGCTGGACCGTTCTTGCATTCATCGGGACTGTCCATTCTAATGTGTCCACCATCCATATACGGCCGGGGATCTTTCGAATGTTCACAACTAGATTGGCTTGATAGCCCTTTGTTTTAATGCTAAGTAACATATCATGACTTCGGGTAACAAAGATCACTTAATTCACACTCCTAGTATTAATTCAATATTCAACCTATAATCCCTGCCCTCCCAGATCTCTATCTGATCTGCACATGAAAGTATCACGCGAACATCTTCGTCGACTGGAGACTCAAGTTTCCAGTCAACAACAAAAAAGACAGCACCCAAATTGGCGTGACTGTCCCGATGCTTTCGGGTATTCATTTCAACCGCTTCCTCAATAACTCCCACGTTACAGCTCATTAATCATATGAATATCTAATGGTTCTTTATTAAATAGCTCTATATCTGTTTCGTCTGTAATCTGACTCCCATGACTCTTATAAAAGGATACAGCCGACCTTGTCTCCGTCGAAGATATATATAGATACTTGGCTCCCCTGTTCCTTGCTTCTTCTTTTAACTTATTTAAAATTTGGGTTCCAATACCTTGTCTTCTATAGTTGTTAGAGACGTACATTAAGTCTATCTGCAATTGATCTTGATTAGGCCCTCTGAATTGGTGAGCAAGAACTCCGAATCCAACTAATGTGTCCCCGTCGAATGCTCCTATAGACAATCCCCCGTTACGTAATTCACACAAATATCGTTCTTGTATTTCCTCGATCAACTCTTCATCCCAATTTGGGCATTCATGGTTCGTGGTGATTTCTTCGATTTGTCCATTCTGTATTTCATAGATGAGATCAATGTGCTCGGATCGGTCGATCTCCTTAAGTTTATTTACTTGCTCTTGAGTCATAATTTGATATGTAATCATGATTAACCTCCACTATTCATCCCAATATACATAATACGTCCCCAATACCGAACTTAATTCACCTAGTATCGTATACGACGGTAGGGCATTTACTGGCATTCTTTCATTCGTGATCAATGGCTCTGAGAGATAAAGTTTATTAAGAGCTACTACGTGTGGATTTGAAGAAACCTTGGGTTGTGTACGCGTAACTATTATTTCATGTGGACTGTACAATAAACGTCTAACTTCCTCTTTTGTCAATTCACAACGTAGTAATAAGGATTCAAGACTAGTATCCGTCATTTCACTAATAGACTCAACTGACACCACATTTTGTTCGATGAGTTGAGTAACTAAATACTTCAGAATGGTACTTGGCCCCATGTTCTCTCCGGAACAATGAAATTTGGCCTCAGAAATAATAAATTGCAATAATGTTTCAGCAGTTTCCGCATCCGTTGAGATATAATTCCCGTCTAGTTCAAGTCTGGATAATAACTCGGTTGACGACTTAAGGATCCCTGTTATTTGCGCACTCCTAACCCATGAATCAAGATGATCCACGTGGATTTTATTATCCCTATTCCGTAAGGGGCTTGTTATATTTCCCTCAATTAAATCTAGGATTACACGAGGGTCAAAACCATATTTAATAAGAATTCCTCTTATCTCAGAAGAGTATAATAACTCATAAGTTCGTTTATGATGGTCACAACCTTCAATCTGCTCAAGAACATGGCTGAACGGGTAATGCCCAATGTCATGTAATAGCGCCGCAACCCTTAGTTCATACCAATCAGGACAATAATAAGCAACTAAAGAAAATACGCCAATCGTATGTTGAAGTCGAGTTGCCACATGGTGTGTGTTAATGTAACTGGAACCACTATGATGTATAAATTGCAGCCTCCGGACAGGTGATGATTTAAGTAAGCAAGATTCTATTTCTGTTAAGCTTGTTGTAAGTCCCCATAAAGGCTCCCATAATTCATGACCACCCATTAATTGTGCAATATATCTAGTATTTAATTCACTCAACCTATTTCCCTCCGATAAAATATCCGTATGTATTACTATTCCAAAGACCACAAAGCCCGCCTCGAAAGTAATGTGTTACCCGAAGTGTCCGGCCATTTCAACCTAGTTCGAAAAAAAGGACCTCTTATTGTCATCCTTACCAAGAAAACTCCTTAAGTCTTTACCAACTAATGGCTCATCTTTAAATCTTGGAATGACATGCAAATGAGAATGAAATAAATGTTGTAGTCATTGAATTAAGCTCCTTTAGGACGGATTCATGTTTTCTATTTTCATTTGTATAGTGATTACTTTTCTTCCTCCTAGCAGCGTTATCTTCATGTTGAAAGGAATGAACCCATGCTTATAATAGAATGCCAATCCTCTTGAATTTGTGTTATGACATGATAACTGTATCGTATGGGCACCTAATTTCTTATTAGCTTCTTGTCTCATCATTTTGACTAAAAATTCAGCTGCACCTTTGCCCCTATATTCCGGAGATACGATGACATTACCTAACCAACACGAACAATCACTAGGATCATGTCCATACAAATTAGCATAAGCTACTACTTTATTAACCACAGGATCTATGACAACGGTTGGTTCAAATCTATCCTTCAATAATTCTAAGATTTGTTCAGGTGTTAAAGGGTACTTACATCTTGGACTGACAAAATATAATTCTTCTTCCGTTTGAGGAAACTCACAAATTCTATCCAAATCGTCATGACTAAGTCTTCTATTCGTATACAGCTTAGATCTACTCCTTTCTTATTTAAAATTTTTTCGAATCATCCTAAATATATCTACATTCGTGAAAATTGTCGTATCTCCTCTTAACTCATTCATTTCATTAACAAATAAGAAACCTAGCACAAATAAAAAAGCCACTCTCGTGGCCTCTTTCCAAATTAATTAGTAATGATAATGGCATTATTCTTACTATCCCATGTCACTTGAATTCCAGCCAGATCTAGAACATTCCGCAGTGGGAGCATGACCGTTGTACCTTGATATCGGGATGGTGTAATGGTGATTTCTTTGCCGTTAACTATTGCTTTGTCAGAAAGTGTCTTATGAATGATCGTACGATCACCTATATTGATGGTTGCCGTCTGAGTCTGATTATTCCACTGTACTTTAGCACCCAACAACTCTAAACTTTCTCTCATAGGAATGAAAATACGGGAATCTTCAATCGCAAATGGACTATTCAATTTCCCTTCCTCACCGTTAATCACTACTTTTCCCTCAAAAGTTTTGAGCCCGAGCGGGTAGCCATTGTTCTCTGCAATCTCTTCGAACGATAACTTAGATGACGTGATGACGGCATAAGAATTCACTTTCACTTGCGTAAATAGTTCATGAATCTCATCATTATACATCCGAATACATCCAGCACTGACATACTTTCCAATAGAGTTCTTATTGCTATTGCCGTGAATAGCATACGTCGTTCCTTGTGTACCATTCACTTCAAGCCCGATCCAGCGATCCCCCAACGGATTACGAGGATCCCCTCCTGGGATTTTATCTTTGTAGTACGGCCTATTTTTGATTTTGTTCGCAATCCTGAATTTCCCTTCAGGAGTAAGTTCGGGATCCTTCCCAGTTGCAACTCTAAATTGTCTTTCCAATTTCCCATCCCTAAAAAATGCCATAGTATTTGTCTTCTTGTTCACCACAATTAAATCCGAGTTGATTGAACTAGCATTCGCCTTTTCTGCAAATGGCGTCACCCACAGCAAAAGAATTACAATTGTAAACGCAACGATGCGTTTAATATAATGATACAGTGCGCAAAACCTCCTTTTTACTACTATATTATTGTAATGTCCGTCCTACGACAGATATCAGAATCAATATATAAATTTGTGACTTAAGTACAACGGATTAGGGTATAAGAATAGGATGTGCGACAATGAGTCATGATGTAAGTCAGACATAATTCGAAATATCTAGGGGCAGATGATAACTATGATTTCTCACATAACATACATATCTGATGGTTTGAAAGTAAAAGGATACCTTAGCTTACCGCATGGATATGACTTACCTACAGAAGAATTGGAGTCTTTAATCAATCATTCGTATGACTCTACTGAACTTCCAGTAACGAAATTAGCTAGCTCAGTACCTCCAACACACCAAGACCTTCGATCACAGCAATGGCCTGTATTGATCTATTGTCGGGGGGGCATCGGTAAAGTTGGACGAGTCAAGACAGATTGGCTCGAGCAATTTTCGAATTTTGGACATATTATCTTTGCTCCTACCTATCGAGGAAATGAAGGTAGTGAAGGTCGTGACGAATTTGGCGGAAGCGATCAAGAAGATGTTCTATCCGCTTATCGACTTATGGAAAGTTTTCCTTTTGTAGATAAGAATCGAATTTCAATCATGGGATTCTCACGTGGATCCATCAATGCAACGCATACGGCAGCAACAATACCCAGCGTTCACAGATTAGTCTGTTGGGGTGGTGTATCTGACCTCGCACAAACCTATGAAGAACGAGTTGATTTACGTAAAATGCTAAAGCGTGTCATTGGTGGAACACCCACTAAAATACCTGAATCCTATCACATACGCTCTCCTCTTGGAATGGTAGAACAGCTCCTTTGCCCAGTTCTTATTATGCATGGCACCGATGATACACAAGTCGATTTCAGTCACGGGTTACATATGTATAACAGACTTATCGAAGTAGGCGTACCCGCAACGTTTCATAGATATGAAGGCGGTGATCATCACCTCTCACTCGACACTCATTTACTCGCCATTGAACGAATGTTCCAGTGGATCAGTGAATAATATCGCAATCCATTTACCCATCAGCTTTCACGGTGTACAGCTCGCAACTGCTTAATTATTTAGATACCCATATTTTAACAATATTACCTCATTTGGAGCATTACGTAAATCCGAATTTAACGGCTCAATCATCATAAAATATCTTGTACTCTTTATCTGCCTTATAATATTCTAATCTATCATTCAAATTCCCTGTTTGGAATTCAAATTAACTTAATAAGTTTACAAATACTGCGATCTTATTCTGTATAATATAATAATATCTAATATAACCTATATATAGATTGGAGCGAAAAGGATGAAGGCAATTTGTGTGTTTGCAGGTTCTAATCTAGGGAACCATACAGATTATCAAGTGATGGCTGCTGAGCTTGGGAATTATATGGCTCAAGAACAATATCGCTTAGTTTATGGTGGATCCAATATGGGGTTGATGGGTGTGATCGCAAATACCGTTATAGACAAAGGCGGAGAAGTGACTGGTGTCATGCCCAAAGGATTATTTAAAAGGGAAATCGTTCATCAACAATTAACTGAATTCATTGAAGTTGAAGGCATGCACGAACGTAAAGCTACGATGGGTAAATTAGCCGACGGATTTATTGCTTTACCAGGTGGATTTGGAACATATGAAGAATTATTCGAGGTTCTGTGCTGGTCACAGATTGGCATACACAACAAGCCGATTGGGATTTTAAATGTCTGTGGTTATTTCGATCCACTATTGAATATGATTAATTACAGTGTGCAAGAGGGTTTCTCTAAACCTTCGAATCTGAGCCTGATCAACGTCTCTAGAGATCCTATCGATCTTATCCAACGTATGGAGAACTATGTTCCACAAGTGATGGAGAACTATGTTCCACAAGTGATGGAGAACTATGTTCCACAAGTGATGGAGAACAAATGGAACCAACTTAATTAATTCTAATCTCAAGCATCCCTACCCTGACTAATGTGGTTGGGATGCTTTTTCTTTTTTCACAACAATTACTCATCGTATGAACTACAATCTGTGTTGTTTAACAAACTCAATCTATCTTCTATATTTAGCTTGTACAGAAGGTAATAAAGTAACCATTTGTATCAATAATCCTAAGCCAATATACAACATATGTATAGCTGATACCGCATTAATCATATACACCTGTACAGCAATCCAGATACTAATTTAAAAATCCTTATTTTATAAGTAATATCTTAATTAATATCTCTTTACTAATTTCTATAAAGGTACGTTATTTCATCATTGATTCCTTCCACTCTTTTGGCTGGTTACCTATCGGACAAGTTTTTCAAGGGTTACCGCATGCCTCCAGCGGTCATTGCTATGGTGTTAATTTTCTTCTGTATTATTGGCTACTGGCAGAGCAATTCATTACTTACGACTACGATCTTCGCAGCCACCATTGGTTGCCTGATTTACATCCCGCAATTCCTTGCTTCCGTGCCAACTTTGGAGGTAGTACCACCCTTAGCAGTCGGTTCTGCAGTTGGTTTGAGAGGTTTCTTGAGCTACATCCTAGGTGCATCTTTAGGAACTACCCTCTTCGGTGTGATGGTTGACAATGCAGGTTGGGACGCCGGATTTCACTTACTATTAGGTGCAGCTGTCCTCGGCATTATCTTGGCTATACTGACCCATTTAGGAGTAAAAGAACTAGAGTGCAAAGGTGAGGGTTTCCTAGATTCATCTGAAGTGGATGCCAGAGAAAGGTCACTTCAATGGGCAGAACTTAAATAGGGCACCTAAACCATGTGCCCCATCATCCAAAATAAATATAAGGTTAATTATACATTCTCACTTGACGCACTCTTCCAATTACAGCCAGCATCAGCAGAATAATTGTGGCTAGCAGGTAATACTGATATATACCTCGATCGAGAGCTTGCTGTGATGACCCCATAAAATCCATAACATCCCATTTGTTTAGGGGACCCATATACCACATTAACATAAATACCACTTGAAATAGCTTGCCATTCCCCGACCATATGCCTAAAGCTACCGCTAGTGTTGGAATAAACAATCCGCCTACTGCCATGGCCGTTAGGATTTCCCACTCACCTGCGACAAGAAAATGAATCATAGCCCCGCTGCCTGTCAAATAAGTAACGATGATTCCAGCCAGCCATAATACAATAAATTGATTCCGAACTGGATGCATGGCAGTAAAAATCAATTGATGGGTATGATAATACGTTTCATTCGTGCCCATTGCCGACCAAATCAGAACAGGCCAAACCCAGGTAAAGGGTAAAACAAACTTTAATACGGATTCGATTGGCAACAATAAACCTAGAATGATTAAGACCAATGCGATCAAGTACCACCATAAATGCAACCCTTTGAGCATAAGACGCAGTTCCATCGCTAATGTTTTGAAATGGTTGTATTGCCTCTGCGCTTTAGTATAAGGAGTTAACTTTATTTCAATACCCTTCTTAGATGCAGGATTAATGTGCAGCTCCGCTTTTCCAAGTTCATTGGGTTTACCTTTTTTATTTATTTTGGTCGAACGTGTTAGATCAAACCGATGAAAGAAGATTGAAGCCACTCCTACAATCACTACTGCCACGGCTAACCAAATATAACGTTCTAAAAACATCTGTATAGTCCAATGTATACCGTTCCAGTCGTATGTTAATAAATCTCCCTTCAACGGGCTTATCCCAGAGATATGGCCCCCATCGGTATGAGGAAACCTCGCATTTGCCTCGCTCGATAGCTTGGTAATGATCGGAGAGATTCCAAACATATCCTGGCTTGAATAAATCGCCGAAGTCGAACTAATAAGCGAAATGATCCACAAAACAAAATAAATACAATTACCAAATCCCTTACGTAACAAAGGTACGCATTCAAAAAAGATTGCAATTGAGGCCACCAAAGCCATAGTCGGCAATGTAGAATAGATAAATGGAAGCAACAATTTCGCCAAATCAATCGTGTAATCTTCCCCTCTAATAAGTTGCATGGCAAGAGCAGATACAATTAATACAGCAACAATAGACATCAATAGAACAAAATTACTCCACATTTTACCCATCGTGTACATCCACCGGGTAATCGGGGCCGTTGCTATAATTTGTCCTACCCCAGTCTGCACATCTCGTTCAATCGCATTTTTCACTAGAAAGAACGCTGGAAGACTTAGCAGCATAGATGCTAATGTAGCAATTGCACTACCGACCCAAGCGGAGTTATATGTGCCGCGTATACCGTGTAGCGATAAAGTTAAATAATTCTCATTACTTGAAGGTATATACTTAAACACGATAAAAATCGATACGAGTACTGTAATCAAAAATCCGTAACTACGGACCCTTTCTAAATAATCAGCTTTCATCATATGGAAAAGAATACGGGGCGATGTCATGCTGTTGCCACCTGTTTATTTGCAGAAATGTAATACAAATACGCATCCTCCAAGGTTGGTGTCACCAAGCGACTATCTGCTGAAGGCTGCATATCGGCAATAACCCTCACACGCACCCCGTCACTGCTTTGAACGGTGCTGCTGATTAACAATTGTTTGCGCACTTGCATCCATGTATCGCTCGGTATCAACCACTCCCACACTTTTCCCACCACCGCTGCCAATATTTCGCTCGGAGCTGCCTGTATCACAAGTCGTCCTTGATTGACAATAGCGATGTCTGTTGCTGCCGCTTCGATGTCGGATACGATATGAGTTGATAAAATAACGATTCGATCACCTGACAATTCGGATAAAAGATTACGGAAACGAATACGTTCTTCGGGATCAAGTCCAACCGTCGGTTCGTCAACGATTAATAGCTTGGGATCATTCAATAACGCCTGTGCTATACCTACACGTTGTCTCATCCCACCTGAAAAACTATTCAACGGTTTTTTGCGAACCTCATGAATATTAACCAAATGAAGTAACTCGTCAATTCTTTTTCTTGCTATTTTATGATCTAACCCTCTAATCGACGCTAAATATTCCAAAAACTCAACTGCATTTAAATGAGGATATACTCCAAAATCTTGGGGTAGATAACCTAATATATTTCGTACAGCATTGGGATCTTTCGTAATATCGATTCCGTTCCAACTCACCTTACCCGCTGTGGGTTTAGTAATTGTTGATAAGATTCGCATCAACGTTGATTTTCCCGCACCATTCGGACCTAACAATCCTAATATGCCTGTTTCGATCTGCAGGGATAAGTCACGAAGCCCGTAAGAATCCCCCTTATATTTCTTGCTTACACTTTCAATGATTAATTCCATAATTCCCCCCTTTTTTTCACAATGTAATAGAAAAAGTTTGTTAATTCTAACTCAACTTTTGCACTTAGAAAACTGCCAATTTCGATGTGGTAAAGTTGCGCTATTCAGACATGTGCTACGTGCGCTACTTTTTTCGCGATTCCAGAAGAAAGATAGCAAGACCTGCACATATAAGCACCAAAGCCCCTACATAGGAGCCAACAACTTCGAAAATACCCTCGAACCACCTTGGCTTCATGCTTATCATAAAAATGAGTGCCCCAGCACCAACCAAGATAACAGCCAAATTATTGCCCCTCATCAAATTTGTCAGTGGATCACCAGGATTCTCACCCACTTCCAATTCCCCACGTTCGTAGCGAACATTAATCTGATTCGTCGATTGTAAAGCATCAAAAATATTATAAAAATAAATAACGGGGATAATTAATGAAAATAAAGTGATTAAAGAGATACTCCCTCCCCCTTCAGCACCCACTAAAGAAACAACAGCAAAAATATCTAATATCACAAGCACCATAATCAAAAGCCCTCGCTGCATAAGACCCAGATAGAGATGCCCTATGCCTGGTACAAACATGGAAAGCAAACAGGCGAGCCATTTTTTCTTTCTTGGAGGTTTCGGGTAAAAGGGCGGGTATGGCATTTGCTTATAATCAGGGAAACCATTCATGTCGTTAGGGTTATTCATTATAATTTACTCCTTCTACACATTGATTAAGATACTAAATAAAGAGATATTTTTTCAATATAGGCCGAAAGCTGAACCATCTGATCACTGATAGCTAACACTTTATGAAGAGTGCCGGTACTTACAAGCAAGACGGTAGCCGCTGCTGCTATGCATCCATGAAAAGCATTTTGCATCCACTTAGGTGATCGTGACCCTGTACTAGGGTAATTTACTGTGGAACCAGATTCTATTGAATCTATTGCCTGCATGACCTTATCAGTAAAACCATCGTTAGGCTCCAATAAGGGCAATTCATCGAGCTTATTTAAAAAATCCTGAAGTTGCTTGTTTTCCTGATGTCTCGGATTCACGTTGATTCACCTCCAACCATTTTTGTTTCAGCATAGCCTTTCCGCGATATAACCGAGTTTCTAACGTCTTGATCGGAAGTCCTGTTGTATCGGACATTTCTTGGTAAGAAAGCTGCTTATAATGGTACAAATAGAGAATCAATCTATATTTATCTGGAAGCTCAGAGAGCATTTGCAACATGTCGGCTTGAGCTTCTTTATGTAGTAGTTGTTCCTCTGGCTGTTCTTTGGTATCGATAAAAAAACCCTCCATCTTATCAATCAGGACACTACGGGGCTTTCTACGTTGAGCACGTTGATAATCGATCACCACATTGAGGGCCAATCGATACAGCCAAGTCGTAAATCTGGCATCTCCACGGAAAAGCCCAATGGAACGATACAGCTTCACAAAGACTTCTTGTGAAAGATCTTCAGTCGCTTCATGATTTTCTACCATACGGTAAATTAGCGTATATATATAGCTCTTATGTCGATCCACTACTATTCGGTAAGCCTCTGTATGACCTTGACGGATCTCATTGACTAGCTGCTCATCCGTCAAACCTTCCATATGTGCTCCTCCTTTCGTTCTATTCCAAGACTTAGACGACAAGGTTACGAATTCCCCTTCAAATTGTACAAAAAAAAAAAAAAAAATGGATGACAAAAAGCCTTCTCCCAGAGGAGAAAACCAGTTGAAGACATAGCAGATGTAGCACCTTTCTTGCTTCATCAGACAGCCGACGGACGGGTTGCTATTAATAAGAATTCCCTTATAAAATTAATTGGAACGCTTATAAGGTGCAACAGTCTGCTGCTTAAACTCTCCATTACGATCTCGGGGCATGTTTAATTGTAAGTCTCCATACTCAGTGTGAAGCGTACGAGTGTAACCACCGTTACGAGAGTTACCTGACTTTACACCAATACGATCATAGTAAAATGGTTCATAGGAAGTCCTCTTTTCTGTGAATTGTGTTGTGGTGACTTAATTCTACAAGAAAAGGGCTTCCTTTTTCTATTTATCTATTTACACATCATATTTTACGCTCTCATTTCCCTGTGTGGAATTCAAATTAACTTAATGATTTTACAAATACTACGATCTTATTCTGTATAATATCAATGATATCTAATATACCTACATATAGATTGGAGTGAAAAGGATGAAGGCAATTTGTGTGTTTGCAGGTTCTAATCTAGGGAACCATACAGATTATC
>LIDZ01002583.1_pt1 | contig 12238 bp, 8 predicted proteins | sample 644651 | NCBI WGS metagenome assembly LIDZ01 (sample SAMN03856242, study PRJNA289617) | food metagenome | isolation source: wine grapes on drying loft during traditional withering process | host: Vitis vinifera cv. Corvina | place: Italy: Gargagnago di S. Ambrogio di Valpolicella | collected 2014-01
TTAGCTGTTCCATCCAGCTTGGTTAAAACCAAACCAGTGATATCAGTGGTTTCTTTAAATTGGCGCGCCTGTGACAAGGCATTCTGCCCCGTGGTCGCATCCACTACTAACAGCACTTCATGAGGAGCTGTTGGATATTCCCGTTGGATCACCCGTCTGATTTTTTGCAATTCGTTCATTAGGTTGACTTTGTTTTGCAACCGTCCGGCTGTATCAATCAGCAAGACATCGTAGTTCTCATTTTTCGCTCTAGCCACAGCATCGTAAACTACCGCTGCGGGATCACCGCCGGCATTGCCGCGAACGACTTCTACGCCTGAACGTTGACCCCAAACAACCAATTGGTCAATCGCTCCAGCCCGGAAAGTATCCGCTGCTGCCAGCAGGACTTTTTTTCCTTCGTTTTTGTATTGATTAGCTAATTTACCGATACTAGTCGTTTTCCCAGTACCGTTAACTCCCACAAACAAAATGATGGATAATCCTTCTGGCTGCAAGTTCAGTTGATTGTTCTCATCGACACCCTCGGCTTCGTAAATATCTACCAGTTTTTCAATGATGACATTTTGAATTTGCGATTGCTTCTTGGCATTTTTTAGTTTTACTTCTTGGCGCAATGATTCGGTTAGTTTAATCGCCGTGTCAAAACCAACATCGGCACCAATCAAGGTTTCTTCCAGCTCTTCAAAGAACTCTTCATCCACTCGACGGAAGCGAGCAAACAATTCATTCATGCGATCGCCGAAGGATTTCCGCGTTTTTTCTAACCCTTTGTCATATTTTTCTTGCGCACTTGTTTCAGTCGGAGCTGCAAGTTCTTCCATTATTTCTTCCGTAGCTTCTGGTGCTTCCAACTCTGCTTCCGGTAAAATTTCTTCCGGTTGAACTTCTTCCGGTTGAACTTCTTCCAGCTGAACCGGCTCATCTAACTGAATAGGTTCTTCTGCTGCCGGCTCTTCCGGTGCTTCTTCGATTACAGGTGTTTCTTCTTCAGCTTCCGCAGGCTCTTCTGAATCCGCTGGTTCTTCGCTAGCTGCTTGATCCGCTGGTTCAGGTGTTTCTTCAGGCCCAACTGTCGTTTGTTCCTCGACAGCTGAAGGATCAGACTCCTCAGCTTCGGTTTCTTGTGGTTCTGTTGACTCCGGGGTTTCCTGCTCTTCTTTTTTCTCACTCATGAAGGCATTTTTTATTCGATCAAATAAGCCCATCGTATTCCTCCTTAGTTCAAAACAAATTTTTCGATTGCTTGAGCGACACCATCCGCTTGATTGGTGCCTGTAATGTAATCAGCTACCGCCTTCACGTCGTCAGTAGCATTTTCCATTGCTACCCCGATTCCGGCATACTCAATCATTGGCAAATCGTTGGCTTCGTCGCCTAACGTTAACATTTCGCTGGCATCGATGTCTAATTCTTCACCTAATACTTTTAATCCATAAGCTTTTGTAACACCCTTGGGCATGAATTCTAATAAGTTCGGTCGGGTTTTGCAGACTTCATAACGTTCTATATATTCAGCAGGAATCTCTGCCATCTTTTCATCTAAATAGTCGACATCAATAGCGGCAACTACTTTGTTGTATAACGTATCTTTTGTTAAATCCTCGATAGCTGCTGGGAAATACGTTACCTTTTTATTCATTGTTGGATACAATGACACATGTTCAGGAGCCGTGTTCAATTGTAAACAGCGAGCATCTGATAAAATATCCATCGGCAAAGGCAATTGTGTGAACAGTTTGTAAATATCTTGCACCTGTTCTAGATTCAAGGCCGTTTTACCTAGCAGTTCGCCCGTATTGTTCTTTTGAATTAACCCGCCATTAAAAGTAATGGAATAATCGCCTTGATCAACTAAATTCAATTCCTCTAAGTACTCGCCAATCGCGATTAGCGGGCGGCCGGTACAAACAACAATTTTAACTCCTTGTGCTTTCGCTTGAGCCAAGACCGCTTTATTTTTATTAGAAATCGTTTTGGCATCGGTTAATAACGTACCATCTAAATCAATTGCTACCAATTTTATCATGGGACAGCTCCTCTCCAGTTTCAAATTTACCACCTTCATTTACTTGCTCCAGACGAACCGAAATAATCTTCGATACGCCGGATTCTTGCATGGTAACACCATACAATACATCAGCAGCTTCCATCGTTCCCTTACGGTGAGTCACCACGATGAACTGCGTATCATCTTCAAATGAGCTTAAATAGCGGCCAAATCTTGACACGTTGGCCTCATCCAAAGCTGCCTCCACTTCATCTAGCACACAAAACGGTACCGGACGAACCTGGATAATCGAAAACAGCAAAGCAATCGCTGTTAAAGCTCGCTCCCCACCTGAAAGCAAGGATAAGCTTTGTAGCTTCTTGCCTGGCGGTTGGGCTTCGATTTCGATCCCAGTATTTAATAAATCGTTAGGATCCGTCAGCAGCAGCTCCGCACGTCCACCGCCAAACATATTAGGAAAGACTTCCTTGAACTGTTCCCGGATGGCCTGGAAGGTAGTGTAAAAACGTGATTTTACTTCATCGTCCATTTCATCCATCGTTTCAAACAGCTGTTCTTTGGCAGACAGTAAGTCGTCTCTTTGAGTGGTTAAGAAATCGTAACGCTCTTCTACTTGCTCATATTGTTCAATGGCATTCAGGTTGACAGGACCCAGCTTTTCAATCGCTTGCTTCAAGCGGGTTACTTCTTGCTGGGCAGGTCCGACATCAATCGTCATATCTGCCATCTCTTCCGCCGCAACAAAGCTTAAGCTGTATTCTTCCTGTAAATAATCCAACTCATTATCCAGCTGCAATTCTAAGCGATTCTTCTGCACATCGGCTTGGGATTGCTTAGCCAGTAGTTCCTTTTGCTCCCGGTTGGCTAAGGTTAGTTCGCCATCGGCTTTGTCTACCTGCATTTGCAGTTCCTGACGTTCTTGCTTCCAGCCAGCTAATTGAGCGACTAGCTGCTCATGCGTTGTCTCTAATTCAGCTAAACGCTGATTCAGACTTTCCACCGTTTCTTCGTGGGTAGAAGAGTCGTTGGATAAAGCCAACAGCTGGTTTTCTAAGCTGTCCATTTCGTTCACTAAGACGGTCAGTTGCTGAAGCTGCATGACTTGCTGCTGATTCAAATGATTCAGCTGCTCTTCCATTACTGCACGATCGGCTTGGAAACGACTCAGTTGAGTAGCAATCGTCGTCCGACGTTCTTCCAGCAAATCACTTTCTTGATTCAACTGTTTAATTTCCTGGTCGGTGTGCTGCTGTTCAGCCTGCAGCTGCTCCGCTTTAGCTTCTAATTGGGCTTTTTGCTGCTGGTAATCCGTTAAAAAGCGTTCCAATTCTTTGGCTTCGTAAGAGAATAAGGTATGCTCTTTTTCCAAACGAGTCAAATCAGCTTCTAAACGCTCCAGCTCGCTTTGGGCTTCTTGATAGGTTAAGCGAGTTTGCTCACCTTTTGTCCGCAAAGCTTCAATCTCAGCTGTTTGCTCTTGAATCGACTGCTGCATATTCTTAACCAGAAGTTCTTTATTTTTTAAATCCCGGTTTAATTCTTCATAGCGTTTCGTCAAGGTTTCTAGTTCGTGACCTTGATTGAATAGATTTCCCCGACTGCCTTGCTTAGTGGCACCGCCGGTCATTGAACCGCCGGCATTCATAACATCGCCTTCCAAGGAAACGACCCGCACTTGGTAGTGGAGCTGTTTGGCCAATTGGTTGGCACTGTTCAAATCGCGGGCAATAACGATCCCGCCTAACAGGTTCTCCATAACAGTCGAAACTTTTTGTTCAAAGGAAACTAACTGACTAGCTACTCCAATGAATCCTTCATGACCTTTCACTGCTTGGTAGTGATGATTGGCTAAGCTGCGGGGCTTAATCGTTGTTAACGGCAGGAAGGTTGCTCGGCCGCTACGTTGCTGACGCAAATAGGTGATACCTTTGCGAGCATCCGCTTCATTCTCTACGATTACATGCTGCGCTGCCGCACCTAAGGCCGTTTCAATTGCCAAAGCATATTCCTGTGGTACTTCAATCAACTCAGCTACCGCACCGACAACACCTGACAGCTTGTCTTTGTGCTGCAAGACACTGCGGACACCTTGATAAAAGCCACTGTAGTTTTCTTGAATTTCTTGCAGGCTCTTTTTTCGGGCCCGAACTTGTTGGACTTGATTCATCAGCTCATACATCAAGCTTTGCTCGTGACTTAGCCGTTTTTGCTGCTTAGTCGTTTCTTCTGTTAATTGACGATACGCTTGTTGTTCATTGGTTAACTGCGTTTCAACCGTTTCTGCCCGCTCTTGTGCTGCCTTCTGTTTCTCTTGCATTTCTTTTACTTGAGTCTGCAAAGCTTCAAAGCGGGTCACGCTTTGCTGATTCTTCGCTGTTTCTTGATTGTATTGGCGTTCTAAATATTTCAATTCATTGCTGACATTGGCTTGCTCTTGCATCAATTCTACGTAAGTGCCTCGCAAATCCTCCAAAACTTCTTTAGTGGATTTTTGATACTTAATCGCTTCAACCGTTAGCTGAGCAATCTCTTTATCCAAAGCCTTTTTTTCAATTTCTTTTTGCTGCTGCTGCTCTTCCAGTTGTTGGATGGCAACTTCAACGGCTTTTTGTTTTTCACGATTTTGAGCCAAAGAGGCTTGGTACTCTTCACTAGTTTTTTGGGTGTTTTTGGAGCGTTCGCTTAACAGCTCCTTTTGTCCTTCAGTTTGCTTCAGAGCTTCAGTTAAATGCAGCAACTGCTGCTGGCCGTTTTCCAGCTTTTCATCCAGCTTGCCGCGTTTTTCCCGCAGGTTGCCCAACTGTTGTTCCGTTTGCAGAATGAAATGAGAGCGCTCTTCAACAGTGGCCGACAATTGCTCAAAATCTGTGCAGGCTGATTCCCAAGCTTGTTTGTTGGCTTTGATTTTAGCAACGGTCAGGCTGACATCCATCTCAGTCAACTGTTCCTTTAGCGCTAAAAATTCCTTGGCCGCTTCACTTTGGGCAGCCAAGGGAACCAGCTGATCTTCTAATTCGTAAATAATATCTTGAACACGGTTTAAATTGTCCTCGGTTTCAAACAACTTTTGTTCCGCTTTGCGCTTGCGCTGTTTGTATTTCAACACACCGGCAGCTTCTTCAAAAATTCCGCGACGGTCTTCTGGCTTGCTGCTGAAAATCGCCTCCACTTTACCTTGGGAGATAATCGAGAAAGACTCCTTACCTAACCCAGAGTCCATAAACAAATCTTGGATATCTCGCAAACGACAGGCTTTTTTATTGATGAAAAAATCACTTTCTCCCGTTCGACGATAGCGTCGAGTCACACTGACCTCGCTAAAATCCAAAGGCAAATAGTGATCCGTATTATCTAAGACAACCGTGACTTCGGCAATATTTAATTGTTTTCTTGCTTCTGACCCGGCAAAAATGATATCCGGCATTTTTCCGCCCCGTAAACTTTTTGCGGATTGCTCACCGAGAACCCAGCGGATAGCTTCGGTAATGTTGCTCTTGCCGCTGCCGTTGGGGCCGATGACTGCCGTCACGCCGGTTTCAAATTCTATTTTGGTTCGTTCAGCAAAGGATTTAAATCCGGCTATTTCTATACGTTTCAAATACACGAAAGGTGTACCTCCATTTATACTCTAAGTGATGCCAACGCCTTAGCTGCGGCATCTTGTTCCGCTAATTTCTTTGACTTTCCTTTTCCCGAACCAATCAAGCGATCATCTACATAGACCTCAATCGTAAATGTTCGTTCATGGGCTGGTCCTTCTTCGCTAACTAAGCGGTAGTCAATCGTTACATCACCGCTTTTTTGCAGAACTTCCTGCAGGCGAGTCTTATGATCCATCTCCCGGGTAAATTCTCCGGCTTCGATCTTAGGAAAAATTACCGTTTGAATGAAGTGAAGAGCTGCTTCATAGCCTTGATCCAAATACAGAGCACCTAAAAAGGACTCAAAGAGATCACATAGTAAAGATGCGCGATTGCGGCCGCCGGAGTTTTCCTCTCCTTTGCCCAGCAGTACATATTGATCAAAATGGCATTCCTTCGCAAATTTAGATAAGCTGTCCTCGCGAACAATTGCCGAACGCAATTTCGTTAGTTTGCCCTCTGGTACATCTGGATATTGACGATATAAATAATGAGAAACTTGAAGTTCTAATACGGCATCTCCTAAAAACTCTAAACGTTCATTATCAGAAAGCTGCATGTTGCGGTGCTCATTGACATAGGACGAATGGGTAAAAGCCTGTTCCAATAACGTGACATCATGAAAGACAATGCCATAGCGTTCTTTTAACTCGTTGATCAATTGCGTATCCATTGGCTACATTCCTTTTTTAAAGTTTTACATCACGCTCTATTATACTGTTTTTTTGCGAATTTTTAAACGAGAAGCGATAATAGTAAGAAAAACTTGAAAAACAGCGATTGAAGTTCCTCAGATAAAAAAACTCCGAAATTTTTTCAAAAAACTGCAAATTTTCTATTTACAATAAAATTTCTTATGTTACACTATTGTTACAAAAAGATTAAGGAGTGATTACTTTGAAAAAATGGCTTTTACTAGGCGTCTGTGTGTTGGCTTTCCCGCTGGCAGCCCATGCCGAATCAAACGAAACAAATGGAAATGGAGCGGCTCTAACTGCTCAGGAGGAAACCCTAACATCAACTCAAAACAGCGATGAGGTTAACACCGTTGCATCCACTGAGCCAACTAATGAACCATCAAATACAGCAACCAGCGATTCCGCAGCAGCAGTTGAACCAGTTGTTACCACTGACTCAAGCAGCCCGCAAGGAACAGTATCTGACAAAGAAGCAGAGGATGTTCAAAATAAAGTTGTCGAAGATATTGAAAAAGACTTAGGGATCAAAGCTACAGAGGATGTTCAAGAAACCAACTTAAGTGCTGAACAATTAAGAGACAACTTATACGCTATTGTTGGTGCAAATTTAACTAAAGAAGAAGTAGACAGCTACACTGATCAGCAATTATTAAACGCTCAAACCTTATTTGAACGTTACAACTACGACACAGTCGGAATGGATGCCAGCAGCTTTGCACGCTTATTACGGGCTTTGCATAAAGACAACACCCTTTCATACGAAACTGCGTCACAAGCACTATCTTTCAACCCAAATAACTACCAAAGCAGCTTAGATTTGATTCCAGTTGTGGATCAATTACAGGCTTACTTAAAAGCAATGTATCCAGCTAACAGCAGCTTCTGGGGAGTTCGCAGTCTGACTAACGACGAACTGATTGCGATTTTGAAGCATATTGCGCCCGTTCAGCAAAAAATTATTGAACAAAGAGGCTACTTATGGCCAGGAATGATTGCTTTGATTTCCAACTATGCTGAAAAAGGTATTCCAGCAACTGAAGACTCTACTCAGCAAACACAAGAAAGCAGCACTGCTGAATCAACCACAACTTCTTCAACCAAGCAAGCAGCTGCTACGACACCATCTTCATCTGAAAGCCAAAATATCGTGCAAAAGCTTTTGCCAAAAACCGGGGAACAGCGAACCATTTGGATGGTAGTTATCGGGCTAATTATTGTCGGTATCGTTGCCTATGTATGGTTGCGCAAAAGCCGCTCACGTCATTAATCAGCGGTTGAAAAACAGGATCAATCGCTGAATCAAGTTGAAAGAACCGCTCGCGAAACCTGCGAACGGTTCTTTTTTAGGTTAAAAATTCACGATATAAACGCTCGACATTTTGATAAAAGATTTTTTCGATCTCACTAGTCGTAAAACCCGCGACCTGCAAACCACGTTCGATTTTTTCAATCGCCCGAATATCTGCCAGCTCTGGATTTTCTTCGATACCATCAAAATCTGAGCCTAAGCCGATACACTCAACACCACCAACTTGGACAAAATGCTTGATATGGTCTATTATACCCTCTACTAACGACTGCGGGCTACCATCAGGACGAATGAAAGCTTCATAATAATTCATCCCAACCACACCCCCTCGCTCAGCAATCCCGCGAATCAGCTCATTTGGTAAATTACGAGAGTGATTGCAAATGGCCCGTGCATTGGAATGGCTAGCCACAAAAGGTCGCTTAGTATAAGTCAGTACATCCCGAACTAATTGATCCGAACCATGAGAAACATCAATCATCATTCCCAATTCTTCCATCCGTCGAACGATTGCAATCCCTTTTTCAGTTAATCCCTGCTGTTGGGAAGACAGCTTCTGTTGTTTCTCATCCCAATAAATAGCATTTGGATAACCAATCTCGTTCTCAAAATTCCAAGTTAAGGTCAGCATTCGCACACCTAAATCATAGAATTCCTGCAAACGATCTAAGCAGCCTGCTAAAGGAGCGCCCTCTTCCATCGTCAATAAACTACTCAAAAGTCCAGCTTGCTGATTGGCTTCATATTCAGTCATCGTTGTTATCGGCCGAATCAAATCAGTATTTTTTTCCAGTTCTGCTTGATAGCAGGCAATCATTTCCCGACAAACCTGGTAAGGATCATCTACTTCATCTAGTGGGACAAACATGGCAAAATTTTGTAATGCCGTATCACTTTCCTTCATCCGCCGCAAATCAATTTGGAACTCATTTTCCCGCAGCTGGGCAGCAGGTGTTTGATAAATCTTAAAGATCGTATCGCAATGCATATCGATCGCTTTCATCTTATCGCCTCGCCTCCGTTTATTAGAAAAGACTACGAAAAAAACGCAAAATCCTACGATTCTGCGTTTTCACTCTTAGCCTTGGTGTTCCAAAATGTAATCAACTGCAGCACCAACGGTTTCGATTCTTTCTGCTTCATCATCAGAAATCTCTGTTCCGAATTCATCTTCTAATTCTAGAATAAATTCCATGATACTGATTGAATCTGCATTTAGATCATCCTTGATACTTAGCTCAGGTGTTACCTTTTCTTTGTCTAATTCAAAATGGTTTGAGATTATCTCAGCCACTTTTCCGAATACTTCCTCACGCGTCAACAACATTCACCTCCACACAATTAACTTCATTTTCAATTCAAATACCTAGAAGGTCATTGTACATTTTACTGGTGTTTTCAGGGTTTGTCTAGCTTTTTCGGTAAATTCCACCCTCAGACTGCCTACTGCTCCTGCTCAAAGAACTGGACCAATTGGCCAACGACATCGGTTTCCAGCATCGTGTGAATTTGCGAAATCGTGTGAGAAACCGCTTCAGGACCAGTTGATCCATGGGTTTTAATCACTGGAGCTTTTAGACCAAACAGCACCGCTCCACCATGAGAAGAATAGTCTAATTTGTCCTTCAAACCGTACAATGTATCCTTCAACAGCAGCGCACCAAATTTTCCTTTAGTGCCTGCATCCTTAATACTGCCTTTAATTAACTGCATCAACCCCATTGCTGTTCCCTCAATGGTTTTCAACACCGCGTTACCGGTAAAGCCGTCCGTCACAACTACATCAGCTGCTCCATTTAACAATTCCCGCGCTTCTACGTTGCCGATAAAATTGATGCTTTCTTCAGCTTGCAGCAATTGATAAGCCTGCTTGGTTAACTCGCTGCCTTTGGTTTCTTCGGTTCCGTTGTTCAAAAGTCCTACTCGAGGATTCTGAATGCCGCGAACATGCTTCGCGTAAAAAGAGCCTAAAATCGCGTATTGATGCAAGTGCTCCGGTTTATTTTCAGCATTGGCTCCTAAGTCCAGCATATCAAAGCCTTGATCGCCACTTAAAACAGGCATCGTTGACATCAAACCAGGACGTTCGATTTTTTTAATTCGGCCAACAATAAATAATCCGGCTGCTAATAACGCCCCTGTGTTTCCAGCTGAAAAGATCGCATCCGCGCGACCTTCTTTAACTGCTTGGGCTGCTAATACCATCGAAGCGGTTTTTTTACGGCGAATCGCCTTAACTGGTTCATCGTCGCTGTTAATTTTTTCATCGGTATGGATAATTGTGATATTGGTTTCGTCGGTTACGTATTGACGGATTGCGTCTTCTTTACCATATAATTGGAACTCAATGTCTGGATGGTTTTTTTTTGCCAGCATTACGCCTTCCACAATTGCTTGTGGGGCAAAGTCGCCGCCCATCGCATCTACTGCGATTCTCATTTAAGGGTCACTCCTTTAATTTTTATTTTAGTATAGCACACTAATCGAAATATGTTTCACCGCTTTGCGTAGGTTGGATGACTTGATCCAACGGGGCATATTCCGGCTGTTTTTGCCAATTTTCCACCTGCCAAATGGCGGCTGCTTCTTCGCGAGCTACCTCCAATACATTGGCGTCATTAACTAAATCAGCAATAATAAACTGCGGCAAGCCTGATTGGCGGAAGCCGAATACTTCACCAGGACCGCGTAATTCAAGATCCTTTTCACTTAGTACAAAGCCATTATTGGTTTCCGTCATAATCTTCATCCGCTCTTTACCCATTTCGTTTTTCGGGCTGGCTACTAAGATACAATAGGAAGCTTCTGAACCTCGACCTACTCGACCGCGTAATTGGTGCAGCTGAGCCAAGCCAAAACGCTCCGCATCGATAATAAACATGACGGTGGCGTTGGGTACATTCACGCCAACTTCAATTACCGTAGTAGAAACTAAGATTTGACTTTGATTATCCTTAAACTCTTCCATAATTACTTCTTTTTCGGCGTTTTTCATTTTACCATGAAGCAAGCTGACTTGATAATCCGGCGCATAAAAATCTTTTAGCTGTTCATATATTTCAGTGGCATTTTGTACATCCAAGGCCTCAGATTCTTCAATCAACGGACAAATCACATAAATCTGATGTCCTCGTTTAAGTTCTTGGCGGGCCCAATCCAGTGTATGATCTAGCTGTTTTGGTTTTATCCAGCTGGTTTTTACCGGAATTCGGCCAGCCGGCATTTGATCAATCACGGAAACGTCCATCTCGCCGTAAGCGGTAATTGCCAATGTTCGCGGAATCGGGGTAGCGGTCATAAAGAGCACATCTGGATGTAATCCCTTTTCCCGCAGCACTCGCCGCTGATTTACCCCAAATCGATGCTGCTCATCGGTAATGACTAAGCCTAAATTGGAGAATTGAACATTGTCTTGAATCAAGGCATGGGTTCCAACTATCACATCGATCTCGCCATTAGCCAGCGCTTCTAAAATGATTTTACGCTCTCTAGCCTTGGTGGAGCCAGTTAACAAAGCAATGCTGACTTCTAAAGGATCAAAGAGCTGGGTTAAGCTTTCCAAGTGCTGCTGCGCCAAAATTTCTGTTGGCACCATCAAAGCCCCCTGGAAGCCGGCAGTCATAGCAGCATACAAAGCAATTGCTGCTACTACTGTTTTCCCACTACCAACGTCTCCCTGCAGCAAACGCTGCATGTGCTTTCTGCTGCGAAGATCGTAACAGATTTCGTTGGTTACCTTTTTTTGCGCATCGGTTAATTCGAAAGGCAAGCTTTGGGTGAACTTCTTCAAGCGCTGCACATCATATTTGACGGCAATCCCGTTCTTTTCACTGCGTTCGCTGTTTTTTAAGCCTTGCATCCGCATTTGAAATAAGAAGAACTCTTCAAAGACCACCCGGCGTTTAGCTTGGCGGCTTTCTTCAGGGTTCCTAGGAAAGTGCATAGCAAACATAGCGAGTCTTCGTGGAATCAGACGGTACTTTTCCAATAGATAGACTGGCAAATTTTCCGGAATCTCGTTGCCGTATTTTTCGAAGGCCACTTTAATCAGTTCAACTAAGGTACTCTGCCGGACGGATTTTGACACGTGATAAATCGGCGCAAAATCTTCTGTCTGTTTACCGCCGAGAATTTTCATTCCGGTTAGCGATTTGCGCTTAGCATCCCATTTGCCGTACACAGCAATTTCTTCACCAACCTCAGCTTTATCTTTCAAGTAAGGCTGATTAAAAAAAGAGACCGTGAATACAGCATGGTCCTGCATCATACGAAATTGCAGTCGGCTCTTTTTGTAGCCAAACCGATTAAGTACTGGCGCTGAAACTACCACACCTTTTAGCGTAACTTTTTCTTGATCGTTAATTTCCAGCAAATTCTTTTCCTGAATATCTTCGTAACGGAAAGGATAGTAGGCGAGCAGGTTTTCAATCGTGAGGATGCCTAACTCCGCAAGATTTTGCGCACGCTTAGGACCAACTCCTGGTAAGACACTGACACTATCTTGCAAGGTCATACAATTCCTCCTCTCGTAATAGCTTAAGATAAGAAAGGCTTCGCAAACTCGCTCAGCTTTGGAGCA
>LIDZ01015616.1_pt88 | contig 12230 bp, 9 predicted proteins | sample 644651 | NCBI WGS metagenome assembly LIDZ01 (sample SAMN03856242, study PRJNA289617) | food metagenome | isolation source: wine grapes on drying loft during traditional withering process | host: Vitis vinifera cv. Corvina | place: Italy: Gargagnago di S. Ambrogio di Valpolicella | collected 2014-01
GCTCAGAAGATGGGCCTTAGTGAACGGCAGTTCCACCGCATCTTTCAGAAGCAAACCGGGATGAATATGACTGTTTATTTACAAAACGTCAGAATTCATGCGGCCTGCAATCTGCTGCAAACCACAGAGCGTAAGATCAGCGATATTGCCGCGGCTGTTGGCTATCAGGACCTATCCTATTTCCACACGATCTTCCGCAAAAAAGTAGGCCTCTCTCCACAAACCTACCGTCGGTCCCTACTTTAATCGGAGAACCCAAAAAACCTCACTTCAGTACTAAGTAAGGTTTCTGGCTTATTTATTATTAGATTCAATTTTTTCATCAGAGGTTAGCGTTGATCACTTATAGAGGCAGTACTGTTGTTCGCAATTAAGTCAGCCAGAGGGTCAAACGGAGGGCCAGTTATTGTACCCACCAACAGCGCGATATCTACTGCATTCTCTGGACTTCCCCAGGCATTGCCCGAAAATACCATTACGGCCCGGTCATTAACAAATCCCCTTGTATTGTAAACAATATTGTTAATAATCTCACCCGTTGCACCCGGATTAAAATAGGCGGGTTGGCGGAGTGAATAAAAAATATTATTTCGAACGATCAAATTCGTCATATTAAGATTGACCGTTTCAATCCCGCGATTGACTACCCAGCCACTAGATGGACCTGCTTGTGGCGGACCAAAAATAGTATTATTGGTAATAGTGTGGTTCGTTCCTCCAATTTGAATAAAAGCAACTGCATAAGGGTTGTTGCTCGTAATAGTCAAACCATTAATTGTAACTCCATTTCCAGAAACGGCGAAAGGGATAACTGCAGCTTGCAGTTGGACTACAGTATTCGGATAACCTTTTAAAGTCACCCCTGCTTTATTAATCAGAATTGTTGAGGTGATTGGGTAAGTTCCCCCAAGAATATGAACAGTACCGGTAGGAGATACAGCCGTTACCCCTTGTTGAATCGTTCCAAAAGGAGTAGCCTGCGTTCCGTTTCCACCAACTGCTCCTACACTAACATACACTTGAAACGGATTCGGTTCAAAAGTTCCAGTCGCTCCGGTTACACCAGTAGTTCCTGTAGCACCAGTGGCTCCAGTTGTTCCTGTTGTTCCCGTGGCTCCTGTCGCTCCAGTTCCTCCGGTGGCTCCAGTTGCTCCGCTCGCACCAGTAGAACCGCCAGGTGCCCCGGTTTCACCGGTTGCTCCCGTTAATCCCGTTGCTCCAGTCACTCCCGTCGTTCCCGTCAAGCCCGTTGCTCCAGTTGCTCCGCTCGCTCCGGTCGCACCAGTTTCACCAGTCGCTCCTGTTGCTCCGGTAGCCCCAGTCGCTCCCGTCAGACCTATTGCTCCGGTAGCACCGGTCACTCCTGTCACACCCGTTGCTCCGGTAGCCCCAGTCGCTCCGGTCCCACCCGTACCCGTCGCACCTGTCGCACCTGTCGCACCTGTCGCACCTGTCGCACCTGTCGCACCTGTCGCACCAGTTGCTCCTGTTGCACCAGTGATACCGCTCTCGCTTCCTGCCAATTCGGAATATACCAGACGATGGGCGGTCACCAACGCTCCAAGGCTGTTTTTTCCCCAAACAGATGCAATAATATTGTCTTCGGCAGGACCAGTGATTGTAATAATATATTCAAAACCATTTACGTCCGCAAAATAGCTTCTAGTTATTACAGAATTAGCTGGTATCGTAAAGACTTCGCTTACATATAGCGTTCGAGTACCATTTAATGTATATCCTTGTATTAATATATTCCCTGCATTTATGGGGTCCTGATTTTCGAGCTTAAACACCAACGTCTGTGTGGGCCTTGTCCCACTTACTGGACTGTTCTCAATCGGACCGGTCAATAAGACTGCCATTATCCTCTCCTCCTTATTTCAGAAAATTATATCTAGCGATTTAAAAGTCTAGTCAATCTATTTTATTCAGAAGTTAAAGATCAGTGTCAGTTCGCTCAAAAGATGGATGCATGTCGTAACGAGTATTAATCAACCTGCCTAATTATCGATAATTACTACGAAGGGCCTGCACGACACTATCCATTTCACTGTCCAGCAGGTAGCCAATTGGAATCAGTGCCGGTTGTTGAAGCGCTGCCAACAGGGAGGACGGACGGTCATAAGCAATTATTGCTCCCCGAGGGTTGCCATTGTCATACAAACAAACGCGGAACGGTACATACAAGCTGGCACGGACATCAATAGTCAAGATCTTCTCAGCGATGATTCCATTGCCCACAATATAGAGAGAACATCGTTTAATTCCATCCACTAATGAGGTTAATCGACCTTGATCTACATGAAAAAAAATCATAAGCCCATGTGGTCCGGCCATGCCCTGGAAGACACTTTCCACCTTATCCCATGGTGCATGTTGTTCGATAAGTGAGCTTTCGATGCCCTGATCCCAATGTCCCAGCTCCCGTTCGAAGGCTGCTACAAGGGCATCATAGCTGAGTCCCGTAGGAATATCTTCACGTATAACTACTGAATGCGTAATCGTTTTGGTGTCTCCGTATTTCATTAGTAATCATCCTTTTCTCATCTGTTTTTAGCCCTCTTTCAATAATCACGCTATATGTATGCACTATTCCATGAACGTATGAGCGGAGCGAATTGAAACCATGAAACGGCAAACAAGCAGGCCCCTGTTACATACAGGAACCTGCTTGTTTACTAGACACTCCAACAATCTATGAACCTACTTCAATGCACTCACACTCAAACCGGCAAAAGAAACAGGAATCCCTTCAGGATGACTGATCTGAATGGTGCATGTTTCGTTAGGCAGCAGATCAAAGTAATTATCACTAAAGCGAACTCGGCCTTGCGGCAGATCGATTTTGACCATCCGCGCCAAAGAACCCACTGCAGTTATCGTCACCGTCTGGGCTGCTTCATCCGATATGATTTCCAGTTCCGCAGCTTTCATTAGCAGATCCTTCTGATCCCGCAAATAATAAAGGTTATCTGGAGCAGCAAATCCGTCAGCAGATACCTTAACCACCACACCTTCAGCTAAATTACCATTAAGCGCTTCTGCCTCGTCTACTTGGCCTAAATATACTCCCGTATTACTAGGGACATTAACCTCCCAAGCCTTAACGAACACTTCCTTACCTTCATAAGTAATAACGTGTAAGGTTACTGTTCCAGCGTACGATTCTAACGTATCGTTTACCACCCATACCTGAAGCGGCTCACCCGGCTCATGCTCAACAGATAACAATAAAGGATGATAGAACTTTTTGGCGTAATAGTAGGAAGCCTTTGGCAACAACTCGTAGTCGATCATCGACCAGCTTGTCCCCGGCCAGCTATCATTTAACTGCCAGATCAACGTACCGCTTGTCCGCTGCTTATTCCGCCGGTAATGCTCCACGCCATATTTTAAGCCTTCGGCTTGAGTCAGCATAGAGAAATTCATATACTCCTCAATGTTCTCTGGAATCCCCGTGTACCCTTCCATCAACAAAATACCCTTCTGATGATTGGTATCTTTATTCCGGTAGGCCATCTCCACACTACCCCAATAGAACTGGCCTGCGGGTATATTTTTCTCTAAGGTATAACGATTGGCTGACGCATGCATACCAAATTCACTATTAAATAGGGTGAGGTCTTTTTTGAAATTCTTGAAAGTCACCCCTGCAATGCTATAATCCAGCACAGGACGATCGCCGAATTGCCGCGGATACACGGAACCATGCCATACTTGCCAATTATGCCGGTCTCCTTCATTCGGATCATTATCATCATTTCCTCCATAAGGAGAAGACGGCCAGTAAGCGCGGCTATCATCCAGCTCGGCAAGCACCTCAGGAATCAATTCATGATAGATGCTTCTGCCATAGAATGGCGAGGTAATATCCCCGCTGGCGGATTTCATATCATACAACCAATCAATCTCGTTATTCCCGCACCAGAGCGCCAGAGAAGCGTGGTTGCGTAATCTTTTGACATTATAAATGACTTCTTTACGCACATTGTCCATGAAATCGCGGTTATAGTCTGGAAATAAGGCATTGGCAAAAGCAAAATCCTGCCAGACCAGCACTCCCCGCCGATCACATTCGCTATAGAAAATATCCTTCTCATAGATCCCGCCTGCCCACACCCGCAGCATATTCATATGACTTTCGACGGCCAGATCAATCAACTCACAATACCTGGCATCTGGCGCTGAACCGATAAAATGATCTACAGGTATCCAGTTAGCGCCTTTGGCGAATACTTTGACTCCATTTAGCAAAAAAGCAAAGCTGGGATTGTCGTTCTCATCCTGCAGCTCTAATTCAAGGGTACGGATACCAAGGGTTTGCCGGCTGCTATCCACCATCTGTCCATCTGCAAACAAATTGACTTGCAGCTCATACAAATAGGGCTGTCCTAAATCATGTATCCACCATAGCTGGGGAGCACTCACTAATAAATCCGCACTTGCAGTTGTGCCCTCCACAGCGATCCTATCCTCTGCCACTCGTTGTCCGGCTTGATCTACAAGTATAATCTCGCAGTCTATATGGAGATGTTTAGAATAGGCTTTCACCTCTACATCAATTAATACAGTCGCTTCATCTCTACTGGCATCTGCTGTTCTGGCGAATACGGAGTTTATCTTGGCAACAGACTTCCGCTCTATACGCACCGCTCCCCAAATCCCGACGGTAACCATACGCGGACCCCAATCCCAGCCGAAATTCATCGCAGCTTTACGAATCCACGGACGTTCTTTTGTATAGGAGGACCACTGGAACAGCTCTTTCTGTTCATGATGCTTACGGAGTGGATCGAATTTCACGGCGATACAGTTCCAACCATTCCGTACAATGCGGGTAACATCAAAGGCATGAGCCATCAGCATATTGTGGGTTGACCCTACTTCCAGTCCATTTACGAATACGGTTGCAAAAGTATCCAGACCTTCAAAGATCAACTCATGCCGCTCATCTGATTTCTCTGTAACCTCATAGTTGAATTGGCCCCGATACCACCATTCCTCATCTTCAATCCAGCGGCTCTTGATATCGTTATGTCCGAAATACGGGTGGTCAATAATATTACGCTCGATAAGAGTGCTATGAACATCCCCGGGAACCTTGGCAGTAATCCAGAACCGATCATCGAATCCGGGAGTAGCCAATTCATAGGGTTTCATTTGTCCTGCTGGAAAGTGTTGAAGCTTCCATGCCGCGGATATTTGCATGCTCATCATCTCCTAAAGGGATTCATTCACCCACGAAATTCGCTCGGTGTTTTGCCCGTATGTTTTTTGAATATTTTACTGAAATATTTAACATCACTATAACCCACTTGAGCGGCAACTTCACTAATTTTGGCAGGGGAGTTCGCTAGGACTTCCATCGCCCGCTGCATTTTAATCCGGGTAACAAAATCCCCAAAAGTAATACCGGTCTCCTTCTTGAACACATCACTCAAATGATTGGGATGGACATGAATATGCTTTGCGACACGTTGCAGACTGACATCCTGCTCCAGATGCACCTCAATAAAAGCTCTAGCTTTGTTGATATGTGCGGCTTGGCCTTCAGCAATATCCGTATGGTACATCCTCATGATGTTATACAGCTGTTGAAACAGCTCATCTTTAGAAACATTGTTCATACTCGCTTGCAGCTGCACGGAATAGTCCTTCAGAATATTCTCACGCCCCGTGATTTTCAGCAATCGATCCAACCAACGTTGTGATACGATCGTAACCGATTGTATCGCAGCTGCTAGCGATTGAAGTGTCAATTGCGGGTCATCCATCAATTCTTGAATATACTGCTGCACCCAATTTTTCAGCGCAACCACATCATTATCCAGAAGGATCACTGCTAATCTTTGTTCTTCTTCCCGCGTGCATATCGTCTTGCCACCTGTACGCTGCTTAATCTCCTCATAGCTCCAGCTCTGCTTGGGCAGGAAGGATTGATATCCTGTTGCATAATCAGCAGAGCTATAGGATTTATGTAGCTCTTGTACGTCCGTGACAGATATTCCTGCAGCTGCATACAGCGTACATTTGAGCAACCGTTCTATTTTGTGGCAGATGAATTGATCCGGCTGGAAATCACCGCTCCATTGCTGTGAAGGTGTGACCACAACAATGCGATTCTTCTGAATTAGGGTGACACAAGTTAATAACTCATGCAACATATTCTGAACGGCATATACCAGCAATGAACTAGCGCCTCTAGTATGATCCCAGCCTTCCGCCACGATGATTACAACCTGCATAGAAGTTTTTCCATACTCTTGTTGTTTCTGTAAATGACTCAGAAAGAGCAGCTGATTCGGTTTATCCAGTGGAATCGATTCTCCATCAATGATATAACGTTGGAACATATGGTCCTTCTCGTCCGACTTGGAGATGACATTCTGGCTATGATTAGCCCAGCGTTCCTCAGCACGTTGCTTCGCCTTTAGAACGGTATTCATAATCTCTTCCGGTCGACTGGTCTTGAGAATGTAATCACTGATATTCTGCCGGATCGCTTGCTGAGTATAGACGAAATCGTCATACCCCGATAAAATAATGATCTCTAGTTCAGGCAGGATCAGACTTGCTTCCTCTGCCAGCTGCAGACCACTTTTTCCCGTCATTTGAATATCCGTTAACAGAATATGGGGTTTCTCTTGCGGGATTCTCTCCAGTGCTTCTTCCGCAGATGCGGCAGGCTCTAGCAGCTCTAAGCCTAGGTCGTTCCAATTAATGACCTTAGCCAACCCTGTTCTAATAATGACTTCATCATCAACAATCATGATTCTCATATTATCCCTCCCGGATGGGAATCGAGAAAGAGATGCGAGTTCCCTGGTTTACACGACTCTGGATATTCAGCTGTGACTCCAACCCATAATGGAGAATAAGGCGTTCATTCACATTCCGCAAGCCATACCCACCCAGTCCCTCAAGGGGTATATCCTCTGTACTCAGCAGGTTGTTTTTCACTTGATCCAGCTGCTCTACGGTCATGCCAATCCTATCATCAAGGATGAGAAAGCACATAAGTCCCTCTTTTTTCTCCAGATATATCGTGATCGTGCCCTTCTCCTGCTTCTTCTGAATTCCGTGCAGCATCGCATTCTCCACCAATGGCTGTAATAGAAGCTTCAACATGACCTTATCATTTAATTCAGTATCAATGATGAAATCGACTTCAAATTGATCTGGAAAGCGAATCGATTGGATCTGGGCATAATTTTGGATATGGGCCAATTCCTGATGAACGGGATAATAATCTTTTCCTTTATTCAGACTTATACGCAGAAAATCGCTCAACGCCTGCACCATATCGGCAATACGCTTCTCATCATCCATCAGCGCGATCCAGTGAATAGAGGACAACGTATTATATAGAAAATGCGGATTAATCTGCGCTTGCAAGGCTCGTATATCAGCCTCTTTCTTCCGAACCCCATCCCTGATCAATTCTTCCTTCAAGAGAGCGATTTGTTTACCCAGCATATTGTAGCTTTTACCCAGCATTCCAATCTCATCAGTTGAAGCACTCGGAAAAATAGGCAACGGACGTTCAGGATCAATTCGAGTCAGCAGCCTTGTAAGCACACGCAGCGGGTTGGTCACCCGCTGAACGACAAACAAAATCAAACCTGCACTGAGCCCAACAGAGAGCGCTACGGCAATAAGGGTGAGCTGCCAGATGTAACGATTCTGTGAGCTATAGATGTCATACGGTATGGTACCGATCAACATCCAGTCTAAATCAGGCTGGCGATAGTGTAAAATGGTTTGTTTGGCTTCGCCTTCTCCAAAGGTATTGCTGCCCGACCTGGCTGGACTGAATCCCTGAATCGCTCCTGGATATATGGAATCAAAGGGCTTGGACAGCCAGCTTTTATTCGTAGCGGAGAGAATTTCACCTTTATCATTGACTAAGGCTACTTGACCTTGCCCCTCCCCAAGCTGTGGCTGGGACCAATATTCGGAGATCACTGACTCGTCCAAACTGATGGCTAACCAGCCTAATGAATTATAATTGTGAATACTCCGCAGCGGCCTGATGAACGTTATAATATTTTTCGCTCCTGCATAATCACGGACCGAATACACACCTGTCCATGCCTTCTCTTTAACGGCGCTCATATCCAGTTGACTGGACAAATCAGAATCATACAAGGATGTAGTCGATAATTCAGCTGACTCATTGGACGGATAAATCGTAATATCAGAGATGTAGGGCTTAGAGCTGGCCAGATTAGTGATCATACCTACGATATCCCCACTACTGCTGCTGCTATTGCTGCTACTACTGCTAACCTCGTCTAACGAACCCAACCACTGCTGGATCTCACGATCTCCGATAAGAAAGAGCGAAATATTCTCGACATCCTGGATGATAAATCGTAAATTTCCATCCATTTGCCTTAAGGTGTCCATCCCGGCAAGCTTTGTTTTGTCTTCAGTAATTCGTAAAGAAATGACATAAGCAAAGCTACCTAGAAATAACAGCGGGATCAGGATCGAAACCAGCATTAAGATAAACAGCTTGCGTCGCAAGGAGCTCTGTATCCATTGTCTCATCCGTGCTTGCTCCTCCATCTTCTCCGCCTCTAGGTAGCTGCTTATACCAGTAGTCTAGCCTTTAACCGCTCCTGCCGTCATCCCTTTCATTACTTGATCCTGGAATATCAGATAGATCAGAATGGTGGGAATGACGGAGATCGTCATCGCTGCCAGCGTGAGGCCATAATCCGTCTGATACCCGTCGGCAAAATTGGCGATTCCCAGAGGGAGTGTTTTTAGTTTTGTTTTATTAATAAGAACTAACGCAAAGGAGAAGTCATTCCACGAATGTAGAAAGCTTAAGATCGTAACCGTTGACAAGGCAGGAGTGGATATCGGTAGAATAATCCTTCTGAACAGCCCCCATAAGCCTGTGCCATCGATAAAAGCTGCTTCTTCAATCTCTTTAGGGATCGTGCTCAGGTATGCGGTGAGTACAAAGATCGCCGTAGGCAGAGCAAAAGCCGTATATGGAAATATTAAAGCCCAATACGTATTCAGCATGGACATTTGTTTCATCAGAATAAAAAGCGGCACCAAGGTACTATGAATGGGAATCAGCATCCCGACCACGAAGAACGTCATGATCCAACCCTTCAAGCGGAATTGAAACCGGGCTAGAATAAAGGAGGCTAAGGCTGCGACAAATAAGGTGATGATCAATGAGCCTACAGAGACAATCATCGAATTCATAAAAGCGGTTCCCAGCTTCGAGCTTTCCCAAGCGCGACTGAAATTATCAAAGTGCCAAATCTCCGGCAGCCCGAAGGGATGGCTATAGAAATCCTCATTGGTCTTAAACGCACTAATAATAAGCCAGAAGAAAGGGTACAGAGTAAAAATACCATATCCCGTCAATAACGTCCAAAATAGTCCTTTTTTCATTCTCATTATATTCATGATCGTCCCTCCTCTCTGATCTACTGTTTGGGCTTTCTACTGGTAATCCACTGGCTGGTCCCGATTAGAATAAGACTGATTAGCACAATGGTTGTGGAGATTGCACTACCAAACCCATAACGGTAAGAGGTAAACGTTGAATTATACATATAGGTGGCTAAGAGTTCTGTAGCATGTGCTGGTCCACCTTTGGTCATGATGTAAACAAGGTCAAAGGATTTCAGACTGCCTGAAATACAGAGAACCAGCGCTACTTGTACCGTGCCCCAAATCATAGGAAGTGAAATCGAGGCTAATTTCCTTAATCCAGTGGCCCCATCGAGCTGGGCAGCATCATGAATTTCTCCAGGAATATTCTGTAGCGCAGACATAAAGATAATCAAATATAAGCCTACGAAGCTCCAGATCAATGGGGGAATAAGCGCGAAAATAGCGATTTTATCATCAGATAACCACTGCAGCTTCCAACTTTCCAAACCTAATGCATCCAAGAAGAAATTGAGAATACCAATCTGCGGGTGATAAATGTACTGCCAAATCATCCCGATAACGACGGTAGACAACACCATTGGCAAGAAAATTGCCGAGCGCAAGAAACGTTGCAGGAAATTATTTTTACTCAAAAGAATAGCTAATATAAGTGCGAGTGGCACCTGACCCAGCACGGCTGCTCCGACAAAAATAAAATTGTTCTTCAGCGCACGCCAGAATATCGGGTCATGTACAATTTCCACATAATTGTCTAATCCAATAAACGATGAAGCTCCGATGCCCGACCAATCGAAGAACCCATAATACGCAGACCAAATCACGGGTACAAAAACAAATAATGCATAGATCAGCATGGCCGGAAGTAAACCCATTATTATAAAACGACGACTTCGCAGAGTATTCATCTAGTTTCACTTCCCTTATGAAAGGTGAACCCTCCCTTACGGGAGAGCTTGTATGGTATATCTTATTTACCAAGCGCCTTAGCTTGTGCATCCTGTATTTTCTTAGCGATATCTTCCGGTTTCCCACCCATCAGCAATTCCTGCAGACCATTATTAGTGACTTCAACAGCAGCAGAGCTTAATTTGGCGTCATATACCGGGCTGATCTTTACATTCTTCATCAATTCATGCAGCTCGACGAATAACGGATTTGCTTTACTCGGGTCCAATTCAAGGTTATAGCTTATCAATGTACTGCTATCCAGCGTGGCCTGTTGTCCATCTGGACCAGACAGAGCATATAACAGCTCCATTGCAGCATCCTTCTTGGCACCTGTTAACTTTTTACTAATCCCCAGTCCCGTTCCCACAACACCTGCGGTAGAACCTGCATCGCCCTTACCTCCAGCAATGGAAGGAATAATGGTAATATGCGTATTATCCAACACTTCTTTAGGTGCATTGCTTACCAGGTTAGCCAACGCCCAGCCTCCATCAATAACCATTGCCGACTTCCCTTGGAAGTAGAGCTGCATCATCTGTGTTTCATCAATACCATTGAATCCATCCTGAAAGGCCTTTGCTTTACCTAAGTCCTGAAGAACAGTGAGGGCTTTGACAAACTCCGGATCAGTAAACTTTGCGCCATCCTGATTCACGGCCTTTAAGAACCAATCCGACCCGGTTACACGATCTGCGAGAGTACTAAATATAGTGGACTGAGCCACCCAATTCGTCTTATTCCCTAAAGCAATGGGAATGATATCATTTTTATTAAAGGTATCAATCGCGCTCATTAGTTCATCCCAAGTCTTGGGAACAGCCACTTTATATTGATCGAACAGCAGTTTATTATAGAAGATAAACGAAGTTGGTGCTAAATTCATCGGAACAGAATAGATGTTATCCTCGATCGTATAACCATCCAGCGCATTCGGAATGAAATTATCTCTCCACTCTGGCTTACTATTCAGAAATTCGTTGATCGGCTGGAGAAGATCCCCTTTTTGGAATTCCTTAGTCATGGCATCCGGCCACATCACGAATAGATCAGGCATTTCATCAGCGGCAGCTACAGTTCTAAGCCGTGTCTTCAACCCATCCGTCGGAAGTCCTTCATCTTCCAGGGTGACCTCAGGATGCGCCGTTTGAAAGTCTGCCAATAATTTCCGCATGGTCACCGACTTCGCGTCCTGACCTGTCCAGTTATGCCACACCGTCAAGGTTACTTTTTCCCCTGTGCTGCCTCCATTATTGGCCGCTTCCTGATTGCTGCAACCCACTAGCATGAATACCGATACAGCAGCGGCAAAGGCTGCCTTCGTAAATTTCTTCATTTGTATGACCCCCTATAAGTTTTATTATTTAATATCATTCTAATGTTAACGCTTACAATATATCAGGGGTCAAATTACAGTGACAGGGTAGACAAATATAGGATATCACATGCTCCCAGAGAATAATCCGATGCTGCTTGTCCACTTGGTTCCTTATATAGTTATTTACTTTAGACATGAATAAATCTATGATGAAGACTTATTACATATCGTTCAAATGGAGGGTATTCTGATGAATGAATTCTTATTAACCGGTACGGATATAGGGAATCCAAAAGTATCGGGCTACACAAAACAACTTGCTAATGGCTATCATATTGTTGCAGGTGGTAATGATATTTGGGGCACAACGGATCAGCTTCACTTTGCTTACTTACCGTATCAAGGCGACTTTGATTTGAAGTTCCGCTTAGAATCCCTTGAGCAAGCGGATTTGTATACAAAGGCAGGACTTATGGCTCGCGAGTCGCTGGAAGCAGATAGTGCTCATGTTTACTTTGTCGTATTCCCCGATAATAGTCCC
>LIDZ01015779.1_pt2 | contig 12225 bp, 9 predicted proteins | sample 644651 | NCBI WGS metagenome assembly LIDZ01 (sample SAMN03856242, study PRJNA289617) | food metagenome | isolation source: wine grapes on drying loft during traditional withering process | host: Vitis vinifera cv. Corvina | place: Italy: Gargagnago di S. Ambrogio di Valpolicella | collected 2014-01
CCCGAGTTGTACGATAACGGACAAACACGGCTTAGCTCCCCCAGACAAAAATAATCAAGCCCAGGTGCCCCATGTCCAACGCCCTACCGCTGCGCCCCTCCCGTTTCTACGCTTGGCCCCATCACCTCTGACCCGCCCGTACGCTGACCCGCACACCAAAAACAACCGCGTGGGAGATGTAATGTGAAGACTCAGTCTGCCGGACCCGGCACACCGATGAGCGAAGTACTTGCCTCGGCTGTGTCCAAAGTAAAAAAGCATGTTTTGCCGCTGTTCGTGATCATGTTCATCGTCAACTACATCGATCGCGTCAACGTTGGTTTCGTGCGCTCGCACATGGAAACCGATCTGGGCATCGGCGCGGCTGCCTATGGCCTGGGCGCCGGGCTGTTCTTTGTCGGTTACGCCATCTTTGAAGTCCCCTCCAACCTCCTGCTGCAACGCTTCGGCGCCCGCGCCTGGCTGGCGCGCATCATGCTGACCTGGGGTGTAGTGGCCATGGCCATGGCGTTCGTCAAGGGCGAAACCAGCTTCTATGTGCTGCGGTTTTTGCTTGGCGCTGCCGAGGCGGGGTTTTTCCCGGGGATCATCTATTACTTCACTCAATGGCTCCCGTCGACCGAGCGGGGCAAGGCCATGGCCATCTTTCTCAGTGGCTCGGCCATCGCTTCGGTGATTTCCGGCCCTGTCACCGGCGCGCTGCTGAACGTCAGCGGCCTGGGCCTGCACGGCTGGCAGTGGATGTTCATCATCGAGGGCGGCTTTTCGGTTGTGCTGTGCTTTTTTGTCTATGCCCTGCTGGACTCGCACATCAATGATGCCAAGTACCTGAGCCCTGCCGAAAAGACTGCACTGATCGACTGCATCGAAGAAGAACAACGCCTCAAGGACGCCGAATACACAGTGCGGCCGTCGCTGATGCGCTTGCTGGCCGACCGACAGATCGCGCTGTTCTGCTTTATCTACTTCTCCATTGCCCTGACCATCTATGGCGCGACCTTCTGGCTGCCAAGCATGATCAAAAAAATGGGCAACATGGGCGATTTCGAAATCGGTTTGTTCAACTCGATTCCGTGGATCATTTCGATCGTTGCCATGTACGCCTTTGCTGCATTGGCCTCCAGGTTCAAGTTCCAGCAGGCCTGGGTATCGACCTGTCTGGTGATCGCGGCCATCGGGATGTTCGCCTCTACCTACGGCGGGCCGGTATTTGCCTTTGTGGCAATCTGCTTTGCGGCCATCGGTTTCAAGGCGGCGTCCGCTTTGTTCTGGCCGATCCCTCAGGGCTATCTAGATGCGCGAGTGGCGGCGGCAGTGATTGCCTTGATCAACTCGCTGGGTAACCTGGGTGGCTTCGTGGCGCCCACCGTGTTCGGCTTTCTCGAAGAAAAAACCGGCTCTATCCAAGGGGGCCTTTATGGCCTGGCCGCGACCTCGTTGGTGGCGGCAGTGGTGATCTTCTTTGCCCGCACCAAACCCAAGGGTGACAAGGCCGGCCATCAGCCTGCCGGCCCAGCCATCGTCCATTAAGTACATCCTTTGTATTTGTCAGGAGCCGACTCTTGAAGATCACCCGCGTAACTGTCACCCCCATCGCCTTTCGTGACCCGCCGTTGCTCAATGCCAGCGGTATTCACGAACCCTATGCACTGCGCTCGATCATCGAGATAGAGAGCGATAACGGCTACATCGGCCTGGGCGAAAGTTATGGCGACGCGCCTGCGCTGGCCATCCAGGACGCGCTCAAAAGCGAGCTGATCGGCCTGGATCCGTTTAACCTCAACTATTTACGCGAAGTGGTCAAACGCGTGGTAGCCAAGCATCGCCCGGCCACCATCGCCGGTGCTGAACTGGCCCCCGGCTCGCATGCCAGCAAGGCGGTGAGCAACGCGTATTCGGCTTTCGAAGTGGCCTTTCTGGATCTACAGGCGCGCTCGCTCAATCTGCCGCTGGTGGATCTGCTGGGCGGTCGCTGCCGGGATGAAGTGCCGTTCAGTGCCTATCTGTTTTTCAAGTACGCACAGCACATCGATTCGCCCTACGCGCCAGACTCGTGGGGTGAAGCCCTGAGCGAAGCGCAGATCGTGGCCCAAGCCAAGCGCATGATCGACGAGAACGGTTTTCAGAGCATCAAGCTCAAAGCGGGTGCACTGGACCCTGAGCACGAAGTCGCCTGTATCAAGGCGCTGAAAAAGGCCTTTCCAAGTTGCCCACTGCGTATCGACCCGAATGGCAACTGGTCGCTGGAAACGGCGATTCGCATGGCCGAGCTGCTGGGCGACGACCTGCAGTATTACGAAGACCCGACCCCAGGTCTGGATGGCATGGCCGAGCTGCACAAGCGCACTGGCCTGCCGCTGGCGACCAACATGGTGGTCACCGACTTCGACGAGTTGCGCCGTAGCGTTGAATTGAACAGCGTACAGATCGTGCTCGCCGACCATCACTACTGGGGCGGGCTGCGCGACACGGTGGCGCTGGCCAAGATGTGCGATGTGTGGGGCCTGGGCGTGTCGATGCACTCAAACTCGCACCTCGCGATCAGCCTCATGGCGATGGCCCATGTCGCTGCCGCGACGCCGAACCTGGACTACGCCTGCGATACCCACTACCCGTGGCAAGAACCGGATGAAGAAGTCATCAAGGGCGGCAAGCTGAAAATCGTCAACGGCGCGGTGCAGATCAACAAAACGCCCGGGCTAGGCCTGGAGCTGGATTACGACCAGTTGGGCAAACTGCATGAGCAATTCTTGAGCTGCGGGATACGCAGTCGCGATGACGTACAGCAGATGCGCAAGTACAAACCGGATTGGAAGACGGTAAAACCGCGCTATTAGGCCTTTGCGCTAACCCGGCCTCGCCAACGACCCTGTGGATCCTGTGGCGAGGCTGCTTGGCGCCCGTAGGCCTTGGCTGACACCCCTAGGGTGATTCAGTACGGCCTATCGGCAGCAAGCGGCCTCGCCACAGGGTGGGATCAAGTATTGGGGGGTATCTGGGGGGTGCTTGCCCTTTGCCGGGCAGGCGCCTATCTCACGGGATTGGACAGGTATTGGATTAGCCGTTCCCGGGCAGAGCCCGGGCCCACGGGGGGTGGGTTCAGCGCCGGCGAGGCGGCTGACGGCGTTTGTCTTCAACGGGGATTGGCACGGGTTGCAGCGGCGGTGGGACGATGCCGAGTGCGACGGCCAGATCATGGAGCCAGTTGTACATTGGATTTCTCATACAGCCCCCCTTCAGGGTGATCCTGAGCGGCAGAACTACTGCGCTTCAACTGGATAATAGCCCCATGTTCATGGCTATGCTTGCCTAAGTAACATTCTGTCGCCAATTTCATGTCGGCTCCAGCCACCTGCCGTTGTAACCGGGACCGGCGCACCGGCCCAGTCCGACGAACGGCTTACTCGGCGTCAGCCGCAGGCATACGACGCTTGAGCGGTGCCATGCCATCACCACTGACCAACGGGTCGGCTTTAGGGCGATTCACCGTCTTGCGCTTGGTTGGGCCCTTGGCAGCGGTCTTTTTGTCGCCTTTTTTGCCATCGACCTTTTTCTTCTTCACGCCAACTGCCTTGCCCGAGGCCTTGACCTTTTTCGGACCGCCGTAAGTGCCTTTGACTTCCTTGATCACTCGTCGCTCGAAGGTCTGCTTCAAGTAGCGCTCGATGCTCGACATCAGGTTCCAGTCACCGTGGCAGATCAACGACACCGCCAGGCCCTCGTTACCAGCACGGCCAGTACGACCGATGCGGTGTACATAGTCGTCGCCGCTGCGCGGCATGTCGAAGTTGATCACCAGATCCAAACCTTCGACATCCAGGCCACGGGCGGCAACGTCAGTGGCTACGAGGATTTTCACGCCGCCCTGCTTTAGCCGATCGATGGCCAGCTTGCGGTCCTTTTGATCCTTCTCGCCGTGCAGTACGAAGGTCTTGTATTCCTGTGCAACCAGGCGGCCGTATATACGGTCGGCCATGGCCCGGGTATTGGTGAAAATGATTGCCTTCTGATACGTCTCGTTGGACAGCAGCCAATTGAGGATCTGCTCCTTATGGACGTTGTGGTCGGCGGTGACGATCTGCTGGCGCGTACCGGCAGCCAGCTGGCTGACGGTATTGATCAAAAGGTGTTCCGGATCTTTCAGGACCTTGCCAATCATGTCCCGCAGGCCGGCACCGCCGGTGGTCGCAGAAAACAGCAAGGTCTGCTGGCGACCGGACGCTTCGTCGCACAGGCGCTGGACGTCTTCGGCAAAGCCCATGTCGAGCATGCGGTCAGCCTCGTCGAGCACCATGACCTCGACCTTTTTCAGGTCAAGGTTGCCAGCGTTCAGCTGCTCCAGCAGACGCCCAGGCGTACCGATGAGAATGTCCGGGACCTTGCGCAGCATGGCGGCCTGGACCTTGAAGTCTTCGCCACCGGTGATCAAGCCGGCCTTGATAAAGGTGAACTGGGAGAACCGCTCGACTTCCTTGAGGGTTTGCTGGGCCAGTTCGCGGGTTGGCAGCAGGATGATGACGCGGATGTCGACGCGCACCTGCGAGGGGCCCATCAAGCGGTTGAGGATCGGCAGCACGAACGCAGCCGTCTTGCCGCTGCCGGTCTGGGCGGTCACCCGCAGGTCTTTGCCTTGCAGCGCGAGCGGAATGGCCGCGACCTGCACTGGCGTGGGCTCGACAAATTTCAGTTCGGCCACGGCTTTGAGCAGGCGTTCGTGCAGGGCAAATTGGGAAAACACGGGTGTTACCTCGGCGGAGTACGTAAATTCAACTGCATAGCGTAACGGTTTCCGGGCCAAGAGCCGAATTTCTTTACCAAAGAGGCGCAAAATTGCCCCTTGCACGCGCTACCGCACCTGTTCCGAGGGGCTGCATTGCGCTCGTCTGGCGAGGCTGGTACAGCGCCGTTACAGTTCGTCGCCACGCGCGGCATTCGGCCAGCATTGTCACTAGACTCAAATAAAGACGGCGCTCACGACGTGATCCCACTCTTGCAGGACGCAAAAGTGCACAGGTCCGGTTATCTAACGCACAGCCGAAGGGATTCGCAGCCTGATGAATAACAATAACGCCTACTCGCCCCCACCTGCCCAGCTGCACACCCCCCAAACGCGCAAGCTGGTCGCTCTGATCGGGCTGCTGTTCGCCGCCGCCCTGCTGATTGGCATGGGCGCGTTGATCAACATTGCCCGCAACCTCGATAGCGAAGACCTGCAGCGCAGTTACTTCTATACACAAAAGGCCCTAGAGACCCGCACCGCGACTTCGGCGGCATTACTGACCTCTTACGCGCTCTGGGACAGTGCTTTTCGCCACCTCAATGGCCCGGCTGATATCCAGTGGGCCTTTAATGAACGCAACTTGGGCGACGGGCTTTTTACCAGTAACGGCTATGAAGGCGTGTTTGTCGTCGATCGCGAAGTTACCAAGTACGGCCTGTTCAATGGCCGCCTGACCGATCTCCCGGTGTCACGCTATCTGGATACCTCGCTAATCGACCTGATCGATGATGCGCAAAGCGCTGCGGCGCAGGCCCGTGCTGTCAACCGCTTTGCCCTGTACAACGGCTGGCCCGCACTTGTTTCGGCTGCCGCCATCCGGTCAGGGGACGACGACATCCATGTCGACCCTGCCGGTTTGTCGGTAATGATATTCGTCGATCAGTTGACCTCCGCCAAGCTGTTCAAGCTCGGCCAGGCCTATGGTCTGAGCGGCTTGGCCATCGAGGCCACGAGTGTGCCTACGTCGCCGCGCCCGCAGCTAAGCTTGGGCCAGACCGGTTTTCACCTTACCTGGGATCAACCACACCCGGGCAATCAACTGTTGTGGTCGGTAGTGCCGCCGTTGCTCGCCGCAGGTGTAGTGCTGTGTGTGCTACTGGGATATTTCTTTCGCTACGCGCTGCGCACCTCTCGCCAGATCGACAACAACTATCGCGTCCTCAGGGTCAGCAATCAGGCGCTCGAAGCGAGTGAAGAACGCTTTCGCGCAGTCGCCGAAGCCGCCTCCGACTGGATCTGGGAAACAGATGAATGCGGGCGAATCCTGTATCTGTCGACTCGCTTCGTAGCAGTCACCGGCTTTAGCAGCGACGACTGGCTGGGCAAACCGCTTGAACACCTGCTGCACTGCGAAACCATACCCATAGGCGCTTGGCTCGCCAGCCTTCACGGCAGTCATGACCATGCCGCGCACCTGCGTTGTGCCTACCGGGATCAGAGGACGCAACCGCGCTTTTGCCGCGTATCGGCGCGGCCAATTCTTCAGAACGGTCAACTTGCAGGGTTTCGCGGTACCGCCAGCGACATTACCGATGAGGTCGCCGCGCACGCACAGATCCAGCATCTGTCGATGCATGACGCGCTCACGGGCCTGCCTAATCGAAACCTGCTGGCCCAGCATCTTGAAAACGCCTTGAGCCGCTACTCGCACTCAGCGTTCAGACCCGGCGAACCCCAAGGGTTGACCCTGTTGCTGATCGATCTGGACGACTTCAAGCCCATCAACGACACCCTCGGCCATCCGGCTGGCGATACCGTGCTGCGCGAGGTAGCCCAGCGCCTGCGCGATGCAACGCGCGAGCACGATCTGATGGCCCGCCTCGGAGGTGATGAATTTCTGTTGGTGCTTAGTGGCCTGACCAGCGACCGGGAGGTGGATCGCTTCTGCGCACGCCTGATCGAAAACTTGCGCGTACCGATCGTGCATGCCGAGCAGTCGCTCTACATAGGCGCCAGCATGGGGATTGCTCAAAGCCATCTGCAGGGCGCCGATCCCACGGAGCTGATCCGTTGCGCCGACATCGCCCTGTATGCAGCCAAGGCCGAGGGCAAGAATACCTGGCGCTACTTCTCGGCGCAGATGAACGAACAAATCCAGCACCGTCGTCATCTTGAAAACGAGCTGCGCCTGGCAGTCAGAAACCATGAGTTCGTGCTCCACTACCAGCCACGCTACGAGCTCGAATCCATGACAATTGTTTCGGTCGAGGCGCTGGTACGCTGGGACCATCCGATTGAAGGCTTGATCGGCCCCGACGCCTTTATTCCCTTGGCAGAAGAGACCGAATTGATCGTTCCGCTGGGGCGCTGGGTATTGCGTGAGGCCTGCGAAACCGCGCGTCAATGGCCCGGCCAACCTATGGTGTCGGTCAATTTGTCGCCAGCGCAGTTCTCGCGCAGCGACGTGGTCGCCGATGTGCGCGAGACACTGATTCAGACTGGCCTGCCCGCCCACCGCCTGGAACTGGAAATCACCGAGAACGTGATGCTCAACGACATTGATAACGCGTTGAGCATCATGAATGGTCTCAAGGAGCTGGGCGTGCGCCTGAACATGGACGACTTCGGCACCGGATACTCGTCTCTGGGCTACCTGCGCACCTATCCGTTTGACGGAATCAAGATCGACAAGCGCTTCATCGCGTCCATGGCGTGCGGCGCCAATGATCGGGCCGTGGTGCAGGCAATCATCAACCTGGGCAAGGCCGTGGGTCTGAACGTCACAGCCGAAGGCGTCGAAACCGAACAGCAACTGGCGATCTTGAGATGCGACGCTTGCCATGAAGTGCAGGGCTTTTACATGAGTCGGCCAATCGATGCGCCGGCGTTGGCGCACTTGCTGGCCGAGCAGCTTGAGAACCTTCTGCCCAGTCGGAGCGCCTGAATACCTGGGCCGATAGCGCTCCGGCCAATTGCAAAATCACGTTGTACACGCCGGGGCGACCTCGCTTAGACTCCAACCCGTCAACGCGCCCTTCGCTGCGCGCCCCCTCCCTTCGCGCGGAAATCCACTGATCGATGGTGCATACAGTAGCTGCCGATATCACTACCATCGGCCGGATCAAGGCCGTACCTGCGATGCTGCAGGTGATTTGCGAAAGCACCGGGATGCGGTTCGCTGCCGTGGCGCGGGTCACGGATACCACGTGGACGGCGTGCGCTGTGCTGGACAGCCTGGGCTTTGGCCTGGCTGTCGGCGGCGAGTTGGCGCTCGATACTACTTTGTGTGATGAGATCCGCGATCACCACACGACTATCGTGATTGATCGCGCCAGCGCCGACCCACAGTATTGCGATCACCAGACCCCACAGATCTACCGCTTCGAGAGCTACATCTCCGTGCCCGTGTTCCGCGCCAATGGCGAGTTCTTTGGCACTATCTGTGCGCTCGACCCAGAGCCTGCAGCGCTCAAGGATTCGGCGATTCAGCCCACCATTGAAGCGTTCGCACGCATGCTTTCGATTCAAATGGAAAGCGAAGAGGCCCACGCCCTGGTGGAGCACAATCTCCTGCAAGAGCGTCAGATCGCCGAGTTGCGAGAGCAGTTCATCGCCGTATTGGGCCACGACCTGCGCAACCCGCTGTTTGCCATCAGCGCCGGGGCGCAAATGCTCCTGCGCCGTGTCACGGACGAGCGCAGCATCGGCATCGTCGAGCATGTGCTTGCCAGCAGCAATCGCGCCGCACGGCTGGTCGATGATGTCCTGGATTTTGCCCGCAGCCGCCTGGGCTCGGGCATCAACGTCAACATGGCCCCGATCCCGGACTTGGCAGACGCTCTGACCCAAGTGGTCACCGAGGTTCAGCGGGTTCATCCATCACGCGTGTTCGATCTGCACGTGGGCGATCTGCAAGCGCTGAAGGGTGACCGCGAGCGCATCAGCCAGCTGTTGTCCAATCTGGTGTCCAACGCCATTCACCACGGTGCGCCAGATGGCAAGGTGACGATCGAGGCCGGTATCGAGCAGGGTATATTCCGCCTCAGCGTGCACAATCTGGGCGCTCCCATCCCCGGCGCTGTGCTGGAGCAGGTATTCCAGCCCTTCACGCGCAACAACGCCCATGCGCCGAGCAGCGGGCTGGGCCTGGGGCTCTACATCGCCGACCAGATTGCCCGCGCCCACGGCGGGCATATGGACGTCTCCTCGACCGCGCAGACCGGCACACTGTTTACCTTCAGCCTCGCCATGAGCTGACCGGCATCGCGCGGCAAAACCTGTACTACTCTGGTCTTAGCCTTTGTCATGATATTTTCACAATTTTTAGATAAAGGGCCGTCTAGATTCTGGCGGCGCGCGGGCAAGGTTTCGCGTTTCCTTTATTTAGATAGAGCCATTGATGATCAGCGCCATCAGCCGTCGCCTACCCCCTGTCAGTAGCCAAAAAACAGTCATGCTCAGCGCCGCCCTGCTGGTCGCTTTCTACAATATGGCAACCTGGAAAGCCGTCACGACGTTGGTAACGTTTTCTGGCCTCAAGGGTTTGGCGTTTGATCTGTCGTTTGCGGTGTTCTTGTGGGCCGCATTCACCTTGCTGCTGACGCTGGTGTCGTTCCGCCCCTTGCTCAAGCCGGTGCTGGTGCTGATGTTCCTGCTTTCGGCAGCGGCTGCCTACTTTATGGACAGCTACGGCATCACCATCGACACCGAGATGATGCAAAACGTCCTGGAGACCAACCCAGGCGAAGCCGCGGACCTGCTCAGCGCCAAACTGTTCGTTTACCTGGCACTGCTGGGCGTACTACCCGCGGTATTGGTGTGCTGCTGGCCGGTAGTGTATCGCCGCTGGCTACCGGGGCTTATCAACAAGGTGTTGGTGGTACTGGGCTGCCTGGCGCTGGTGGCGGTATCGGTGGGCAGTTTCTATTCCACCTATGCGCCTATTTTTCGCCAGGAAGACAAACTCACCCATTTCATCAACCCCACCAACTACATTTACGCCAGCGACCGTCTGATCAAGGAGCGATTCGCGATCAAAGAACACCTGGTGGTACAGAAAATTGGTGAAGACGCGGTGCAGAGCAACGCGACAGCGCAAAGCCCCAAGAAGAAGCTGATGATCTTTGTGGTGGGCGAAACCGCACGCGCCGACCATTTTTCGCTGAACGGCTACGCCCGCGATACCAATCCTGAACTGGCCAAGCTCAATATTCTCAATTACACCCAAGTACACTCGTGTGGCACTTCTACAGCAGTATCGGTGCCGTGCATGTTTTCGATGTTCCCGCGGCGCGAATACAACGACAAAAAAGGCAAGACATATGAAAGTCTCCTGGACGTGATGCAACGCGCGGGTGTGCAGGTGCTATGGCTGGACAATAACAGCGACTGCAAGGGCACCTGTTTGCGAGTACCGCACACGGACATCCCCAAAGATCAACCGAGCGCCTTTTGCGATGGCAAGCGCTGCCTCGATGAGTCGCTGCTCGTGGGCTTGCAGCCTTACGTCGATAGCTTGAAAGACAACGCCATTATTGTGCTGCACGCTGACGGCAGCCACGGCCCGGAATATTACGACCGATACCCGACGGATCAGGAGCGCTTCAAACCGGTGTGCCACACCAACCAGTTGGGCAGCTGCACAAAGGATGAGTTAGTCAATGTGTATGACAACACCATTCTGTACACCGACCATTTTCTGGCCCAGGTGGTGGCATTTCTCAAACATAATCAAGACCAGTACGACACCTCGATGATCTATATCTCCGACCATGGCGAGTCGCTAGGCGAGAATGGCGTATATCTGCATGCGGCGCCGTATGCGATTGCGCCTGAGGCGCAGATCCATGTACCGATGGTGATGTGGTTTGGTGACAGCACCTTGCCGGCGGCCGGCATCGATCGCAATTGCCTGGCCAACAAAAAGGACCAGGCGGACTTGAGCCAGGATTACATGTTCCATTCGGTGCTGGGCTTGTTCTCGGTGCAAACAGCGGTGTATCAGCCGGGGCTGGATATCTTCCATAGCTGCCGTCGGTGAGGCCGGCGCATCCGTATTGAGGCGGAGGACTTTTGCCGCGAAAGGGCCTGCATGGTCACCGGTTCATGAGGCCCCCGCCCCGAGGATAAACTCGCGATACCCCGAGGTAATCACGAACACAGCGAACCAGGCAAATATCCCGGCCGATGCCAGATACGATAGCTTGAGCAAACGCGCGCCGAGCAGTTTGCCACCCTGGCTGGCGGCCGTGCACAGAGCCAGGCACCACAACACCCCGGCGCTGAAAAACCCGCCCAGAAACAATCCTGTACCTAACGGCCCCGATCCCCCGGCGCGGGAGATCAGTACTCCGCCCACTGCGGCAAACCACAAAATCGAGCTGGGCGACGACATGGCCAGGAACATTCCGCGACCGAACTCTCTGGCTGAGGATCGCCCGGGCGCCTCACTGGCGACTGCCAGCTCGGCGGTGCCAGCCAGCGCCGCGCGCACCATCCTGATCGCAAACCAGATCAACATTGCCGACCCGCCCAGCCATAGCACCCAGCGCACGCTCTGATACTGCAGCAATACCGTCATCCCGGCCATCGCCAGCACTGCATACACCAGGTCACCAAAGCAGGTGCCCAGCCCGAGCCAGAAACCCGGCAGAAAGCCACGCTGCATGGCCAAGGTAATCATCGCGATATTGGCGACGCCAATATCCAGACACAACGACAGACTCAGTAAAAAGCCACTAGTGAATTCCATTGCTTATTCCGTAGCATCACTATCAAGCCGGGTAGAATACCTGCAGTCTTGGGGGCGTGTCGTCGGCGCGCAGATTAAAAGGGCATGTAGTGTTGCTGAGGACCTGGACATACATCTACAGGAGCAAAGCTTGCCCGCGATGGCGCGCCCTGCCCCCTACCACTCTATCTGGAGACCCCCGTGGAATTCACCCTGGGCCTGTTCGACGATTTGCCAAGCGCACCGGGCGCAACGCGGGCCATCGGCGACGAGGCGTTCGTGCTTGAAGGCTTCGCCCTACCGTACATCGCCGCGCTGCTGCCACTGCTCGATGGCATCAAACAGGCCGCACCCATTCGTCATATGGTTACCCCCGGCGGCTTCACCATGTCGGTCGGGCTGACCAACTGCGGCACATTGGGCTGGGTCAGCGACCGCACGGGCTACCGCTACTCCCACCTCGACCCGCTTAGCGGCCAGCCATGGCCGGCAATGCCGCCGATGATGCTCGAGCTCGCGCGCAAGGCTGCCGCCGAGGCGGGGTTTGGGGAGTTCGCCCCAGACGCCTGCTTGATCAACCACTATGCGCCGGGCGCTCGCATGTCGCTGCACCAGGACCGCGACGAAGTGCACATGGGCGCGCCGATCGTGTCGGTATCCTTGGGCTTGCCTGCCACATTTCTGTTCGGTGGATTCGAGCGCAGCGACCCCACCCAGCGTATCAGCCTGGTCCACGGCGACGTCGTAGTCTGGGGTGGCGCCGACCGTCTGCGTT